>Ga0207686_10000095_pt1 | contig 72993 bp, 51 predicted proteins | sample KBSM24metaG_FD_184396 | JGI IMG/M metagenome (GOLD analysis project Ga0207686, IMG submission 184396) | Miscanthus rhizosphere microbial communities from Kellogg Biological Station, Michigan, USA - KBS M2-4 metaG (SPAdes) (version 2) | ecosystem: Host-associated > Plants > Roots > Rhizosphere >... | reverse complement strand
TCCTGGGTGAAACGTTGCAGCCGCTGCTGATTGGACGCCAGGGCCGGCGGCAGAATTTTGATTGCCACGGTGCGATCGAGATCAGTATCGAACGCGCGATAGACCTCGCCCATTCCGCCGGCGCCGATTTTTGCGCGGATTTCGTAACGGCCAATCCTGGTTCCGGAGCGAATTGATTCAGTCATTCGAGTTACAGAATTCTGTTCCGAAAATCTCTCAGAGCCCAACGCGTCGCAAATCTTCAGTGAACCGAGGATCATCTCGAAGCGGATCCCAAATGGGATTTACCTTGAGATAGATAAGCGGGCCGAACCGGCCATCGACTGCCTGATTAAGCCATTTGAACGCTTCATCGCGATTTCCCAAAGCGCCTTCAGTGGCCGCGATCCAGTGCGGCGAAACGTAATGCTGTTTTGATAAAAGCAGCAATTCGTCGAGAGTCTTTCTGGCTTCCGCCTTGCGGCCGCACGACGCATATCCCTGGGCCAGCGCGCCCAGCATTTCCACACCCCCGGTTGCCAGACTGCGCGCCTTTTGAAATTCCGCAATCGCGGGGTCGCATTGCCCCTTCTGCGCCAGCGCGCGGCCCATCAGGAAATGCGCGCGCACAAAACCGGGATCCATTTCAATCGCTTTTTGCAATTGCTCGATCGCTTCGTCGGGACGCCGGGCAAAGTAAAAAAATTCTCCGTGGTCTGTTTGAATGATCAGCGAGAGCGGATCGAGGTTTTCGGCTTTCTTTATTTCCGCGATGGCCTGTTCGGTGCGGCCGGACGACATCAACAGGTAAGCAAAGCCATGATGCGGCGTGGCATAATTCGGGTTCAGCTCGATCGCGCGAGTGTACTCACGTTCAGCTCCGGCCAGATCCCAATCGTAATAGAGCTTTACGTACGCCAGCGAAGTGTGCGCTTCCGACAAAGAATCATCGATCTCGATTGCGCGTTTGGCGGCCTCCTTTGAAAGCGGAAAAACGTCGGACGGCGCGCGGATTCCCTGGCTGCTGAGAAAACTGTAAGTATCCGCCAGACCCGTGTACGCCAGGGCAAAGCTCGGATCTATTTCGATTGCCTGGCGAAAACTTTCAATTGCTTTCCGGTAGTTGTCCTCAGTTCGTTTGTTCCAATAGTAGCGGCCCTTCAAATAGAGTTGATAGGCTTCGGCGTTTTGGGTGTAGTTCCGGGCCAGCCGGCGTTCCTGTTCGCCGGACAGCTGTGGGCGCAGGTTTCGCGTGATCTCGGTGGCAATGTTGCGCTGTACTGAAAGTAGATCTGACAACTTTTCGTTGTAGCGCTCGCCCCAGATCTGCTTATTGCTCGCGACCTCCATGAGCTCGGCGCTGATACTTAACTGGTCTCCGCGCCGGACGATTCTTCCGGTGAGAATGGCGCGCACGCCCAGTTGCTTGCCGGCAACAAACGGATCCACACCTTTTCCTTTGTAAGCAAAGACAGAACTGCGGGCGATCACTTTCAGGTTGGGAAGCTGGGTCAAACTGTTAATGATGCTTTCAGTGATCCCATCTGCCAGGTAATCTGAGTCTGCATCCTGGTTCAGATTCTCAAACGGCAACACGGCAATCGAATCAATGGCCGCTTCGGCCTTGCGCGCGCGCACAAATACCACGATGCCAACCATGCCAATCAACGCCAGCCCAGCGATGACCGCGATGGCAATCTTCCGCTTTTTGAATCCGGCAACGTGGGTCGAGCGGTCGGGGTTCGGCGTTTCGCCGGCAGCCGGCTGCGCGCCTGCGCTTGTTACGCCTGACTTTTGCCCTGACCTGGTGGACAGGGCGACGCGAAACTCAGTCGGCACGCTGCGATCAATCTCCGCATCGACTTCGAGCTTACGCTTCAGGTTTCTGAGATCGATCAAAAAGTCTTTCGCCGTTTGATATCGCTCATCGCGGTCTTTCGTCAGGGCTTTGGCGACGATGCGCTCCAGTTCCGCGGGCACTTCATCGACATAGCGGCTAAGCGGCGCAGCGTCTTTCTGCAGAATCAATGAAATCGTTTCCGTCGGAGTCTCGCCGGCGAAAGGCACCTGGCCCGCGATCATTTCGTAGAGCACGGCGCCCAGACTCCAAAGATCCGTGCGCGCATCCATGGACGTGCCTTTCGCTTGCTCAGGCGACATGTAATTGGCCGTGCCCATCACGGTTCCCGCGTCAGTGTTCACCATCGCCCGCGTGGGGGCTTCGGCGTCAGTCGTGGAATCTTTTGGCTCGACCAGTTTCGCCAGTCCAAAATCCAGAACCTTTACGAATCCATCCCGCCTCACCATGATGTTCTCGGGCTTGATGTCTCGATGAACGATGCCCGCATCGTGCGCCGCGGCGAGTGCGCTGGCCGTCTGCGTGGCCACCTCAAGAATGTCTGACAGCTTTAGTCCCGCGTTGACGCGCACGCGCAGGGTTTCACCGTCAATGAACTCGGTGGCGATAAAACGCGTCGCGCCTTCGGTGCCGATCTCATGGATCGTGAGAATGTGCGGGTGATTCAAAGCCGAAGCGGCTTTGGCTTCCTGGGTGAAACGTTGCAGCCGCTGCTGATTGGACGCCAGGGCCGGCGGCAGAATTTTGATTGCCACGGTGCGATCGAGATCAGTATCGAACGCGCGATAGACCTCGCCCATTCCGCCGGCACCGATTTTTGCGCGGATTTCGTAACGGCCGATTTTTGTGCCGGATAGAAGCGTCATCTCGCCGTTTAGAGATCAGGGATCCAGCGGATCATTGGCATCAAAAAACAAGGAAGCAATCGACGGCTTGAACTCAGCTTCTACGGGAGAGATCCGCTTAATAAACTCCATCGGGAAATATCCAAGTTCCTTAAGGCACCGAGTACGGAATTCGTCAGTGGACGACGAGGCGATATGAGATTCGCTGGAGGTGACCAGAGCCAGAGCAGTCGGTATCCGATAGCGAAAGGCGAGGCGCGCGCCGTTGCGAAAATTTGTGGTGGTGTGACGCGCGTGCGGATCAATCAGAATGCTGGTCTCCGGTATCTTGAATTTTTCCATGACGTACTTTTTCATCTCGATAGCTTCGCAATAAGGCGTCTGCATCGGATGGACGTGGCCGCCAGACAAGATAATCAATGGCGCCTTATGCTGTAAGAACAATTCTGCTCCCACGTCAGCTCTGCTGGCTCCCAGCGGACTCAATCTGGCCGAGTCCTGCGGGCCCGAACCCAGCACTAAAATGAAGGAATATGGATAATCACTCCACCTGACATTTTTTAGATTCTGAACAGCGGCTTTGTTCTCTCCCTGTTCAAGCGGTTCGTAACGACCAGCCTCATCACGTCGATTGATTTCCAAAAGTCCCAGAGCAAAGTTGAGCGTAGGCTCAAAAAAAAGCGGCGCGTTTGAAAATTTGATTTCGTTGATCCTGGCTTTCACCAGAGTGCGGTACGCGTCCGTGGACACATCAAAACTAACCTTGTCGATCTGCTCGTAACGTGGCTTATCGCCGAGGCCATAAACCCGCAGTATCCGGTTCATCCCCGCCGCCGCATCTTTCCAGGCAGCAACCAACAATTCGCTGTTAGATTTGTCGCTGTACTTCTCAAAGACCCCCGATGGACGCAGATCTTTTTTTGCGAGGAGTATGAACTCAGGCGCATTCGCCAATGTTTGCAATTCAGCGGCTACGGCTTCGATGGTGTGGGCGTCGAATCGAATCAACTCGTCGAAGCAACCGGCGTTGTCGCAACTCGCGGCTTTCTCCAAAGCCAAAACTTTATCGTTCGCCAACTGCTTCAGAACTTTGCTCTTACTTAAGAGCCTTCGCACCTCACGGCTTCTCTGCATCAAACTCAAAAGATAAAAGTTCTTGTCCTGAACCGGACTCGGCAGCGTGAGATTGTAACTGCTGTCAAAGGCACCGGTATCGCGGGTGTCCTTTTGAGCAAGCGCGCTATTCAGCTCGCGAGCGACTCGCAGGCCTGATGAGCTGAGCGGTGCATTCTGCGCGAATACATTGGCCAATAAAACAACTGAGAAAATAAGGTTTCGAAACATTAGTTTTTTGACTGGAGCGCAAGCGTCCCGCTTGCAATAAGCGCAAACACGAAACGAGATGCAACCGGGACGGTTGCGCTCCAGTCCCGCGTAAATTAGTTCACACGAACCGTTACGTCCGATCGCGTTGTCAAAACGGCGACAACTATACAATTCGGCTCACGAGGTGGAAAGCTTTACCAGGGTTCCCGAGCAGAATTTGTCGAGTCGATCAGCTTTCCGTTTGTTCGATCCAGCAACAGAAGCGTAGCCCTTCCTGCGGGAATCGTCACCGAAATTGGCGTTCTTGTTTCGTGGTGCCGGAGCGTCAGCGATGCGTCGCGATCGGTTTCGGAAACGCAAGTGTAGAGTGCATGCTTCGCGAAAAGTGACGGGAGCACCAGGATCGAAGGAGTGTCGGGTGAAACCGTGAATGCCGGGGCGAGGTTGGCTTGCGCAAGTGCAAATTGATAGAAAGCGATCAGCGACGTCATTGAGTTGCCGGCTTCGAGCGGGAGTGGACTCCAGACAAAACGGCCGGCGCCATGTGCCTGCACCAGAACGCGCGCCGGTCCTTTAGCTTCCATCACCGCCTTTTCAATCCGCTGGATCTTTTCTCCTTCATAGCGCACCGCGTGGTCAGCTGTTCCTATCAAAATGGATTCGGATGCCGAAACCGTGCCGGTGTCGGGGCTGAAGCCGAAGACCCTGACTGATCGGGATCCGTTGGACAGCCAATGCTCATCAGCGTCTATGACCCCGGAGATCACGATGGTAGCGCCACGAGCGGCCTGAGCAACCAAAGCTCCCCAGCATTTTTCAGTAAGCACGCGCGGCGCCGGAACAATGATCAGTTTCCCGGTTGAGTTAGTTTCGGCGAGCAGGTGTTCGCTGACAGCCCTAAGCGGCGTCCGACAGTGATAGAACATCGCGCGTACGCACTTGCGCGTGATTTCGGTGGCAAAGTTACGCGGCGAAAACATCTGCGAGTGCGGAATCAACATCAGCACTCCTTCGTCTTCTCTGCCGCGGAATGCATCGCGATGCGCCGAAAGGAATTTTGTGATTTTGAGAAAAGATTCCAACTCGGGCTTGGCGGTCTGGTCGGCGCGATGAAAGCCGATCGCGGCTTCGTTGTCTGAGTTCAGATAACAGTTCGCATTCCAAATCCACTGAACGAAACCGGCTCCCTGCACCGCGAAACTAATGGCCAACTTCCGTTCGAGCAGATTGCGCGCCTGTCCTTCGGTCCGCCATGCCGAGCCGTCCATCTTCTCGTAAAACATAATTCCGGTTTCCTCGATCAGGCTGGCCTTCGCCGGCGATTTCGCCAACACACTGTCCCAGACCAGATCGTCGTTAGCCCACCAATTGTGCATGCAGGTGAAATCGACCACTCCAGCAAAGAAATGGGGGCTGGGGCTGTCGGCGTTTCCGGCCTCGTCCTGGCCCACTGTGATCAGCTGCTTTCGATTACCGCTTTTTCTAATCGCCTCCGTCATCGCTCGCACCCAGCCGGCAAACATTTCCTGCGCAAACAAACGATAGTCGAGGGTCTTGAGCGGACGGCGATCGTCGAAGATGTTGACGCCCTCAAAGTCTTCGAGACGGGGCAGGTCAAGCGCTGCTTCGCCCGTCGTTCGCCAAAGCTCCTGGAGTCGCGTGGCGCGCTCTTCGTCATTCGCGGCGTCGTAACGCTCTCTCAACCACTTCTGCCACGCTGCCTTTTCGTAATCGTCATAATTCGGCCGGCAACTCCACAAATGTTTGGGCGAACAGAACGAAGGTTCGTTGATCAGGTCCCAAATCAAATCGTCCACTTCGCGATAGCGTTGCGCGAACGCCGAGACGAACCTTCCTTGCGCCTGCAAGGCCTGGGGATCGAGGTAAGCATTCTTCCCGCCCCAGGTTTCCGGCAAAAAGGCAAAGAAGGTGAAGATGACGGGGATATCGTACTGATGCGCGGTCAACAGAAAAGCGTCCAACGAACACAGGGCCGCTTCGTTTACTTTGCCGGCTTCGGGCATGAACTTTTTCCAGCCAGTCCAGATGCCTGTGCGCACCAGGTTGACGCCGGCCGACTTCATCGCGCGGAAGTCTCGATCCCAGACGGCCGGATTTGGCTCGAAAAGAAACTGCCGATGCACGTCCGACGCCATGTAGGTTGTGCCAGTGATGGGGTAGACGTCGCCGTCACGATAGAAAAAGTTTCGATCGACAGTCAGGGGTCTGCCCCGAGTTAAGAGCTGGTGGTCGTAAACCCAAAAACCTGTCGTGTAGGTGAGCTCGTAAGGAGGGCTGTCGTTAACTGATAGACGCGCTGCGACCCGATAAAACCCGGGCGCCAGCTTCGTACCTTCATTCAACCGGGCCGTGCCCGTGGCGTGCGCGGCTTCTTGTTTCAGTACGACGGGCAATTGGGCCACCATCTGATTCCCGCGGTCACGCACTTCCAGATGGCAATCATCACGAATAATCTTTTCGACATTCCCTCGGGGCTGATGCAAATCTACTGAGAAGGAAGGAACCTCACCGGGGCGGTAACATGCAAACTCGGTGCGCACGCTAAACTCGATCGCTCCCAGCGCTGCTTGTTCAGAAAGCCGGGCGATAGCTGCAGCGCTGATACGTCCGCTGAAGTTGGCGAGCACCCAACGTCCACCGGCAAATTCTCCCTGCAACCGATCGATCTGAATCATCGGAGCAGCGACAGGCCGCTGCTCGTGATTCAATCCGAACAGCAGTGGATGGAGCGCAGCCTCGCGCGGCCCGTCACTGCCGGCTTCATCGGCAATCGAACTCGACGAAGTAAACCGCACATAAAGCTCGTAGATCCGTTCAGCCTTAAACTCGTTCGCAAGGTTTTGGGTATCAGAGTTCTTATTCTTCGGATTGACTTCACCAGATTGGCCCGCGGCCCGGTAAGCAACAACCGCCGCAGCCTCAACCGGGAATGATTGCGTGATGCCGAGTTTTTTGTGATACGCAGTCTGTCGTAGTTCGGGCTGCCAACGCGACCTGCTTCTAACAACAGGAACGGCGAAGGGTACCCCGCCAAGGTTCAGCAGATTGCCGCCGGCCCGAAGATACCCGAGCACCGCCGTCCAGGCGCGCTTGGGAAAAGCCGAGCCGTAGGGCATGACCAGCAGATCACACCTATCGACGCGCAGCTGCTCGATCAACTGCTGTTCCGAAACGTAGCTGACCTCAAAGCCGGTCAATGCCGCTTCCAGGATCTCCCGGGTGATGTGGGTACCGTCGATCTGCTGAAAGTCACGCTCCCAGAAAACAATCGCCCTCGTACGAGTGGCTCTTTCCTGGCGAGCTTCTGACGCCCTCGCAAAAAGGAGATCGGGAAACGAAGTGGCTGCCACCGCGCCACCAATTCCTTTGAGAAAACGTCTCCTGGGAAAATCTTTCGTCAACGGCTTTTGCCTAAAAAGTCAGTCGTGTTCGACGCGTAGCGTCGGATGAATTTAGCCCCGGCCTTTCACACGGTGTGTCAGAACCGCGAGCGGTAGCGACCGGATCAGGAAGCCTCCTCGAGTCAAAAAACGAACCCTCGCGGAAAAGGATTACAGCGAGCCGGACCGAGATGAATTTCGCGGCTCTTCCTGATCCGGTCGCTACCGCTCGCGGTTCTGACACAGCTTGCTATTCAATAATGATCTCGTCAACGAAGATCCACGAGTCGCCGCCGGCGCCGGGATGCCACGCCGGAAGCTTGCCGTAGTTGTGTGCGGTCATTCTCACAAAGCGCGCCTGCAGTGGCTTGATGGTCCCGACAAAGTCTTTCACTATCGCCCCGTATTCGCTATCGGAAACATCGTTGGTAAGCGAGAGCGCGGGAACGAAATTCGTGCCATCGGTTGAGAGTTCGAAATCGACCCGGCGCGGCATCCAAATCCACGATTCAACGTCCTGCAAAAAGCCGGCGCCAAGTTTCGAAACGTTTTGCATCGCTCCCAGATCAATCACAGCAGACAGATCCTGCCCGTCGAACCCCTGCCAGGTGCCATCGACAAAATTCGACGTTCCTCTAACACCGTCAATCAGGGCCAGGTCACCACCTCCGGTGTATTGCCGGCTGTATTTTGCTAACAGCCTGATGGTCCAGTTTTGAGGAATCTTGTGAAAGGTGGCCGCTGCCACCAGACTGCTTCCTTTCGCTTCGATGGCTCGCGCCTTTACGGTCGTCGTGCGATCGATGAAGAAGGGCCTGGTAAAAACCGTTGAAGTAGCGCCCGGCTCGCCGCCATCAATCGTGTAGTGTATTTTCAGATTTCTTTGTGCGGGTTCGAAGGCCACCTCCAGACGGTCTCTGAAAGTCTTGCCGGCGGCCTTGATTACCGGCGTGGGAACAATCCGGTAAGTCCCGATCTTCGAGACGGGAACATCCCCTGCGCCGCTTCCCCATAAGCGATTTGGTCGCGCGCCCATTTTGAAAACCAGTTCACCTCCGGCCATCAGATCGCGTTGGGTGAGAAACGATTTGCGATACGGCAGACGGTTCAGCTTTGCGGATTGAATGTAGATGTTCGTGGCCGAAACGCCACTTGCTTTGATGACGAACTGTTTGCCGTTCTCGAGTTTGAATCGCACCTCTGGAAACAACGGACTCCCGATAGCATAAATCGGCGAGCCGGGCGTTACCGGATAAAAGCCTGCCGCGCTCAGGATGTACCAGGCGGACATCTGCCCGCAGTCTTCATTGCCGATCAAGCCGTCAGGCCGCGGCGCGTAGAAGTTGTCCATGATTTGACGGACACGATACTGCGTCTTCCACGGTTGATTCACGTAGTCGTAAAGATAAGCAAGGTGATGGCTGGGCTCGTTACCATGCGCGTACTGTCCGATCAGCCCGGTGATGTCTGCCTGCTCGCGGCCGGTGAGCTTGCTGTCAGTCGTGAAGAGCTCGTCGAGTTTCTTCGTGAACTTTTCCTGGCCGCCCATTAACGAGATCAAACCGCTGATGTCCTGGGGCACAAAGAACGAATTCTGCCACGAGTTGGCTTCGGTGAGACTGAAGTTGACCTCGCGTGGATCGAAGAGAGCGAGCCAGCCACCATTGACGCGCGCGCGCATGAAACCTGAGGCCGGGTCGAAAACGTTTTCGTAAGACTGGGCGCGGCGAAGGTACCGCCGGTAATCGTCCGTACGTCCAAGCAAGCGCGCCATCTCCGCTATACACCAATCGTCGTAAGCGTATTCCAGCGTCTTTGAAAGTGACTCTTTTTCTTCCTCCATCCCGATGTAGCCGTGGTTGGCATAAGCCTTCAGGCCTGCCTGATTGAGTTCGGCGCTATGCTTCATCGCCTCGAAAGCGAGATTGAGATCGAACCCTTTAATGCCTTTCGCAGCTGCATCGGCGATCACCGATACCGCGTGATATCCGATCATCGTGTCCGTTTCGTTGGCAGCGAGTTCCCACACCGGCAGCCGGCCGCCTTGCTGGTATTGCGTCAGAAAAGTCTTGATGAAATCCAGCGAGCGTTTTTGATCAATGATCGTGTAGAGAGGATGCGCGGCGCGAAAAGTGTCCCAGAGAGAAAAGACCGTGTAATTGTCAAAGCCACGCGCGGTATGAATTTTGAAGTCACGGCCAAGGTACTGTCCGTCAACGTCCATGAAAAGATTCGGCGCGAGCATGGCGTGATACAGCGCCGTGTAGAAGGTTTTCAGTTGGGCGTCGCTGCCGCCGGTAACTTTGATCTTATTTAACTCCTGGTTCCAGGCGCGATCAGCTTCAGCTTTGACCCGATCGAAATTCCAGTCACCGATTTCAGCGCGCAGATTCCGGAGCGCGCCTTCGATACTCACTGCGGAGATCGCTACTTTCACGAAAATGGGCGCGCCGCCGCGAGCGTCGAAAGTGAAGAACGCCTTGACGTTGGTGCCTCGCAGGTCAGTCAGGCCTTCCCGGACCTGGTCATCTTTCGCGATTCCTGAGGCGGTAAACGGTTGAGAAAACTCTCCGGCAAAAAAGACGATTTGGTCCTGGGCCCAGGAGCGCGACCTGCGCCAGCCAACGAAGGTTGTGCCGCCGGTAATTCTCAATCCGGAATCGAGGACTCGATCGCGATGAGTTAAATCGAGAACAATCCTGGCTTGATCAGTTGCAGGGTAAGTGTATCGATGAAGACCAGCTCGCCGCGTTGCCGTTAGCTCCACAAACACGTCGTTGGCGAGCTTGACCGAATAGAACCCCGGCCGGGCCGTCTCGTTCTGATGGCTGAAACCGGAAGCGTAAACGCGATTGCTGAGCGACAATTTCCCGACGGTTGGCATTAGCAGGATGTCGCCATAGTCCGAGATGCCTGTCCCGCTTAAGTGGGTATGACTGAATCCGTAGATGAGGTGGTCTGAATAATGATACCCCGAGCAACCGGCCCAACCGGTCAGACGCGTGTCAGGACTCAGCTGCATCATCCCGAAAGGCATGGTTGCGCCGGGAAAGGTGTGACCATTCCCACCCGTGCCGATGAAAGGATCAACGTAACGAGTCAAATTCTCCTGGGCGAGGATGCCCGTCGGCAGTAAGAGCAGAAGACAGAGGGCAGCAAGGATTCTCACAGTGTTGTGTCGCAAAGCTCCGCGAAAGGCTACCGTCACTGAGTACCCTATTCAATGAATCATCGAGTCAATGAATCAATCTTATGAGTCACCTGACGCTTACGGCCAGCGTGTCGTGATGCGATCTGATCAGGGTTCGCAAGTACGGGCCAATGCGATTCGCGGCCTCAAAGCCTGCGGCTTTCGCAGCTGCGTCCTGGTCTGCTTCAGAGATTCCAGCGCTTTCCGCGTAATGCTTCAGATCACGATACGCGCCGATCGTAAACATATCCCAGGCGGCGCCCTGATCGCGGACAAAGATGAAATTCTCGGGGCGTTTGAGCGTCTTCAGATAAGCATTCTCCATCTCGCGTTCCTTGAACAAGTCAGACTGCTTACCCGCCAGCGAGTCAAACATCTCAACATGAAAGAAAGCAGACGAGTCCAACGCTTTGCGCAGGTCCGCGAGTGGTGGTCCGTAAACGAAAACGTCCTCTTGCCAGGCGATGAGTTCGTCCAGTCTTGCCTGAATGTCCCTGAGGGTCTGAATCCTCTTTGCTATTCGCTCAGCACTGTAATAATCGGCATAGCTCTTCATGGGAATCAAAACCAGAAGATCCCAATGATCGCCCTGACTGTGACGCATCATCAGCGGCCGCTCATCGCCCGCATCCCTGGACCCGGCCTGCGACGCCTTCAGCAAATCGATCACTTCCAGTAGCTTGCCCGGCGCTGCTTGAACCAGCTTAGTCTTGTAAAGATAGGTTGGCTCAGAGGCGCTCGTGGTTGGAGCCAACAGAACTGAGATAATCAACACGAGCAGAACACGCATCCTGGTTTTTCCTTCCTTCATGTGGCAAGCTGGCAGCTTGCGTTCTTTGAAATTGCCGAAATCGCAGAACGAACAGTCTGTGTTACGACTCACCTCAGCGCAACCCGAAGGGTTGCCAGAAAGTAGCCGGTGGTCGGAGTCCGCGGAGACCACCGGAAAAGGTCATTAGTCATTGACCGCACCCAGACGTCAGGTCAACGTAAAAGATATTTACGGCGAAGGATCTGGCACCCCTCCGAGTCTGTCGGAGAAAGGCGTTTCTCTGTGCCTCTGTGAAAATCTCTGTGTCTCTGTGGTGAAATTACTCGAGAAAACACTCACCACAGAGGCACAGAGATCGCACAGAGGCACGGAGATCAATTTCTCCGACAGACTCCTCCGGGGTGCGACCCAATTAATATCGCATTCCCGGTGGTCTCCGCGGACTCCGACCACCGGCTACTTTCTTTCCAACCCTTCGGGTTGGCTCTTTGAAAACTCAACGACAAACTTTAAAGATTCTCTTTCCAGAAATCGAGCATGAGCCGGTAAAGATGCAGCGTGGCCGCCTGATCATCCATCCCGTGCTTGCGCATTGGATACGCCATCATTTCAAACTTCTTGCCGGCGCTCACCAGCGCATCGATAAACGCCATTTCATTGTACGGATGCACGTTGTCGTCATAACTCCCGAAGGCGATCAACAGTCGCCCGTGCAAGTCTTTCGCGCGCGGAATTAGTGACGAACGCTCGTAAGCTCCCGGGTTATCTTGCGGCGTGCGCATAGCTCCCTCAGTCCACTTGGAATCGTAGAAACGCCAGTCAACCACGGGCGCCACGGCGATCCCGGCTTTGAACTCCTGAGATCGAGTCATCAAATTCAGAGTCATCCATCCGCCGTTGCTCCAACCCCAGACACCCACGCGGTCCGCGTCGACCCAGGACTGTTTCTTCAGCCAGCGGGCAGCCGCCACGAGATCGGGTGTCTCGGCCTCGCCGACACGATCCACGATCAGGTTCTCCAGTTGTTTGCTGATTCCGGTAGCGGTTCGGTTGTCGACTTTGACGACCAGATATCCGGCGTCGAGCAGCATTTGGCTCCACAGAGTGTCTCCCTGCCAGCCATTCGCAACCGAAGCCGACGAGGCGCCGCCGTAGACATACATGATTACCGGGTATTTCCGATCGGGGCTGAAGTTCTTCGGCTTCATGATCTGCGCCGGCATGGGGAATCCATCGTCGGCCGGGATAGTTGTCAGTTCGGCAAACTGGACGTCGTAGGGCGCCAGCAACTGTGGCCTGGGCGCCGCGAGGGTCTGCGCCACCGCGCCGTCGTTCGCATGAAGCCGTAGCACCGGCAGGGTGCGAATGTCTGAGAATCTATCCAGGAAATATCGCGCGTCGGGCGACATCGAGATGCGATGAGTCCCCGGCTCGCTCGAAATGCGCATCATTCCCGATCCATCAGCGTGGATCCGGTATAAGTGTCGTTCAATCGACGACCGTTCGAGCGCCGTGAAATAAATCCAATCATTCTTTTCATCGACACCCACCAGCGCCGCCCGCACCCAGAACGCGACGCCCCCGGCACTGGCCAACGCCCAGCGGCCTTTGGTCACCTGATTTTGAAGCGTCCCGTCGACCCGGTAACGGTAGAGGTGCATGTAGCCATCGCGTTCGGACGGCCAGAGGAAATGCTTTCCATCACTAAAGAAGTAAAGATCGTCCGTCATGTTTACCCAACCGGGATCGGTTTCAGTGAGGATGCGCGTCGGGACGGCGGACTTTCGATCGGCAAAGTAAAGCGACATTTGATTTTGAATTCTCGGCATCGTTTCAAAACTCAAACGCCCGCCATCGGGCAGCCACTTGGCGCGCACAATGTATTCAAACGGTTCCTTTATCTGAATCCACCTGGTGCCCGGCGTGGCGAGTTCGACGATTCCCAAACGCACGCGAGGATTGGCGCCGCCCGCTCTGGCATAGCGTTGTCGAATCACGCGCGGCGGGAAAGGCGCGATATCGGTAAAGTAAGCGAGATCGACCTGCGATTCATCCGACTGGAGATACGCTATGGCCTGCGAGTCGGGCGCCCACCAGTATCCAATGTCACGGCGTCCAAAAACCTCTTCCCAATAAACCCAGGACAGCGTGCCGTTAAGCAGCGTCTCTGAGCCATCATAGGTAATTCGATCTTCGCGATTTGTATCGAGGTCGAAGAAATAGAGATCATGACCTCTGACATAAGCTACGCGCCGCCCGTTCGGAGAGAAGCTGGCGGAAGTTTCTTCCGCAGCCGTGGAGGTGATCCGCCGAAAATGTGATTCAGCGAGTTCCAGGGTGAAAACATCGCCTTTGAAGAGGAAGAGCGCACGCCGGCCGGCACCATCAAAGGCAATTGGCCAGGGCAGCGTCGCCGAATCAACGGCCGCGACAGATTTAAGATCCGCCAGCGCCCGCACCGCATCCACCATCGCCGCGCGTTGGCTCGTAGCCGGATTCAACTTTTCGAAGGTTCGCTCGCGAGGCGCCCGGCGGTTGTCGAAAATCACCAGGCTGCCATCGTCAAGCCAGGCAGTCTGCGGGACACTCGCGACAGCGCGTCCCTCGGAGCCGAAGATCCATTCCAGAGTTAACGGACGCCTTTCGCTCTGCGCGACGGCGACTGCGGCAGAGGCTGCCAGCAAAAAGAAAAGGGGAAAGTATGCTCTGACTAGTCGGCGGGATGATTCATGCATATTCATTGTAGTCGCAGATGAGAAGTCGTAACGTGATTGGCGGCTTTGCCGCCCGATGTGCGGAAAGGCTCCGCCTTTCCGATCTGGTTATTCGTATTCCTTCGCAGCGGCGAGGCTCAGCCTCGCCGCTGCGAAAATTGGAGACGGGGGACGTGTCGGAAAGCCGAAGGCTTTCCGCACATCAGGCGGCAAAGCCGCACCTCCCGGCCCCTCGTCACCCAAAGATTCAAAATGCAGCTTCGTTGCTACAAATATTCCGTGCCTAACGGCACTCAAGACAGGTCTACTCCCGCTTCATCACTTTGAAAGCGAACCAGCTTTTGTCTCTTTCAGCAAACGTTCCAATTCCCGCTTCATGCCCGCGAGCGTCGCTTGAACTCCTGGTTCGCCGGCAAGATTTTTTAGTTCAAATGGATCGGCCTTCAGATCGTAGAGCTCGTCCATTCCGTCGAGTTCGAGGTAATGAATGTACTTCCAGCGCTGATTGCGAACAGCTTTATATCCCATTTGTGCGATGCGCGGAAAGACTTTGTCCGAGTAGTACTCAATTAAAAACGAATTACGCCACGCCGGCCATGCACCTTTTAACCCCTTTAAGAGAGGGACGAGCGAACGGCCTTGCATGTCTCGCGGAATGTCCACGCCAGCCAGGGACAGCAAGGTCGGCGCCAGATCAATATTGAGCGCAAATTCATCTCGCACGGTGCCGTGCTTAACGATTTTCGGATAACGCACCAGTAGCGGCAGACGGATCGATTCTTCGTAAGCCAGACGCCGTTCGACACTCAGGCCGTGTTCGCCGTAGAAATATCCGTTATCGCTGGTGAACACCAGAATGGTATTTTCCAACTGGCCCACCTGCTGCAATGCCTTCAGAATTTCTCCGACGCCGTCTTCAATTGCCAATATGGTTCGTTGCCGTTCGAGAATTGCGCGATCGGAAGTGACCGTGGCTGGACCCAACGCCGGAAGATTTCCGATTTGACGCAGCAAGGCCGGTTTGTCTGCGGGTGCGCGGCCATAGTTGGGCCGGCGGGGAATTGTCTCACCTGCAAAAGCGTTCTCATGACGGGTCGCGGGAATGAAGCGCTCGGCATCGTTTAGATTGACGCTGCCGTCGTTGTTCTGAGTCACTTCCGGGTGGATCGCTTTGTGGGCCAGATAGACCAGAAACGGTTTGCTATGACTACGTTTGATGAACTCGATCGCATAGCCGTTGAGAACGTCCGTAATATAGCCTGAGGATTTGACCTGCTTGCCGTCTTCGTTGAGTTCCGCGTCGAGGTAGGTTCCCTGGCCTTTGAAGCTCACCCAACGATCGAAACCGGGCCGCGGCCGGTCGTCATTCCCCATGTGCCACTTGCCGATGAAGGCAGTTTCGTAACCTGACTGATGGAGCAGATTTGGAAAAGTCTGCAACTGATGGCTGGCCGCAGAACGATCGACGTTGTCAGTGATGCCATGCGTATGCGCGTACTGCCCGGTGAGAAAGCTGGCCCGCGACGGCGAGCACAGCGGAGTTGTCATGAAGGCATTCCGAAAGACGGCGCCCTCCCTGCCGATGCGATCAATGTTCGGCGTTTTGATATATGGATGTCCGGCAATGCCCAATTCATCCCAGCGCAGATCATCTATGAGAATGAAGACAATGTTGGGCCGGGGCGCGAGAGCATTTGAACGACGCTGTCCGAAGGTTGAAGTGGGAAAGAGCAAAACCAGTACGAGCAGGAGGCTGGCAGTTTGAGGTGGCACGCGCATCTTGCGCGTGATTCCAACCCAGGCCTGTGCACAGCCGTAATTTGACATGCTCGTTTGTGTTGCCTGCGGCGAACTCGAAATATACATTTGACTCACCTAATTCATGTTATCGGTCGGTTGCTGGACAGCGCCGAAGGCGCGGCACGTCGAGCTTTGGTGGAACTGGCGCTGATCCCGGCCTTGAAGGGCCGTGTCAAAACGCAATCCGCCGAGCGCCAACGGCGCGAAGATGTAATAGCCTGGGGCAACGCCCCAGGTGAGTGTCAAGCGAGATTTAGAAAGCGCTGAAAGCGCGAAATAGAATTATTAAGGAAGACAGTACTGATTAATAGCGCTGATTTCATTTCGCGCTTTCAGCGCTTGGATCCTGCAACTACCTCGACCTGGGCCGATGGCCCAGTCTATTACATTGCGCGCCTGTGGCGCTGGAACTCCGAGTTTTGACACAGCCTTGAAGGGCCTAGCTAAATTCAAACACCGCTACGCGGTGAAGACCAAGACCGGGCCGGACCACTCGACGGGCGGACGTTTTGTGAAAAGCGATGCGACGTCGGAAAGAACCTGAGCGCCGGCCCCGTCGTATAATCCTCGGCGATGGATTTTATCTCCACACTGGCGATTGGCATGGGCGCCTCATGGGTGTCAGGCATAAACCTGTACGCGACCGTAGCGACGTTGGGCCTGCTGGGTCGGCTGGCGAACTTGAAACTGCCGGGAGAGTTGGAAATCGTCACGAACTGGTGGGTGATTGGCGTCGCTTTGTTTCTTTTCGTAGTCGAATTTGTCGCCGACAAGATTCAGGTGGTTGATAGCATCTGGGACGTTATCCACACCTTCATTCGCATCCCGGCGGGCGCCGTGATCGCGGCGACGGCTTTCGGCGATTTTGACCGCCGCATTCAGGTGATTGCCTTGCTGGTCGGGGGCGGGCTCGCACTGAGTTCACACGGAACCAAGGCCGCAACCAGAGCAGTCATCAATGCCAGTCCCGAGCCGGTCTCAAATATTGTCGTGAGTCTCGCGGAGGACGTCCTGGTCATTGTCTCGGTGCTGCTGGCCGTCTTTCTTCCAATCCTCGTCTTTTTTGTGATTGCCGCGGGCCTCGCCTTTTCAATTTGGATCCTGCCGAAGGTAATCAGATTCTTCCAAAGTGTGGGACGTAAGGTACGCCGGCTCTTCAACCCGGCTACCGTCTGACGCGACCGGGCAAGCAAACCTCTCGAATCGGCCTCGGCTACCAAAAGTATACAGATCATCAGCGTTGCCGCTGACTGCTTTCAATTCACGCCTGGAAACTAATCAAAACTTGTAATCAGCGCGTTCGACACTCTTCCCCTTATTTGCATTAACTTTTTAGAGGGATCTTGAGGTCCGGTCCGAGGCGGCACAGTCATTGCCATCGTCGAGTTCGTGGCCGCAGAACTAACATTACCCAGGACTTCAGTTCGCATACCAGTAAAGCGGGTCCGTCATGTATCGGTCACGCTCGCACAGCCGCGGGAACGAGGGTGGTTAAAGCGAACAGCGTTTATTTGCGGCATCGTGCTGACCATCCTGTTGGCCGTGGCCTGTCTGACGGCGGCAACATTCATTTACAACACATACAGCGCTTACGCTCAATCGATCGATCAGCAGATCGCCGGCGGGTACTTGAGAGGCCACGCCGGTCTTTACGCTGCGCCGCGGGTGATCGAAAGAGGAGCCCGTCTTTCAAAGGAACAGCTCGTCATATCACTACAGCGGGCGGGCTACGGCCCAAACACGGCGAGCAATATCTGGAGTGGCAGTTTCGAGGTCAAGGGCGACCAGATCCGGATAGCTCCTCGTCAGGGAACCACCACGTATGAGTGGATAGACGTCGCTTTTAGTGATCGCGGAACGGTCGCGTCGCTATCGACCGATGAAACTGACAACCTCGCGTCGTACTCTCTGGAACCAGAGCTGTTAACGACCGACGCGAGTTTGAAAACGGGTCAGCAACAAATGCTCACCTATCCGGCAATTCCTCCGGTAATGGTCCAGGCGATTTTAGCGATTGAGGATCGTAGATTTTTCCAACACAGCGGCATAGATGTGCGGGGAATCAGTCGTGCTTTTCTCAACTGGGCCTCGAGCGGGTCCATAAAATTCCAGCAGGGCGGCTCTACGATCACGCAACAACTCGTAAAGAACACCTACCTGACACCTGAGAAAACGCTGCGACGCAAGTTCAACGAGGCCATGCTTGCATTAGCGCTTGAGCGGCGACTGTCCAAACAGGACATCTTTGCGCTTTATTGTAATGAGGTTTACCTCGGTCAAAGGAACGGTGTAGGCGTGCGCGGCGTGGCTCAGGCGGCGCGAGTATTTTTCGGCAAGGACTTAAAGGATCTTTCACTGGCGGAAGCGGCGACGATTGCCGGGATGATTCAAAGTCCCGCACGTTACGCGCCTGACCGGCATCCCGAAGCTGCGCGGTCGCGTCGCGACCAGGTCATCGCGGCCATGACCCGCGACGGCTCTCTCAATCCGGAAACTGTTCAAAGCGAGCTGGCTTCGCCACTTAGCGTCGCTACTTTCGAAAGCAGTGCTAATGAGTTTGCTCCTTACTACGTCGATTCGGTAAACCGTGCCATCGAGAACGCACCGGTCAACTCGAACGCGGATGCCGATCAAGGTGTAAGGGTGCAAACCACCATCGATCCGGATTTGCAGGCCGCTGCCGAGAACGCTTTGCGTCATCAACTGGAGCTGCTTGGTAAGTCACGATCCGGAAAGACCCCGCCGCAAGGGGCCCTGGTTGCCATCGATGTTCATAACGGTAAGGTCCTGGCGATGGTCGGCGGCCGTAACTATGCCGAGTCACAATTGAACCGCGCCACAGACGCGCGGCGTCAGCCTGGATCTGTCTTCAAACCATTTGTCTACGCGGCCGCATTTGAATCAGGGATCTCACCGCTCACGCTCTTCCGGGACGAGCCACAAACTTTTCAATACGGCGCCACGAACTATTCTCCGGCCAACTTCGGCAGGGCGTATTCAATGCATGATGTGTTATTACGCGAAGGGCTGGTCCGTTCGCTCAATGTGGTAACGGTGGACCTGGCGCTCCGTACCGGACTCTCGAAAGTCGCCGGCACTGCGGCCCGGTTCGGCCTGCCGCGGCCGGACGCGTATCCGTCAATGGCCCTGGGCACCTTTGAGGCGACGCCACTGCAAATTGCCTCGGCGTATGCCGCTTTCGCCAACGGTGGCACCATGATTGACCCGACATTCGTTGTCACCGGCGACACCGCCACTGAGCAACCACCAGCAGAGTCGTTTGAGACGCGTAAGGTGATCGATTCAACCACTGCCTACATGATTACCGATATGCTGTCCGACGTGATCAAACGCGGCACGGCGCGCCGAGCGAAGGCAAGCTTCAGTAAGGTGGCTATCGCCGGAAAAACCGGCACTTCGCGTGACGGCTGGTTTGTTGGTTACACACCCAATCTGGTGTGCGCGGTTTGGGTGGGGTTGGATGATAACGAACAACTCGGAATGACAGGAGCCGAGGCAGCACTACCGGCATGGGTAGATTTCATGCAGGACGCGCTCGCGATTCGACCAAGCTTGGGAGGCGCTTCGTTTCCCAAACCAGACGGCATTCTCACCGTCAGGGTCGATCCCGAGAGCGGCGCGCTGGCTGGACCAGAGTGTCCATCCTCACAAGTCGTGAGCGTCGCCTATCGGTTCGCGCCGGCAGTTGCGTGTTATATGCACATGCCGTCGACGGATTCTGAGATCAGCATGAGTGACTCGGCAATGGACCTTTCGTCTGATGCTAACGCGCTTAACACTGAGTTGGAATCCGCGGAACTATCTCAGCCGGATCAAATGAACAGAGAGTCGCCCGCGGTCGTTGAAGACACGCCTGATGATCCAGTTGAGCCACAGTCAAAACCAATTCGCCGGACGACGCGAATCGAAGTAGATGAGCGCGGTCAAACACGCCTGGTCTCAGACCAGGAAATGGTTAAAGGGCATAGTGGGAAACCACCTACCGCGAAGAAGGGCTTTGCCTCAAAACCCGAATAGTTCCTCCTCTCATTCTCACCGGGCTTTAGCCCGGTGATGAGCGGAACGAAAAAGATGTGAAACCGTTTTTAACGGTTTGTCTGGAGAAACGGAAGCGGAAATGATCTTTGGCGCAATCAGTTCTCCCTAACACCCTCTTTGGCGAAGCTCGACAGCGCGGGCATCTGCAAATCAAAGGCATCAGGGTTTTCTCCGATAATTGCGGCGGCGAAAAACTCCGGCACGTACCAGGCGCTTTCTCTTTGAAAGCTCTCGTCCAACTTGCTGCGGTTGGCAAACAGCGTCCAGAAATTACGCTCGTAATGCGCGTCTGTTTCTCGCATGCGCCGCAGCGACTCACGAACTGAATCCTCGCCCCGATTGTAGCTGAGCAAAACGAGCGTCATGCTCTGCGCATCGTCGCCCAATTCGGCCATTCGGTCCGCAATGAAATGCGCGGCGGCCGGCGCCATCTTCTGCACGTCGCACATTTCAGCGCGTGAGACACCATAATGCTCCGCAGTCGACGGCAGGAACTGAAACAGACCTTTCGCTCCGATTTCATTTTCGTAACACGGCCGGTAGGCAGATTCGATCATCGGCAGATATACGCCTATGACAGTCGGAATCTTCCGTGCCGCGAACGCCCGGGCGATGACCGGGATATATTCGGGGGCCCGCGCATAAACGCTCTGCAGGCTCTCCTCCTCCGGTTTCAGCGACGCGCTGTTTTGGCGCAGGTAACGGTCCACTCGCACCTTAATCACTCGCAGCGCCTCGTCATTCAGCTTCACCGGACGATCGCCCATCATATTCGAGATCCGTTGTTCCTGCGCCTCAACGAAGGCGAGTTTTTCAGCTTCGGTCATTTGCAGATAGGATTTTGGTGCCTTGACCGCCAGAAGGTTCGCGCGCGCTCTCTCTCTTTGACGCTGATACAGAAACGCAGCCGCGAACATGACGGTGACTAACAGCGCCGCCATTGTCATCACGATCGCTCTACGAAATCCGGACGTGTTCCCTTGAGCTACGAGACTTTTAAGGTCTTTGATATTCGTCTGCACATTGATCGCGCCGGCGCCGAACTGCTTAGTGGCCTCAAGCGCGCTCTTGATTTTCTCCAGACTGGTCCGCATTTCAGTCGCGGTCTGAAATCGCTCACCGGGCTCTTTGCACAGCGCCTTATCAATCACCTCTTGAATTTGCCGGAGTGCGGCGGGCGTTTGCGCGTTCGTTCCAAAAAGCGGCTCGGGCTCACGTTCCAGCATCGTCACCAGCGTGTCTGCGTTGGTCTGGCCGTCAAACGGCCTTTGGCCGCCCAGCATTTCGTAGAGCACGACGCCGCAGCTCCAAATATCAGTTCGCACGTCGACGGCTAAACCGCGCACTTGCTCAGGCGACATGTAACCGATTGTCCCCAGCATCACGCCCACACCGGTTTCAGTGCGCACGACTGGCGAAGTCGTTGTGGGATTTTCAGGCGAGGATTTCTCCAGCAACTTGGCGATTCCAAAATCGAGAATCCTGACCACTCCATCGTGACGCTGAATGATGTTTTCCGGTTTGATGTCGCGGTGAATTATTCCGGCTACGTGCGCTGCTTCCAACCCGGAAAGCAACTGGCCGGTAATTTCCAAAACATCCTGCAAAGTCAGATCCGTTGCCCGGATGCGTTCGCGAATTGTGAGCCCGTCAATATATTCCGTGGCGATGAAAAAAATTTCGTCGGCTTGTCCAATCTCGTAAACGGTCAGGATGTTTGCGTGATTCAAAGCCGAAGCAACCCGCGCCTCAGTTTGAAAGCGCCGCAGGAGTGCATCGTCAAAAACGAGCCCGGGGCGAATGACTTTGAGCGCTACCAACCGGTCGAGCCGGGGATCGTGGGCCAGGTAAACTTCACCCATTCCCCCGCTGCCGATGTGCCTGATGATTTGGTAAGGTCCGATCTCGCGACCGGGATGCATTCGGGCCTCACTGTTAATAATGACGCGTGCGTCCCGGGCCATCGCGGGCTCCGCAAAGAAGTCGCTCGCCTCATCATAAGCGGCGATCATCGAGCTGGTTTCGCGTTCCAGGTCTTCGTCACCGGCGCATGCCTCATTCAGAAACGCGGCGCGATCCGCGGGCGAATGATCCAGCGCCGCCTGCAAAACCTCTTCAACTCTGTGCCAACGTTCAGGGGTCATGACATTGTCAATTTGCGATTGCCAATTGCCGACTGATTCTAGTCATCGTGTCTCGGCAATGCTTTGCTTCAAAAACTTCAGAGCCAACGCTCCCAGCCGCGTAGCGGCGACATATTTGTAGAACGACGCCGCGCATTGAATCCCAGCTCCGGAGGAGCGGCATATTCTGTCGCCCATAAATGGGCTAAAAACAACAAAGAACCTTTCGTTTCTACAAATATTCCGTGCCTAACGGCACTTAAGATCGGTTCACTCTCGTTTCAATTTCTTCAAATGCTCTCAACCTCACTCTGCCTGACTTTTGAGGCAAAGCCTCTCGGCGACAATTCTTCATCTCCGTGATTCATCCGGCGAAACAGCCAGGCCTTCCCTGCCCGCCAATCGCGGCGCACGGTCATTACAGAGATCCCCAGGGCATCCGCGGTTTCTTCCAGACTCAATCCTCCGAAGTAACGCAACTCAACTACTTCGCTCTTGCGCGGATCAAAGTTCTTCAGTTCGTCTAATGCTTCGTCCAGGGCAATCAGTTCGCCGGCCCGCTCTTCGGACATCAACGAGGCCTCGGCCATCGAGACTTGCTGGAATTCGCCTCCGTGTTTGAGGTAACGCCGGCGCCGGGCGTGATCGATGAGGATATGCCGCATCACCTTCGCGGTCACGGCAAAGAAGTGCGTGCGATTTTGCCACTCAGGTTTCTCCTGACCAGCCAGCCGCACATACGCCTCGTTAACCAACGCCGTCGTCTGCAACGTGTGCCCATTGCGTTCGTGCCTCACATAGTGGTGAGCAATGCGTCTCAGTTCGTCATAGATTAGCGGAGTGAGCTTTTTGAGCGCAGACTGATCGCCCTGCTGCCAATCAAACAGCAGTTGGGTTACGCTTGCAGCTGACACACTCATCATTCGGAAATTTGAACAGTCGGCTTCCGATCTTATCACTTTTCGCGAAGCACTAAGCCGAACCAGCGAGCTCACGCACAGAAAATATTTTTCTGAAGATAGGTGAACACTTTTGATGTTTTTTCTCGCTAGCGGTACGCACGCCTCCGGCGTGCTGAAACCGTGATCTCGTTCCAGCAGCACGCCGGAGGCGTGCGTACCGGTGAACACTTTGAAGTCTGCTTCTCGCTTATCAAAGTAGGGCCGCGCAATCAGGCTCGATCAAAATCAAGGAACGGAGAGCAAACCTAATGAAAATTCAACGAACACTTCTTGCCCTATTGGCAATCACCATGTGCTTATTCACAACTGTCGCCAATGCCTCAGCGCAATCAGCTGAAACTTATCAGCAAATGACGCAACCACAGCGCGCGGCATTTATTGCCGAGCAGGTGCGGCGCATCGCGCGCCAGATGTCCGGACGCGACTATCAATTCACGCCTGCGTTCGAGGTCAAAATTCAGGAATGCGTGGACTCATATGTGCGCCGCATCGACAAACCAGGCCAGAGCGACGCTCGATTAATCTTTGAACGGGGCCAGACTTTCGCGCCGACTCTGACCGGGATTTTCAGAGCGCGCGAGGTCTCGCCGCTGATGGGAATTTATGTTCCGCTGATCGAATCGGAATACATCAATCTGCAATCGCCCAACGAGGTCGGCGCGATTGGCATGTTTCAATTCCTGCCCAAGACCGGAGAACATTTCGGCTTGAGCACGGCTGACTTATTGGATGTACAAAAGTCGGCCGATGCCGCGGCCCGTTACCTGGCCGGCAGCATGAAAACGTTCCCCAACGATCCGATGAAAGAGGCGCTGGCATTGTTGGCCTACAATCGCGGCACTAACAATGTCGAGCGCGACCTGGCCGCTTTCGTGAACGAACAGAATCGCGCCTGCAGCATCTGCGCGCTGACGGAACAAAGCGACAAACTGGACGCAAATTTCCGGGAAGAGAATGTTTATTACGTACCGCGCTTTTTCGCGGCCGCAATCATCGGCGAGAACCCGCGCGCTTTCGGTTTGCAGACGCCACCACTTTCTTCGCTCTAATCGCATTTGTGTCAGAAGCCCGCGCGTCAGCAAGGGCAAATTTCTAATTGCCGGGAGCGCGGACGTCCTCGTCCGCAATGAGCACGAAGCGCGAATGACCTGCTCGCGATTCGGAAACGCCATTCGTCGCGCTAGCCTGCTAAGGTGCGGACGAGGACGTCCGCGCTCCCGGCTGGTAGATCCCTCCTCAAAAAAGTTCGTCCACGACCAAACACTCCACGTCTAATCTTTTGGTAAGGGTTCGCCGGAAATTAAATGTTGATTCACGATCAGTCAGCATTTTTCTCCTCCCGCCTCTGCGAGTGGCGGACCTTGAATTTGCAAAACTATGCAAACTGGGACGAAACAAAACAGGAGGAAGAAATAATGAAGAGCAAACTTTTTCGCATTTCGTTTTTGATGGTTTCAGTGCTGGCGCTGGTCGCAACCGCGTCAGCGCAGCGCCGGATAGATCGCCCGGAGCGGCGGGAGTTGCGCGCAGATCGTCACGAGATTCGAGCTGACAACCGCGAGCTGCGCGGCGATCGCCGTGAGATTCGTCAGGATGTACGCGAGCGCGGCGCTGATCTGCGGGAACTACGTCGGGATCGACGCGAAGGCGCATTGCCGGCAGAGTTGCGCGCCGACCGCCGCGAGATCAGAGCAGACTCCCGCGAAATTCTTGGCGACCGGCGTGAGCTCCGCGGCGATTTGCTGGACCGGCGTCGTGACACTCGTGACCTGCGCGGAGATCGGCGTGACGCTCGACGCGATTAGCGGATTAGGTTTGGAGTTCCGCCTTTCAGGCGGCTTATATGGGTCACGGAGTAGAGCCGCCTAAAGGCGGAACTCCAAACTAAAAAAGATCAGCGTGACTGGAGTTTCGATCCCGGAGGGGCTGATTCCGGAAAATCCTACTGGTCACACTGTCGGGGACGAGCAAAGAGGCAGGCTCGTCCCATTTTTATTTTGGAGTGCGGCGACTAGTCGCCGCTTTCAAAGCGCTGACAAGTCAGCGCACTCCAAATGCTCGCTTCTCACCTCTGCACCGCAACTGCTAAACTGAATTCCATCCACGGAGGTTTTCAGTTGTCTCTAGTCATTTACACCAAACCCGGGTGTCCTTATTGCCAGCAAGCACGCGATTTCTACAATTCTAAAGGGATTTCGTTCATCGACCGCGACGCGCAAACAAATAAAGAATACCGAGCCGAGATGTTCAAATACTCAGGCGGCGATCCTACCGTGCCCTGCATCGTCGCAGACGGAGAATACCAGCAGTCCGGGTGGGGCAACCCTTTGCGTGGTTGAACGGTTCATGACTAACGAGCCGTGAGTTCGTTGCCAAAACTCGATTGTCTCTCCGAAAATAATTTGTCCTGATTTGTACTCAACTGACTGCTAACGCAGACGATTCTGACGAGGAGATTTCAATGAAGTATCGAATTATGCTTCCCTTATTCGTTATTGCGATTTCAATATTTGCCATGAGAACGATGGCCCAGGATGGAAACACTTCGATGATGTTGCAACCCCCAACCACCGAAAAGAAACCGAAAACGACGGAAATAAACGGCGACAAACTCGTCGACAACTACTTTTGGCTGCGCGAGAAAACCAACTCCGCGGTGATCGCGCATCTCGAGGCTGAGAATGCTTACGCCGCCGCGCTGATGAAACCGACTGAAGGTTTGCAGGAAACGCTCTATAACGAAATCCTCAGCCACATCAAACAAACCGATGTCAGCGTGCCTTACCGCTGGGGCGATTATTTTTATTACACGCGCACGGTTGAAGGTCAGCAGTATCCGATTTTCTGTCGCAAGCTGAAGAGCGTCGACGCCGCTGAACAAGTACTCCTGGATTTGAATGAAATGGCCAAGGGCCAGAAGTTCATGTCGGTCGGCAGCTTTGCGCCGAGCGATGATGGAACCCTGCTTGCCTACTCGACCGATAACACTGGTTATCGCCAATACACGCTTCATGTAAAGAACCTGAAAACCGGCGAGATGCTGGCTGAGAACATAGAGCGCGTCGACAATGTCACCTGGGCCACGGACAACAAGACAATTTTTTTCGTGACCGAGGATGCCGTCACGAAACGCAGCGACAAGTTCTTCCGCCACGTCCTGGGCACCGAGAAGAGCGATTTGATTTATGAAGAGAAGGACGAACTGTTCGACATCGGCGTCAGCCGCTCGCGCGACAAAGCGGTAATCCTGCTCGGGGCTTTCAGCAAAACCTCGACTGACTTTCGCTTTATCCCCGCGAGCGATCCCAACGCGGCCTGGAAGATTATCGCGGCCCGGCAGGCCGATCACGAATACGACGTCGATCATCGCGGTGATCTTTTCTACATTCGCACCAACAAAGGAGCGAAGAACTTTCGCGTAGTAACGGCGCCCGTAGCGGATCCCGCAGAAAAGAATTGGAAGGAATTTGTCGCCCACCGGCCCGCAGTGAAGGTCGAAGACATCAACCTGTTTGCCGATTACGCGGTGCTCTCGGAATGGGAGAACGGCTTGGAGCAAATCGAGATCGTCGATTTCAAACAGAACCAGCGGCATCGGATTGCGTTTCCCGAACCGGTTTACTCGACCGGCTTGAGCAACAACCGCGAGTTCAACACCGCGACCTTGCGCTACAACTATCAATCGCTGACCACGCCCAGTTCGGTGTTCGATTACGACATGAACTCGCGCAAAGCGAGTTTGCTCAAACAGACGGAAGTGCCGGGGGGCTTCGACAAAAACAATTACAAAGCCGAACGCGTCTTTGCAACCGCAGCTGATGGCACAAAGATTCCCATGTCGGTGGTCTATCGCAAGACGGTGAAGCTGGACGGTTCGGCGCCGGCGCTGCTTTATGGTTACGGATCTTATGGTATTTCCATACCGCCCACGTTCTCCGCAGGCCGTCTGGCGCTGCTCGATCGCGGAGTGGTTTTTGTGATTGGACACATTCGGGGCGGCGGTGAATTGGGCGAGCCCTGGCGCGATGCCGGCCGCATGATGAACAAGATCAATACCTTCACTGACTTCATCGCTTGCGGCGAGCATCTGGTAAACAACAAATACACTGCGAAAGATCGCCTGGTGATCCAGGGTGGCAGCGCGGGCGGATTGTTGGTGGGCGCGGTCGCGAACATGCGGCCCGACCTTTTCAAAGCAGTCGTGGCCCAGGTTCCTTTCGTCGACGTGCTGAACACGATGCTGGATGCGTCGCTGCCTCTGACGACCAGCGAATACATCGAGTGGGGTAATCCGAACGAAAAGGCCGCCTACAACTACATGAAGAAGTATTCGCCTTACGACAATATTCATAAGGCGGACTATCCGGCGATGCTGGTCAAGGTTTCGCTCAACGATAGTCAGGTGCCTTATTGGGAAGGATCGAAGTTCGTGGCCAAGCTGCGGGATTTCAAGACAGACAAGAACCCGCTCATCCTGAAGGTGAACATGGGCGCCGGACACGGCGGAGCTTCGGGACGCTACGACGCGATTCATGAAACGGCGTTTGATTACGCCTTCATGCTCTGGCAGATGGGCAAGACCAATTAGGAACAGAGTCAGAACCGGGAGCGGTAGCGACCGGGCAGCCTTGATTCATGCAGCCAGTGTTGACCCGGTCGCTACCGCTCCCGGTTCTGACATTTAGTTTTATGCAAAAGATCAATCTCGCTGAAAAGTTTTCGCTGATCAAAGACCATTGGAATCCGCGTATTGCCGGCGAACTCAACGGCCAATACCTGAAGCTCGTCAAATTCCAGGGCCCGTTCACCTGGCATCATCATGAAAACGAAGATGAAATGTTTTTCGTGGTGAAAGGTCGCTTCCGGATGGACTTTCTCGATGACGGGAGCGAACGCGCAGAATGGATTGAACCGGGTGAGTTCATCATCGTTCCGCGCGGCGTTGAGCACCGGCCCTTTGCTGAAGAAGAATGCGAAGTCTTACTTTTCGAACCCGCCACAACTCTCAACACCGGCAATGTTGAGGATGAGTTCACGCGAAAAGAACTCGAGCAAATTTAATCCGCAGATTACGCCGGATTGAGGTCAGTACCGCGAGCGGTAGCGACCGGGTCCCGCCGAGAGACGATCGACATAATTTGCTAGACAACCCGGTCGCTACCGCTCCCGGTACTGACTCCAGTAATCTGTGGATGTCGTTGTGCTTTCCCGCGCGCTGCGTGGTAAGTTATCTCCATCACAACTGACTGGCAGGAGAAGTATTTTGGCTGACACGAATTCAGGCCCAACCGTTGCCGATCTCTTTCGTCGCGCCCAGGCAATTCGCAAAGAGACTCCGCAAACTAATTACCGGGATATCGCCAAACAGATCGTGCGCGAATTCTCGGGCGGGCCGCTCCCGCCCACTTACAACCTGACGATTCCGGAACAGGATGCGCGGGCGCCTGAGGAGGATTGGTCGGCAGGGCTGCCGCTGGTCCTGCGCGGCATTCAACAGAAAGACTGGAACGGCATCGGGCAGGGGATCGTACTATCTCTGGAGCAAACCGAGAATTACGAGCAGGCACGCGGCGGTGAAGGTACACGCGATGACTGGCACGATCGTTCGAAAGGCATCAGCGGGGCGACCGACAAGGGCGTCAGCAAATGGATGCCGGAAGAATTGGTAAAGCTCGCTGAGAAAACGGTCCAGAGCCGCAAACGGTAATGAAGCGTTCGGAGTTCCGCCTTCAGGCGGTTCCTGAACCCGAATCTATTCCGCCTGAAGGCGGGACTCCAAAACGAAGAACAATCATGAACGAAAACTATGCTGAATTGATGCCGACCTTTCCCCTCTTCAAGGGCTTCACCGCCAACGGCGCTAAGCGACTGCTTGATTCCGGCGAAGTAAAGCAACACGAAGCCGGCGCGGTGCTTTTGAAGGAAGGAGACTCGGCCGATTTTGTGCTGCTGGTGTTATCCGGCAAGCTGGAAGTTTTTGTCGATCGCGAAGGTCAACATTTGGTCCTGACCGAAGCCGAGCCCGGTGATATCCTCGGTGAGTTGGCTGTTCTTTGCGGCATTCCGCGCTCAGCTTCTGTCAGAGCAAAAGACAATGCGGCCGTCCTGGAATGGAGTGACGAAGCCTTTCGCACGTTACTGCTGCGGGACCCTTCGCTGTCGCAACGGATCTTCCGCGAAGCGTTGCGCACTCTCGTGGAGAAAGAACGTTCGCTGATCGATTCGGTAATCGATGCCCAGGAAGAGGCGCACAAGTCTTACTCCGCTGACAAATAGTCAACCAGAGAAATGGGTTTTTTAGACACTCTCATCAGGGATCCGAAATATCAAAACCAGGCTCCCCGCAAGCCTGACGAAATCAACGAACCGGACATCATCATCAGTCCGGACACTCGCCGCGACAATCGAATTCCGCCGGGCCAGTCACGCACAAAGAAGTGGCCCGTGCTGGATGCCCACGGCACGCCGCCGGTCGATCTGGCCAACTGGAAGTTTGAAGTTGATGGGTTGGTGGAAAACCCTTTGGCTTTCTCGCTCGACGAGTTCATGGATCTGGACGTGGTGAAAGTCTATTCTGACTTTCATTGCGTCACGCGCTGGTCACGACTCGACAACATTTGGACGGGTGTGCCGGCGCGTGAAATTGCCAGAATCGCCGGGGTAAAACCCGAAGCAAAGTTTGTCCTGGCTTTGGCGTACGATCACGGCTGGACTACGAACGTGCCCATGGAATACTTCCTCAAAGAGGATTCGCTGTTTGCTTTTCTTCACGACGGCGCCCCGATCGAGCCGGAACACGGCGGGCCAGTGCGTCTGATCATTCCGCAACTTTACGCGTGGAAATCAGCAAAGTGGGTCCGGGGCGTAAGCTTTCTCGCCGAAGACCAGGCAGGATTTTGGGAAGAAGGCGGCTATCACATGCGCGGCAATCCCTGGAACGGCGGCGACGGCGAACGATTCAGATGGTAGAATCCGCAGATTACGCAGATTACACAGATAAAGAAAAGCTAAATACAAAACCGTCCAACAAACGCTTAACCCGACATGTCTTTGATGTCTAACTGGTTTTTGAATCTGTGAAATCTGTGTAATCTGCGGATCTAAATCGTGAACCCTCAACAACCAAAAGACGCCGCTGCGATAATTCTCCTTCGCCCAAATACCGATCCAGACAATCCGGAAGTCTTCTGGGTGAGGCGCAGCACCAAGCTGGCCTTTCTCGGTGGTTATCGCGCGTTTCCTGGAGGCCAGCGAGAAAAGACTGACGATCAGGTCCCGGTGCGCAACTGCGACGACAGTGAAAAAGCCGCGATGATCAGTTGCGCGGCGCGCGAACTTTTTGAAGAAGTTGGTGTGATGCTCGCGCGCGGATCCCAAACCCTGACTGTCGGTCAACGCGCTTCGCTATTCGATGATCTTGAATCGGGCCGCATGACCTGGCCTGAGTTGCTCGATCACTATGGGCTCCATCTCGATGCGAATGATTTCACTTGCGCCGGTCGTTGGGTGACGCCGCCATTTGCGCCGAGACGTTTTGATACCTGGTTCTTTCTCGCGCATTGTCCGCCGAAGCAGGAACCGGAAGTCACCGCAGATTCCGAATTGGAAAGCGGCGAATGGATCGCTGCACGCGACGCCTACACACGATGGCAGCGGAGCGAAGTCATTGTGGTGCCGCCGGTGCTGCACGCGATGAAAACTCTAGCCGCAGGTTTGGACGATGCCACAGTCGCGCGTTTCTTATCGAATCCTGCAGCGCAACGCGGGCCGAACCGGCGGATGGAGTTTCAGCCGAACTACATCTGTTTCCCGGTGCGCACGCCGACCAAACCCCCGGCGACCCATACGAATTGTTACCTGATTTCTGGTGCTGAAGAGTTCCTGATTGTTGACCCCGGCTCGCCGTACGAGGATGAGCAAGCCGCGCTCGCCGAGTGCGTCGATGATCTCATTCGCAAAGATCGACTGGCTCCCCGCGAAATTGTCCTCACACATGTTCATCCTGATCATGTTGCCGGCGTTGACGCCCTCAATGCTTTTCTCGAAACGAATCACGGCCGGCGGGTACCGGTAGCTGCACATCGTTTGACGGCCGAGTCTTTGAAGGGCCATCTGGATGTCGACCGTTTCATCGAAGACGATGAAGTGATCGTGCTCGGTGAAGACTCGATCGGCCTGCGCGCGCTCTACACGCCGGGTCATGCGCGCGGTCATCTCTGCTTTTATGAGGAGCGCACCGGCGCCCTGCTTTCAGGTGACAACATCGTAGGCTTTGGATCGGTGCTGATCGATCCGCCGGACGGAAACATGCGCGACTATCTTGCGTCGCTCGCTCGCATGCGCGCGCTACCGAACCTTTCGGTCTTATTCGGCGGCCACGGACCACCCATCGCTAATCCCTACGAGAAAATTGACGAATACATTTCGCACCGGCAGCAACGCGAAGAACTGATTCTCGACGCGGTGCGCAAAGGGGCGGCGACACCAAAAGAGATTGTCGCTCGGGCGTACCTCGACGTTTCACCCAAAGCTCACGCGATGGCGGAGCGAGCGGTGTTGGCGCATCTGGAGAAGCTGGAAGCCGATGGGTTGGTTGTGCGCGACGCGTCTGGAAGTTACGGAGTGTCAGAAGCCCGACCGTAAGGGAGGGAAACCTGGCCCTTGCTGACGCGCGGGCTTCTGACACGATCCGGTCGCTACCGCTCCCGGTTCTGACACGTTAGAATCCTGAACATGGAACAAGCAGGGACTCTTGGCGAGCTCAAACAGAGCGGCTATGGCGGCGTCTCGGTCAAAGACGAGATGCGCGCGAATCTGATTTGCAAACTCAAGCGGCGGGAAAAACTTTTTCCGGGCATTGTCGGCTATGACGAAACGGTGGTGCCGCAACTCATCAATGCGATCCTGTCGCGGCACAATTTGATTCTGCTCGGCCTGCGCGGCCAGGCAAAGAGTCGCATCATTCGCCAACTCACCAGGCTACTTGACGAACAGATTCCGATCATTGCCGGCTCAGAAGTTAATGACGATCCTTTTCACCCCATCAGCGCTTACGGCCGGCAGACCATTGAGCTGCATGGCGACTCGACCCGCATCGATTGGGTCAGTCGCGACGCGCGCTTTGTCGAAAAGCTGGCGACGCCGGATGTGACCATTGCCGACATCATCGGCGACGTCGATCCGATCAAAGCCGCAAAGGGTGGTCACCTTCTCAGCGACGAGCTGACGATTCATTACGGCCTTCTCCCGCGCGCGAACCGCGGCATCTTTGCGATCAACGAACTTCCCGATCTCGCCGGCAAAATTCAGGTTGGTCTTTTCAACATCATGCAGGAAGGCGACGTCCAGATTAAGGGTTATCCGGTGCGTCTGCCGCTGGATGTGATGCTGGTGTTTTCGGCAAACCCTGAGGATTACACCGCGCGCGGCAAGATTATTTCGCCGCTGAAGGATCGCATAGGCGCCGAAATCATGACGCACTATCCGAAAGAGATTGAGTTGGGCGTCGAAATCACCAGACAGGAAGCCTGGACCGCACGTGATGGCTTGCAGGATCGTCTGATGATTCCTGATTTCATTCGCGAAACGATTGAACAGATTGCGTTCGAAGCGCGCGACGACCAGCGCATCGATAAACACTCCGGAGTTTCGCAACGCCTGCCGATCACGGTAATGGAGTCGGTTGTTTCCAACGCCGAGCGACGATCGCTGATGACCGAAGAGTCTCAGGTGGTGCCCCGGATCGCCGATATTTATTCCGCGATTCCTTCAATGACGGGCAAGATGGAACTGGAATACGAAGGTGAGCAGATTGGGGCGAATCGCATTGCCAAAGATTTGATCAAACGCGCCGCCGGTGAAATTTTTGAAGGCTATTTCATCGGCATCGACTTTGCCCAGACGGTGGCCTGGTTCGATCAAGGTAACAATCTGAGAATGGCTGACACAGCCTCGGCAGACGAATGTATGTTGCTGCTCGAGTCAGCACCCGACTTGATTGAGACGGCGCTGATTCCGTTTGATTTCCATCGCAACGACAGAGCCCAGACCGTCGCGGCCTGTGAGTTCGTGCTTGAAGGCTTGTACGCTGAAAACAAGATCAGCCGCAATGAAGAAGGTGGGTATACGGCTGTAACGAAGGCGAAAAAAGATCGGCGTGGGATGATTTATGATGATCTGACAGAGTCGGGAAGATACAGTTAGGGATTTAGCCGCAGATGAACGCGGATAGTCGCGGATTAAAACACAAGGAACTAACAGAGACGATCATCGGCGTCTTCTTCGAAGTCTATAACGAACTTGGCCACGGTTTTCTTGAATCAGTTTACGAAAAGGCATTCGAATTCGCGCTGAAGGCAAAGGGGCTTGATGTTAAGTGTCAAATTGAGGTACCGGTATGGTTTCGAGGACATATTGTTGGTGATTTTACAGCGGACGTCCTCGTTGAAAAAAAGGTATTGCTGGAGTTAAAAGCTGTCCGAACTCTCGACTCGGCTCAGGAGGCGCAACTACTAAACTATCTGCGCGCTACCGAAATAGAAGTAGGCTTGTTATTTAACTTTGGCATCAAACCTGAATTCAAGCGATTGGCATTTGATAATTCGCGCAAGAGGGTTCGACAGGTTTCTGGAGAGATTTCGGCAGCGGCGCTTCTACGGCCAGATTCGTAAACTTACTTCTTTGCTGTTTTAGTTTTGATCAGCGCCCATCCGCGTAAATCCGCGGCTAATTCTTGTATGCGTTTCACTCGCTACTCAAAATTCAACGGCCTCGACGTCTACGGGATTGATCTCGGCGACCTGATGGAAGGTCTGTCCGATTCGCTGCTCTATTCCGGTTATGACGACGATTACTACTGGACGCGTGAGCGCATGCCGCAGGATACCTCGCTTGATGCCTTGCGGCGCGCGCTGCTTCAGGCACTGGTCGATCAGGAACTGTTGAGCCAGCATCAGATTCAACAGATGCTGGATGAAAACGAAGGCAAGTACGAAGGCTCGCAGTTGCAGGAAATGCTCAATCAATTGATCGAGCGGCTGGTCGAAGAAGGTTACCTGAAGCTGCACGAAGAAGCACAGAATGAGCGCCGCCGCGAAATGATGGGCCAGGGTGAAGGCCGCGTCGAAGAACCTTTGCCGCGCAACGTGAAATTCGAAGTTACGGAGAAGGGTTTGGATTTTCTCGGCTACAAGACTCTGCGCAATCTTTTGGGAAGTTTAGGCAAAAGCTCGCTCGGCCGTCACGACACGGCGCATCTCGCCACCGGCGTCGAAGCCGAAGCTGCGAGCAAACCCTACGAGTTTGGTGACACAATCAATCTCGATGTGAATACGACCCTGCTCTCGGCGATTCAACGCGAAGGCCTGACGGTGCCTTTGAATCTCGAGTACCAGGACCTGCACGTGCACCAATGCGATTATCAATCATCATGCGCGACCGTGGTCATGCTGGATTGCTCGCATTCGATGATTCTCTACGGCGAGGATCGCTTCACGCCGGCCAAGAAAGTTGCCCTCGCGCTGGGACATCTAATTCGCACTCAATACCCTGGCGACTCGCTGAGAATTGTTCTCTTTCATGACAGCGCGGAAGAACTTCCGCTGGCGAAACTCGCGACCACACAGGTTGGGCCATATCACACGAACACCGCCGAAGGATTGCGTCTGGCGCGCCGCATCCTCCAGTCGCAGCGCAAAGATATGAAACAAATCGTGATGGTGACCGACGGCAAACCTACCGCCTGTTTTGTCGAGGGCGAGATGGCCCACGCGGGCGGCTTTAAGTGGCAGCCGGGTCAGGGGACGAGCCAACGACGGCTCTACAAGAACTCAATGGGTGGCGACCCCTGGGTGATGGAAGCGACGTTTCGCGAAGTTCAGGCGTGCCGCAAGGCCGGCATCATGATCAATACCTTCATGCTGGCCAGCGATTACTATCTGGTCGAGTTCGTCAAACAAATGTCTGCCATGACGAACGGCAAAGCCTATTTCGCCAATCCTAACAATCTCTCGCAGTTTGTCCTGATTGATTTCCTGCGCCGCCGTAAAAGCCGCGTCAAATAGGTACGCACGCGTGACGGTACGCACGCGTCTCGCGTGCAGCAGAGCGGCACGAGGGGGCCTGGGCAGGTTCTTAGCAGCACGCGGGACGCGTGCGTACCTGCGGGCGGACCTACTGAACCCGAAAATAATACTGAGAGCTTTCCTGCTTAGCCGGATCGTCAGTGCGAGTCAGCCTGATTTGATATTGTCCACTCTCCAAAGCTTTCGCCGGAACATCAAAAGAGATTGAAGCAGGCTGCGCGCCGAAAGACTTGAGAGACCCGGCGCTGAACAATGTTTCATCCGACGTCGTCCACAGATCAGCGCGGTAGACTCCCGGGGCGCCGTCCTTAAGCAACAACTGAAACCGCACGACAGCATTCTCGCCCACCGGCAGAGTTATGACGGGCGATTGATCGATGGAACCCGTTGCAGTGAGCGAGACGATCAGCGGTGATTCATGAAGCACCACCGGCGGAGTCGGTTCGTCGTGGACCGGCGACGACGAACCAGGTGAATGATTCATCATTTGGGGTGTGGGGCTAGCGTGGGGTCGTGGTTTAAGACGATCGGGCAAGATCCATTTGACGATCCGGGTTTCTTTCGTAACCAGGAAAACCGTTCCCAGAATCAGCACCAAAATGAGAGCCGCGAATGCGTATCTCCAGGTCGGGCGTCGCAGGTCGAACCATGGCAGCAGCCGCTGATACACAGTCGGTTTGGTTTCAGCGACCGATTCCGACAGGAACCGATCGCGGATCGCCTGTGACACCTTTAGCTTCTGATTACGATCAGTCGTTAACAGATATGTCTCACGAAACGCCTTAGTTTCGCTTTCCGTCAATCGTTTGAAGGCATAATCGTCAGCCAACTCGAATTCGGCCAGGCGCACGCGCGCTTCCAAATCGCTGTTAATGAATAACTGCTCCTCGAAGATTGTCTGTTCGCTCGGCTGCAACTGGCCAAGCAGAAAGTGACGAATCGAATCGCCGGAAAACTGATGAGAATTGTGTTCCTTATCCATGAATTCGCTCATCACAACCTGGCCCTCCCTCACAGTCGGGCTTCTGACAGTTCCAGACAATGCTCGATACAGGTCTGCAACTTTTCCCGGATACGCAAAGCGCGCAACCGTAGAGTGGTCGATTTGATACCCAACTCACGCGCAATGCGTCTACGCAAGTCGATCTTCGCCCGTTTATTCTCGGTGTAGTACTTTTCGATCAATTGCCGGGAGTAAGGCGCGAGCTTGTCGAGGCATCGATCCAGACACAGGTGCGTCTGTTCTTTCGATTCGACATTCTGTTCCGGTTCAGACAGGTGTGGCAACGAAGGACGGCGAAGATATTCATGATGCACGTTATTCATGACACCCAGAAAATAAATCGCCTTGTCGCCACGGTACGTGTCCTGAATGTCCCGGACGCGGCGGGCCACCCGGTCGATGCTTTCGTCGGCAACCTCTTCCGGAGTGAGACAGCCGCGCGCTGCCAGAATTGCGACCAGGCGCCAACGGATCTTTTCGTAAATCACACCCGCCTCTTCACGGTCGGTGTCGAGCCAGTCCAGCAGCCGATCGAAATCTTCCTGCCTGAGATCTTTAAAGTGCTTCGCGGGTGACATGCCTTGTCCGACAAACTTTAGTTTGTCGCATTTTCAGTAACCAAACGGTGAACGACAAACTGAAGTTTGTCGAACATTTACGCACGATTTGATGAAGGCAACGTCCCAGCGTTGCCTTCACCAACCGGACGTACTCGTTATTGCTTTAACACGTCGGCGATGGCCACGGTCTTGTCCTGCTTCTCTCCTTCAACCCTGACGGTCACTTTGCCGGCCTTCTCGTCAACGCTCACGACGGTTGCCTGAGCACTCGCGCCGTTAACGGTGACTTTTACTTTGTCACCGGCTTTCAGCTCAGTCTTGAGCGCCGCCGGACTCGCTTCCTGAGGCGGCGTCGACGGTGCAGGTGTCTGAGTAGTCGCGCTGGGTTTGGCCGTGTTCCCGTTGGAATTGTTTTCTGGCGTGGCCGTTTCGCAAGCCGACAAGGCGAACGACAAGGCCAACATCACGATAAGTTTTCTGGTCATAGTTTTCCTCCATTCGCTACTTCCCCGGCTCGGACAATCAATTTGCCGGCGAAGCATTTCTTTCGGGCGTGAATGGTGGAAAATGATGAAACGTTTCAGGGTGAAAAAAGAATTTTTTTGAGTGAGGGCAAGACCCAGTCAGTACCATCCGCGTCAGCGGATGGATTAAGGAAGCTTCCGAGAACAATCCGACTTCCTTATCCCATTCGCTCACGCGAATGGTACTGACTCCGGCCCTAACGAGTAGATGCTCACTTCTTCTCGGCGCTGAAATCGTAGACCAGATACAGCTTCACAGCGCCTTCCTGAACCTCAGAGCGGACATCTTTGACTGTGGCTTTCACGTTCCCGCCACTCTGCTGCACCGGCAGTGAAATCGCCAGCTGCGACACCGGCAGAACCGGAAACGGATTCAGGCGTTCGGCAATTGCCCGGCGCACGAAAGCAACCGCCAGCGCGGTGACTATAGGCGGCACTCCTTCCAGCTCGACATCCTCGACATTCAGCGCGCCAAAGACGGTCTGCTTCGAAGCATCGAAAGAAAGATCAACGGTCGCCCGACCGGTGCCTTTGATTTGCACGCATTGGGCCAGGATGCTGTAGCTGCCGCTGAAAGCGAGCGGCGCTACAATCTTCCCTCCCGTGAAACGCACGCTGGTTTTGACGTCGCCCGCTGCGGGATTGAGAACGACTACGTCACTGCATGAGCCTTGAAAGACCGCCGGACGGATTAGCTCCTGCTGCGCCGCCGCAGACAGTTTGAGTTGCGGCGGGCCGAGTTTGGTAAAGATCGTCCCCAGCAGCGAATCGAAAAACTTTTCGTCGATCGTGACGGCCACCGTGCCTGAAGTGTCACCGCTGCTATCGGGCGGTCTCAGCGGAGTGCCCGGCAGGCTCCGGGAGCGTGGCGCACCGAGAAAATACGCAGTGGCCAGCGCCCCCACCAACAAACCACCGGCTAGCATCAGAAGGGCTTTTTTCATTGTGGTTACGGTTTCACCGAAGCGGTCGGAGAAGGTGTGGCCGACGCGCCGGCCATCATGCTTCTGAGAATTGCTCCTACGGCGCTGGTCAGCGCATCAATCTGCTGCCGCACTTTTTCCGGCGCCACCTGTTCATAGCCGGCCGGCGTCTGGAACATCGCCGGATCGACGTCAGTTTTGATGTCGCGCATTTCCGCCACGACGCGCGCCGCCTTTACACCTTTCACATCGCCGGAGCTTTCTGCGAGTAACTCAGCGCGCAAAGGCAATCCGGTTTCTTTGTCCACGTAGACAAAAGCTTCGGCCTTAACCTCACCGGCTTTGGTATTGGTTTCCCTCGATGCGGAATAACGATACTTTTCCGCAGTCCGGCCGTCCATCGGTCCTTCGCCGGCGCGTTCCAGGCCTTTGATCTTTTTCAGACTTTCGACCAATTGTCCCGGCGTGAGCAGCTTGTGGACCTGGATGCCGGTGGCTTCCTTCGACAACTCAGCATACTGCTTGCGCGAGGGCAGGATAACGTAATGACGGTTGTCATGATCGAGATAAATCAGCGGCGTGCCGTCCGGCAGTTTGAATTCGACTCTGCGGTCATCACCACTGCGCGCCACCTGCGCCGACAAGGGCGGAATGCCGATCGCTTTTTCACCGCCCTGAGTTTCTATACTAAAGCTCAGCGTGGCCGAGTACTTGTCCGGCTCGCGCGTGTTGATGTTTGAAGTGGCACTTTCCGAAGTTGAGTTCGAGTTGTCCGTGCCCGCGTTGGAATTTGCATTCGCGTTCGCATTCGCATTGGCGTTGGCATTCGCGTTTGAGTTGGTATCCTTTGGCGGTACGCAGGCCGCCAGGAAAAGCAAGCCCAGGCACGTAAATATTCCAAACGAAAAAACCAGGTGTCTATGATTTCGCATAAGAACCTCTCAGACGGTCGCCGAAAGGCGCCGCCGCAAAAAATGATTTTTGATTAATGAAAAAGGGGACGGGTAAGGATAGCATGCACCGTCGTTGAATTGAAAAGAACTATCCGTGATGTAGCGCCCCCAATTTGAAATGACTTTTCCTTAGCCCAGGCGTTTACGCCTGGGAACAAAAGAGCTATTAGTTTCAAAAGCCCCATTAATGGGGCTTTATAGCGCCTCCTCTTTCTCACCCCGCCGTAAACGCCTGGGCTAGAAAAAACCTCACGATCAAATCACATCACCACCAGACGTGACGTTGACTTACGTTCTCGCTTGGCGTAAAAGGCCTTTGCCTTTGCATCTTAAAAGAATGATTGGTGACCCGATGAAACAACTGACGGGGATTGCGATAATGGTGCTTCTGGTCGCAGCTTGTAATCTCAGCGACAAATTCAAGAAGTCTGCCTCGACGTCGAGCAACTCCAACTCGAACAGCTCAACCTCCAAAAGTGAAACAACGGCTGACGAGCCGGCAGAAAAGCCCAATCCCACCGCTGCCCAAACGGCGGCTATCGCCAACGGTCAGGAGCTGAAGTGGGACCAGCAGGGCATTACCTGGACCCTTCCGGCCAATTGGAAAAAGGTCGACGTCAGCACTGAATCGCTTAGTTACAGTGGCGACGGGGCGTCTCTGAGCGTGGTGGTTTCGGTTATGCCACAAATGGAAAAGCTGATCGACATCAGCAGCAAGGCGATGCACGAAGCCGCGAAAACAAATCAAAAGATCGGCAAGTACGACGAAGTGAAGTGGCTTGAGATTGACGGAGTTCGCGGTGTTCAATTTCGCGAATCAAAGCCACAAATGGCCGACGATATTCGACGCCTGGAATGGCAGGCGTATCGAACCTTTGCCGGCTCGACTCAACTGGTAACCATCATTCTGTCGTCGAACGGCGCAAATTTCCCGAAGCATGAAGATGAGTTATACGGGATCTTGTACTCGGCCAGGCTGGTTCATTGAGGGCAAAGAGCGGAGGGCAAAGGGCTAGAGTCGGGAGCGGCGACTGAATTTAGCCCGACCGTTCATGCGCAATTGTACAACTGGCGCATCAATTGATCTGAGGGCGTCGAGTCAGCACCGAAGGTGCGCAATGCAACAGCCTGGGGCAACGCCCCAGGTACAAGGCCGACAAATCCCGCAGCGCTGAAAGTGCGAGATCAGCGAATCATTCAGTGGGACTCCCGAGTTTCCAGTTCTTTTTCAGCGCTTGAACCACATTTCCATTCTACCTGGGCCGTTGGCCCAGGCTTTCACATCAGGCGCCGTTGGCGCTCGCTGGATTTCAACTAAAGGTTGGACAAAAGAAAGAGCGAAGAGGTCTATTGCTAATTGCGGCCTCTTCGCCCTTTGCTCTTCGCTCTTCGCCTTTGCCGCACTAGTTCTTCTTGATGATATTCCGGTGCACCACCGCATCGGCTTTCGAGCGATCGCGAGTATCAAAAGAGACGTTCTCTTTTGAATCGCGTGTGACCAACTGCACCCGACTGGAAACGGTTTTTTCCTGCTCCGCGCCTTTCGAGCCGTCATCGAGAAAGCCCAGAACCTCGGCCGGCTTCGGCGCCTCGAATTTCTGGTCGCCTTTTTGTTCGGCAACCGCTTCGATCGCACTGGCCTTCAAAAGCTTGGGCCAGAGCTTCTTGAACAGAGCACTCGAGGCGTAGACGTCTGCGCTGTTGATCTTTCCGTTAATCGCAAACACATAGCCAATCACGTCGGTGCGAGTGTCGAGTAAGTTGTCCAGAGCATTCACGTAATTCTCCGCGGTTGCCTGGACGTTCTTGTTTTCCAGGGCCAACTGGAAACTTGTCGGCGACGCCGCCGACTTCACATCACCGCCGGTGTTTGAACTGAGCTTGTCCTGGGCCACGGCGACTTCGCGCCAGACTTCGCCCTGCGACTGTTTCATCTTGGCGGCGAGTTTCACTTCGCGGCTGGCGACTGTATTCGCCGATGAATTGAAGACCGTTGCCGATTCGTTCCCTCTCTGGCTCCAACGTCCGTTCTCAACACAAAACGCGGCGATCGAAATCTTGCCCGAACGCGGCGGCAGAATCAGGTCGGTGGTGAGCATGCGATCCTGTGCTCCGCCTTTCACGATGTCGCCCGCCTGGACGTAAACCTCATCGCTGGAAACATTCTCGATCGTGAGTTCATTTACCGAACGCGTTTCGCGCACGATCACTTTTCTTTGGGCCAAAGCCTCCTGCAAAGTGATGAAAGTCACACCCTTGATCGTATCTCTGCCATGCACCAGAAACACCGTTAGGTTGCCGTGGGTGAACGGCCCCTCCAAACGATAGTTGTCCTTCTCCTGCACCTTCTGTCCAGCCGCGCCCCAGCCGGCAGCGAACATTCCGAGCGGCGTCGCGATCATCAACACCAGGCTGGCGACCCAGCCCATTCCCTTACTTTTCATAATAATTCTCCCTTCAACCAAAGTTATTACTGCGCGCGCTGGAGAGATCGCCGGCAGATCAAAGCTGAAAACCGAACTCCGCAGTAGAACTCGCGGATACTTGTTGGTTAGAACGCAGGCGGGGAGTCTTCTTGCATTTGAGATTTAGAAATCACTTCCATGGTTGCCAGGGATCCCGGTAAGAATCTCCAGTTCCATAAAGTGGCTGACAGAGATCAGATTGCCGAGTAATTAGGTTGCATGTTGAATTGTGCAAATTCAATATTGCAAAAATAGAGCCGATGAAATATAAAGAGCGCAGTCTGGCCAGGTTGCTCAAACTTGTAGATCACTGCGTCAGTCTATCGTTACAGACTTCAATATTTGGGACTGGTCACCTTCCCGGACTCCAAATTTATCCAGTCCTTCCGAGTTCGAATGACGCTTCTGGCATCGTTCTGGTGCGTTAGTATCTGGAAAGATAAAGCTCGCGCTTTTTTGGATCGTCTTGCGAGAGAGGATGAGTCGTGTTGAAAAACCCCCCTTCAATGTGCACGCATTACAACCGATCTCGCTATGCCATTGCCGGCGAAGGCGTCGTCGTCGCTCATATTGATCACCACACTGGAGGAGCCCCAGCGAACAGTCCAAATGGGGCATCCGAGCCGGACCTGTTTAGATTTGGTCGACTGTTCGAACAACATATCGACTGTCTAAAGAAACTAGCTGGCAGTATGAGCACGGGCGACGGCGGCGGCGATTCTCAACTGCATTCGGGTTACACGTATCTCGGCCAGTTCATTGCGCACGAGATTACCTTTGACAAGACGAAGGATTTACCCCTTCCCCAGCCCATTTCGGCCAACGCACGTTCGCCCCAATTTGATCTCGATAGCCTGTACGGCAAAGGGCCCGAAAGCAGCGGAGATCTATACGAGTCTGATTCGGCGCTACTAAAAATCGGGTCCACCTCTCCCTTTGGCCCACTCCCGTCACGTCCTAATGATTTGCCAAGGGATCCGAACACAGGCAAAGCATTGATCGGTGACGAGCGGAATGATGAAAACCTGGCTGTCGCGCAACTTCACGTCGCTCTAATCAAGTTTCATAACCTGGTAGTAGAGAATCTCAGGCCTACCTGTCCCGCGGCACAGCTATTCGAGACTGCTCGCGAAGAGGTCGTCAGGCACTTTCAGTGGATTGTCGTCCACGATTACCTGAGAAAGATTTTGGACACCACCGTATTAGACAAGGTGGTCGAGCACGGGCCTAACCTTCTTAACGTTGATAACCAGGCCGCCCTTTTCATACCGATCGAGTTTTCGGTTGCGGCATTTCGCTTTGGCCACAGCATGGTGCGCAAAACCTATGAATGGAATTATTTTCACTCGAAAGAGATCGCCTCAAAACATCCTGCGGCAGCCCTGAGCCAACTCTTCATGCAGACGGCATTCAGCGGCACTATTGGTAAGACTTCAGATGGTGCTCCAATACTGCGACTGCCCAGTGACTGGATTATTGATTGGAGACGGTTTTTTGATTTTAGCGGGATTCTCGAAGACGGCGCGCCCAAATACAAGCCACCAAAGACCGGCCCAAACCTCGCGCGCAAGATCGATACCTTTATTGATATGGACCTCGCCTCAATGCAGCACTTTCCCCAAGCCGAGATTCCTGAAGGAAGCAGGTCGATCGCGGCCCGTAATCTATTGCGCGGCTTCGCTTTGGGATTGCCATCGGCTGAGGAAGTTGCGGCATGGATAGATGAAGCATCACCGCTTACGCGGCAGGAGATCGTTAGCGGACATGAAGATTGTTTCAACACACCGAGTCTGACTGGCAGGACTCCGCTTTGGTACTACATCCTGAAAGAGGCTGAGGTCAAAAGAGGAGGAAATGGCCTGGGCTCTTTGGGGAGCCGAATCGTGGCTGAAACTTTGATCGCTTTAATCAAGAATAGTCGCTATTCAATCCTGGACGGCTCAGGCTGGCACCCCAACATTAAATACGGACGTCCTGGATCAGCGACCGAACCAGTCATTTTTGAAATGGTGGACTTGCTGCATCGAGCCGACGTGGTAAACCCACTAGGCTAGGTACAGACATTTCGGACAGGAACTGCCAGAAAGAAACACCGTCTTGTTCTTTGCGGTAATTTCGTTCAACACGAGGAGAAAAATCAATGAGTATATTGCTCAATCTTAAGAAGGTGCATGCAGCTGTGGTGACGGACAATACCAAAGCCGCGATGGGCATAGCAGAGGCCGGCAAACTTGGAGAGGCAATCGGCAGGAAAGCCGTGATGGCTCTCACTGGCGGGATAAAATCAGATGCCTGGAAGGAATACATGGCGCTGTTTGCAAATAACGCCACCGAGCTGGAACGATTGACTACCCCCCAGCAGGATGAAGAGGATTATTTGCCCAGATTTCGAGCCTACATCGTCTCGAACGCCATCTGTGGTGCGTCTACGGACACCGGAACCAACGACCGAGTGGGCGAAACCATCGACAGTGGATTCTCGCCGCAAGACATGGCCGCTGATCAGGATTTCATCGATGCCCGAACCATCGAGATTCCGGAACTATAAAACAGACAGCCGGGCGCCGAGGATCCGTCTACTGGTCGGATACCGGCTCAACTCGAAGTAAGGATCGGGAAAATGCCGGAGCCTGTAAAGCCTATGCTCAGAGGCGCATTGGTCCAGGACAGGTTATGTTCTGCCTGGGCGGACCTCTGCCGTCAATACCTTCCGGTTGGTGGTCCGGATTCGATATGGCGCTTCAGTCGTGAAACCCTGCCTAACGATCCGTCACAGGGATGGAAGCTGCATCTTTCCGCAACGGCGCTCACTGCGGCGCAAGTTATGCGGGCCATCGGTCCATTCCTGACCGAACGAGGAGTTTTGTATAAAGCTCCTGGTTCGCTTGATGAGGTATCAAAACTCAACGCCGGCATATTCTACGGATACAGCCAAATTGGGAAAGTCTTTACAGTCTATACAGCGTCAGCAAAAGACGCCCAATTGCTGGCCCGTAACCTTCATCGTCTAACCCGAGGCATCACGGCGCCGAATGTTCCATTTGATCTTAAGTACCGCCCGGAAAGTTGTGTCCACTATCGTTATGGGGCTTTCAAGCGGCTGGAGATCGAAGCAAATTCCGGCGACCGAGTGCAAGTCATTCGTGGTCCAGGTGGTAACGCCATTCCAGATGTACGTGACCGGCTGGCCACGCCAGACTGGGTAAAGAATCCGTTTGTACAGCGACTGAAAAAAGAGAGCCGCAATGCTGTTGGCAGTCCCATCCGAGACCGATTCAAAGCCTTCCAGGCCCTTTCTCAAAGAGGTAAAGGCGGGGTTTATCTGGCAATCGATTCGGCTAAGGCGCCGCCAGTTCTCTGTGTGCTGAAGGAAGGGCGTCGCCACGGCGAAGTGGAGTGGGATGGTCGCGATGGATATTGGCGTGTGCAGCACGAAGCGGAGGTAACCGCGAGTCTGGCGAAAGCTGGACTAAATGTTCCCCAAATCTATTCCTCGTTCGCCGCCGAGAAAAATTTTTACCTCGTTACGGAATTTGTTGAGGGTGAGAACCTGGAACATAATCTGATTCGCCGGCCTCGCAGACTTAGCCTGGAGGCTGCACTGAGTCGCGGCTGCGAAGTGGCACGGCTGCTATCCAACATTCACGCTGCCGGATGGGTTTGGCGAGATTGTAAGCCGCGCAACATCATCATCGACCGCATGGGCAAACTTCGACCGATCGATTTTGAGGGCGCGTGCCCCGTTGATAAACCAGATCCGCTCCCCTGGGGAACTTCGTCGTATATTGCTCCTGAAGCTACGGCCAGAGAGATAGGAGAATCGAGATTACCGGAAGATCTCTACGCGCTTGGAGTGATTATTTACCTTCTAGCTGTAGGCCGGACACCTGATAGTCCTGACGCAGTGCTGCTTGCCAAATCCCGTTCCAGGTTGCCGTCGACTTTGATTGATTTGGTTACGCATCTCACTGCTCGCGATCCCCGCCGCCGTCCTTCGGCTGAAACTGCAGCGCAAGAACTCGACGCGATCCGGCGGCAACTTCCCCAAAGAAAACTTCAGAACGCCAACCCGATCCGGCGAGCCAGGTCGGCAAATCTTGAATCACCACGCAAATCATCAAAGATGGGATCGACAGTTAGATACGGGAGGGCGGCAAACCGAACTCGATAGGACTCTTCCAAAAACTTAAAGGCTGCGTCCCGATCACCAAGTCCAGTGTAGATTAAGACCTTCTCGAAAGGCGGGACCGGTTCCTTAGACTTATCGAGTTCTTCCAGCATCTTTAACGCCTCGGCGCGCTTGCCGGCTTTACCATAAGCCAACCCAAGAGCGGCAGCCGCGTGCAGCGCATCCCGGGCATGCAGCGCCCCCAAATACTGAATCGCGTTATCATTATTGCCCCTGGCTAGTTCGACCAATCCCATCATGTGCAGGCCCTGTTTGTAGTTTGGATCTTCGGCGAGTATCTGACCAAAGGACGCAGCAGCTTCATCAAAACGACGGGCATAATACAGGGCGCGACCGTAGTTCAGCGCTGAAGCCCGCGAGTAGGGATCCAACGACTTTCCCACTGTGGCTTCGCGAATTGAATCGTCGAACTTACCCTGGACCGCCAGAAGATTTGAATACTGAAAATGTGCGGTCCCGTATTCGGGATTGAGGGCTATCGCAATCCGGAATTCTTTTTCTGCCTCCTGCCAATCCCAATCGTAAATGAACCTCACTATGCCGACGGCCGAATGCGCCTCGGCAAGGGACGGATCGATTTCTACGGCGCGCCGAGCATCGAAGCCGGCCCTTTCCATTGCTTCACGGGTAGCAATTGGGCCATACAGGACGTTGGATTTAAGAACGTAGCAGTCTGCTCTACCCGCATAGGCTTTGGCGAACGCGGGATCCAGATTGATGGCCTCGTCGAAGTACTTGATGGCAGTCTCGATATTCTCGCGACCTCGCTGGCTCCAGTAGTAACGACCGTGCCAGTAAGCGTTGAGCGCGTCCTGATTGCTTGTGAGTTGCTTGATCAGGAACTTTTGCTCGTCGCCGCTTAACCATAATCCTAACGCGGAGCTTACGCTTCGCGTCACTGTATCCTGGAGCGCAACCATATTGGCAGAGTCCAATTGAAAATCCTGTTGCCACATGGATCCGCTGGTTCTTGTGTCAACCAGCACGAGATGCAGCCACAATGAATCTGACCGTTTGACGATCGCTCCAGAAAGGTAAGCTTCCGCGCTCAGCCGGCGGGCCATTTCCACAAGCTGTTCATCCTGTCGGGAAGGCACGACGCTCGGCAGCTTGACGTTAACTCTTGGCAAGAAAGACAAGCGGTCAGACAAGCTGCGAGTTAATCCCGCGCTTAAGTAATCCTTCTCTGCATCTCCACTAAGGTTCTGTATCGGCAGAATCGCCAACTTGTGTACCCTGGTCGCCTCGCGATATCGGTATACGCCCCAGCTCAAACCGATGACGATCAGCAGGCATGCGGCAGCGGCGTAATATTGCAGATACCTGCGCCATCCCATTAAGACTGTTCGTTCGCGATCTTTTCGGAGCCGGTGCATTGCCGCCAGCAGATCCGCTCCTGTTTCGTAACGCAGCTCGGGTGACTTTTCCAGGCACTTTTGCCCAATGCGCTGCAGTTCGATTGGCAGCGATGACGGCAAACGCGCCGGCGGAACTGTTTGAATCGCCTCGACTGTGTCCTTTTGAGTTTCACGCAGAAAGGGGTTCTTTCGGCCCAGCATTTCATGCAGCACCACTCCGAAACTAAATACGTCGGTGCGGCAGTCCAACTTGAGGCCGCGGGCTTGCTCCGGCGACATGTAGGCAACTGTTCCAACTATGGGGCCATCGGGTTTTGTGGCGTCCCAATCAGCAGTTCCGTGCGCGACTCCGCGTCGCGGAACTAATCTGGCGAGACCAAAATCCAGAATCTTTACCTGTCCTTGTCGATTAACGATGATGTTTTGCGGTTTGATGTCCCGGTGAACAATTCCGCGCCCATGTGCTGCCGCCAGGGCGCAGGCTATTTGTTCCGCGAGGTCGAGAGCAAGTTCCAGGTTCAGGGCTTTCGAGCGCAAGAGGGCCGCGAGCGTTTGGCCCTCGACATACTGCATCACCATAAAATGATGTTCACCGATTTCTTCAAAGCCATGGACGGCGCAGATGTTCGGGTGGTCAAGCATCGCCACCGCCTGCGCTTCCCTGACTAACTGTCCCCTGGCCCATGAATTCGTGATGAATTCACTGGAGAGAAACTTCAACGCGACTTTGCGATTGAGGCGATGATCTTCAGCGAGGTACACGTCGCCCATCCCTCCGTGTCCGAGGTGCCGAAGGATTTTGTACTGACCGATTTGCGCTCCGGCCATCGGTTCGCGCGTCTTCGTCCCCATAACCTTGAAGGCCAGGGTGATTGGCGAATCTTCGAGCAATGAGCCGCTGGTTTCATAAGCTGAGACGAGGCCCTCAACTTCATGTCGCAGGTCTTCGTCCTGGCCACAGGCAGATTCCAGATAGTCCCGCCGCTCGTCGATACCAAGCGACAGCACCGCATGAAAAATTCGTTCGATTTGCTGCAGGCGGTCATTAATCATCTTGCAGCTCTCGAGCGAGCCAGGCTTTGGCAAACTGCCAGTCGCGCATGACGGTAATTTGGGATACGCTCAGAACCTCCGCGGCTTCTTCTACGCTGAGACCTCCAAAGTAGCGCAACTCGACAACTCGGCTCTTGCGCGGATCGAGGGCCTCCAACCTAATTAACGCGTCATTTAGCGCTATTAACTCTCTATCTTTTTCTGCGGGCATAACGACCGCCTGAGAAAGTGAAACGTGTATGGCCTTGCCGCCGCGCTTTTGTCGGTTTTGATCGCGCGCGTAATTGAGCAGAATGCGGCGCATTATCTGAGCCGCAATGCCGAAAAAATGGGCCCGATTCTGCCACTCGACCTTTCTCTGGTCGACGAGTCGCAGGTACGTTTCGTTTATGAGGGCAGTCGTTTGTAAGGTGTGATCCGGATTTTCACGCCGCATGTAACTGTGAGCCAGTCGATGCAATTCACGCTCGACGAGCGGAAGAAGCTTCTCGAGCGCCGATTGATCGCCATTACCCCAATCAACCAGCAGCGCAGTGATGTCACCATGGGAAGGCATCGGGTACGGGGGGTCTGGTTACTCAATTGAATTGGCTACAACAAACGAAGTTTCGATCGTGTGATAGTTTCATCAAAGCCTCGGTGCGTTGGTTAGTGGAGAGGTAAACGGCGTGGCCTGTAGTCGCGGCCTGGGCTGCTTAACTCCCAGCGGCCTTCGCCCGAAAGTGTGAGTACTTATATCGGCAATCGAGAGTTTTAGCAAGAGATCTTTATTACCAGTAAAGAGAGAGTTTATCGGCATCAGATGTCTACCGGAATTACTCACCCTGCGACCCAACCAACCCCACCCGACACGCCCAGGAACTGGATCATGGTGGTCCTCACCCTAATTCTTAGTTCGCTGTATGGAGCAGCTTTAATCGGACGGCTCAAGCCCGCGGCTACTGAAAAATGGTGATGCGGCTTGAGCGATCATCTTCGTAATTATGGCCTACCAGGTTGGCCGGCTCACGGGCCGGCAAAACGAGCGCACACTCTTGAGGTAAGAAGCGCGCCACATGATGGGCGCGGCGCTCCGGATTCTGAATTAGTAAAGATTACTCGAGATCTTGATTTACGTTTCAACCTCTCTTCCATTCGTCAAACCATCATTCGAGAACTTGAAGCTCGCGTTCACCGGCGCGGGCAGAAATATTTCGGTTGCTCCAATCATAGGAATTGAGCGCGCGCAGGGAGAGTGCGCCGGCTAGCGGTCACAATCGATGTTGACAGTTACCTGGCTTAGGACTAGCCTCTCGCGGCTGCCTCTTTTCTTGTCCGTTCGTTTGCGGTCTCATTTCACTGTCGATCAAAGCAGGCTGGATCGGATATTCAAAAGGCTCGCGAATCATACTACTGACAACTGAGGATATTTCTATGAAACGTAAATGGACAATAATGATCCAACTTTCTGCTGACAATAACCTGGCCGAGGAAGCCGTCTGGGCCCTCACGGAAATGCGAAGAATTGGATCGAATGATGAAGTCGCGGTAGTTGCTCAGCTTGATTCCACCATTCACGAGTTCACCCGTTTGCCAATTGAGCGCAACAACGTGCCTGGAACATTGGATGGCGAGCTGGTCGAATCCCAACGCCTGAGAATGAAACGCGCCGCGGCGCAAGCACGCGGCCGCCGCAGGAAGCAACAGCCGCTCACCTACTTTTACGCCATTTACGACTTCGTCAAAGAGTGCCTGGAGAACGAAGAGTACGAAGCAGAGCGTTACATGCTGGTCCTCTCCGGCCATGGTCACGGTACGATTAGCACTTTTCTGTCCAAGAATGACGACAGCGGAAGAGAAACTGACGGTTTTTCGCCCCGCCGCCTGAAAGGACTTGTGCAAAGAATAAACCGAGAGTTGCTGGGAAAAAACAAGCTCGACATTCTGGCCCTGGATTGCTGCCTCGCGAGTTCAGCTGAAGTGGCCCATGAGCTCGCCCAGGACGTCCAGGTAATGATTGGCGCTCAGGGATATGAGCCGCTCGCAGGATGGCCTTACGCGAACATTCTGAAGACTATTCAACAATCGGCGGGCGATGAGACCACAGTACTGGCCCAGAAACTGGTCTCGAATTACATTCAATACTATTCGGATTATCTGGCGGCGGGCACTTCAGTAGACCAGGCCGCTTATGATCTCACCCAATACGATCAGCTCAAGCGAGCCGTTAAGAAGCTCTCGAGGGAATTGCGAAAGTTTTTGCCCAACCCTGGAGCGAGCGATCAAGCAATGGACCGTGAAGTCCGCAATGCTCTGATACTGGCACACTGGGAAGCTCAACCGTATCGCCAACAGCAGTATGCCGACCTCTATGACTTCTGTTCGCTGCTAAGGTCTTATTGCGCCCAGACGAGAGTGCAAACCGCCTGTGAAAAAGTGATGACTTCAATCGCTGGCGGGAAGGACCCCAAAACCGGGGCAGACATAAATGGATTGGTGCTAAAGTCGTGCTATAGCGGACCGGATGTTCAATACTCTTATGGTGTATCGGTTTATTTTCCCTGGAGCGAGCAGCCGGTAGAATTCAACCGCTACCGGCGCCTTTACTTTTCTAAAGACTCTGAGTGGGCAGAATTCCTTAGCGCATACTTCGGTGCCACGAAACGCTCGCCCCGGGGAGGAGTAGGGCCGCTACGCCGCGCGATCGATACACTCATCGAGGAACGTAGGGCGGGTCTGCTAGACCACCGTGACGCGTCACCCAATCGTGATGCTTCGCCGAATCGTGATGCCTCGCCAAATCGTGATGCCTCACCCAATCGTGACGCCTCGCCCAATCGTGACGCCTCGCCCAATCGTGACCTGGCGAATGTCTATGGAGCTGGGAGCATGAGGAATCCCGCTACGGACTACAGTCTTTGTGATTGTTCTGAGCGCCCGCCGAGGGCGGTTAAGGCGCCGAAAAAACTTAAACGATGATCTGTCATCACTTGAGGATGCGAAGAAATTAGGAGACTCAGGGTGCGTTAATACAAGCCCCAAACTGTGAATTTTTGCGCCCGCGCATTTGGTAAACTGACCCTGCTAACGATCGTCTGCAGTATCTCAGGATCGATCCTCGGGGGTCACTCCTTAGCGCCCCGGTCTCGCCCGTCACCCACAGGAACGAAGGGCGCCCAACCTGGTGCTGGTACTGGACTGCTCACCGCGGGACAGACGATCACCCGCAATTTTGCCGGCAACGAAACCCACAGTTATTCAATCAACCTTCGTGCCGGCGAATTCCTTAACGCCACGATTGAGCAAAAAGGAATAGACCTGAGGGTGGTCATCTTTGATCCGGCGGGGCGAAAGCTGCGAGAACTTGACGGCCGCCAAAGAACACCAACCCCGATTTCAGCAGTTGGTTCAGAGCCTGGCGAGTATCGATTACAGATCGATTCCGCCGACAGGGAACAATCACCCGGGGCTTATGAGTTGAAGATCTCGGACATAAGACCCGCCTCAGCCAGGGACAAGGATCGGGTTCGCGAAGAGTTGGCGACGGCTGAGGGAGACCTTCTCTTCAAGCAGGGCTTGCTCGAATCCAACCGTGCCGCGGCAACCAAATACGAAGCGGCCGCCTCATTAGCGCGAGCAATTGGCGACGGCCGCGAGGAAGGTTACGCCCTCAAGCGAATAGGAGATATTCATCAGTCATTTAGTGAATTTCCAAAGGCCCTGGCGGCGTACAAAAGTGCACGCGCCGCTTATGCTCGAGCACAAGACCGTCGGGGCGAAAGCGCCGTTCATAACGAGATAACTCGCGTCCATCTCAGTCTGGGAGAAAACAACAAGGCACTTGGACACTGCGTCGAGGCCAGGAGATTGAGCAAATCCGCCGGCGACCGGGCCAGCGAAGCGGACGCGCTTAACAATCTGGGTGAGATTCACAACTGGTCCGGTGATTTACAACTAGCTCTGAACTATTACCGTCAGGCTCAATCTGTTTTCGATGAGTTACATGACCGAAGAGGACAGGCCCAATCGCAATTGTATTTAGGCTACACCTACTCTGATCTGGGCCAGCCGCACGAAGCCTTTCTTTTCTTTAATCGAGCTCTCGCTGTTTGGCAGTCAACGAACGAATACCGCTCTCAAGCCATCACCCTTAGCGCCATCGGCCGCCTTTATTCTCGGATTGGTGAAAGTCAGGTAGCTCTTAACACTTTTGCCCGCGCCTTACCGATGGCTCGGTCAGTCGGAGATCCAATCGAAGAAGGCAGGATCCTAAACGGCATGGCTTATACCTACGACCAATTGGGTGAGCTGAAAAAGGCGCTCGAGCACTACCACTGGGTGATTTCAATATATCGCACCGCGGGATACGCGAAAGGTGCGGGTGCCACGCTCTACGATGCCGGGCGAATTTACAACTCCCTGGGTCAAAGCCGAGAGGCCCTCAAGTGTTTTCAGGAAGCTCTGGCGATTTCACGCGCGGTTGAGGACCACAGGTTGGAGGCGTTTGAGATAAGAGAGATCGGCCACGCCTACGACTCAATGGGGCAAAAGCAGACCGCCCTTGAACATTACCTGCGCGCACTTTCATTCTGGCGCGCGGGCAAAGACTTTCGCCCGGAAGCCGAGACTTTGAATTGGCTTGGGCAGATCTATGCCAGCCGGGGAGAAAGGGAGAAAGCTGACACTAGTTTCAAGCGTGCTCTGATGTTGAGCCGGAAGGCAGAGTACCGATTTGCTGAGGCAGCTTCGCTGCACAACATGGCCCGCTTTGAGCGCGATGGCGGCAACCTCGTAACCGCCAGGGCGCGCGCAGAGGAGGCCCTGGCGGTAGCCGAGTCGCTCCGAGGAAAGATCAACAGTCAGGATCTTCGTACTACTTATTTTGCTTCAATCCGACAGCAATACGAATTTTATGTTGACCTGCTGATGCGCCTGCACGCGCAAAACCCGGCCGCGGGTTTTGACTATTCTGCCTTTGAGGCCAGTGAGCGAAGTCGAGCCCGTTCACTTCTGGAGACTTTGGCCCTGACTCGCGTCAGCCTTCGCGACCACACCGATCCGGCCCTGCTCGATCGCCAAAACCAGCTCAGCAAGGAGCTGAATGGGAAAGCGCAACGGCAAATGGAACTCAAAACCGGAGGTCAGGCCGCAGCTTACGAGCTGGGGTCACTCGAAAAGGAGATCGACGAACTTACGTGGCAACTTCATGAGGTAGACACGCAAATCAGATCTCGCAGCGTCGAACAAATGGTTGCGCGGTCGACGCAACCTCTTGGGTTGCGGGATATTCAACAATACATTCCGGACGACGATTCGTTGCTGCTGGAGTACATGTTGGGTGATGAGCAAAGCTATCTGTGGGTTGTTTCGCGTACCGACGTGACGAGTTACCCAATCCCGCCGCGATCGCAAATTGAAGATGCGGTTCGAGAATTTCGCGAGCTGTTGACGGCGAATCAACCTGTTCCGGGTGAAACATTCGAGCAACGCGAGTCGCGAATCTCAGCTGCAAATACGAACATTCCCAGGATCGCGCAATCGCTGGGTAAGCTTTTACTGGGCCCCGCGATTGACAAACTCGGAACCCGGCGCCTGCTGATTGTTCCGGACGGAGCCTTGCAATACTTGCCATTCCAGGCGTTGATGGTTGAGTCAACGAAAAGTGCAACCCTCAGCGGATCCTCAGGCGATCCCAGGCCATTGATTGTGGACCACGAAATTGTTTACCAGGCCTCAGCGTCTGCACTCGCATTTGTTTTGACTGACAGTGCGCAGCGCCCTCAGGCACCCAAAAGCATTGCCGTCTTCGCGAATCCCGTTTTTGAGCTGGATGATCCGCGCGTGCAGACCAGGAACCCCGACGCTCATCAACCGGCTTCCAATCAGACGGCCCCGGTATATGAAGCCTTCCGCGATGTTGGGATCGGCGACGGCCGTCGTATTCCGGCGCTGCCGGCGTCACGTGACGAAGCGGAGTCAATCGTTGCGGTAACCCCATGGCGCAGTTCGTTTCAAGCACTGGACTTTGCCGCAAGCCGCGCCACCATTTTGGCGACTGACCTGGCCCAGTTTCGCGTCGTTCATTTCGCCACGCATGGCTTCGTCGATTATGAACATCCGGAACTGTCCGGGTTGGTGCTTTCGCTCGTCGATGAACAAGGCAATCCTCAAGAAGGTTTTCTCCGCATGCACGACATCTATAACCTGAAGCTACCGGTTGACCTGGTCGTGCTCAGCGCCTGCAATACAGGCTTGGGAAAGGAAGTAAGGGGCGAGGGCCTTATCGGATTGACCCGTGGTTTTATGTACGCGGGCGCCCGCGGCGTCGCGGCTTCCCTTTGGAAAGTCGATGATGAAGCTACCTCTGAATTAATGAGACGATTCTATGAAGGAATGTTCAAAAAAGGATTGACGCCGGCAGCCGCGTTGCGCGAAGCACAACTTGGGATGTGGCAGCAAAAGCGCTGGCAGGCTCCGTATTATTGGGCCGCATTCGTTATTCAGGGCCGGTACAATCAAAAAGAAATACTTCCGCGCGGATTCCCATTTGCCCGGTTTGCCGGTTCATCCGGATTGCTAGTTCTCGCCTTCCTCTTACTTTTTCTCGTCTTGAGAAAAAGACGGCAAGGGTTAATTCGGGTAGAATAGGCGACCGATAACGACCGTAGGATTAGCAGACAGTTTCTTAACGGCCCCATTGATGAACAAGAACTGGGTTCTAACTCAGGACGCTTTTGATTCTTTATTGGCCTGGTTGCATCCAAACCGGGAACAGGCAGGGCAGAAGTATGAAGATATTCGCCTGCGATTGATCAAAATTTTCACCTGTCGCGGTTGTTCCGAGTCTGAGGATTTAGCTGACGAGACCATTAATCGCGTTGCCGGCAAACTAAATGAGATCGTACCCGGGTTTGTCGGCGAACCTGCACGCTATTTTTATGGCGTAGCCAATAAGATCCACCTCGAATATATGAGGCGAAAGCCAGCACCCGACCCGCAGCCAACCGCTACCGCAGAAACCGACCACCTGGAAAAAGAATTCGAATGTCTTGAGCGGTGCATGGACAACCTTTCTCCGGAGAATAAAAGCCTGGTCTTGGAATACTATCAGGAGGAGAAACGCGCGAAAATTGATCACCGGAAAAGGCTTGCGGAACGGATGGGAATCGCAATGAATGCATTGCGAATCCGGGCCTATCGGGTCCGAGCCGAGCTGCAGGAATGCGTGAGAAATTGCGTGCATGAGGCAACCGCGTGAAACGTGTAGAGGGAAATAGACATAATGTTTAGGAGGATCGTCAGCGGATCCCGGCAACCCGCTGTGGCGGATTGAAGAAGTTGGAGTTAAGCGCCAGCGAGCAAGCCACTCTAAGGCAATATCTGTTAGGGCAAGGACCCGAAGCGGAGTTGTCGAGAGCAGAAGAGCGCCTCATGACCGACTCAGCCTCCTACGAAGAGTTATTGATCCTGGAAGACGAGTTAGTCGATCAGTACATCCATGGCCAGCTGTCCGAGCCCGACCGCGTGAGTTTTGAAAGCTACTTCCTGCGCTCACCCGATCGCCGTGAGAAAGTTCGGTTCGCCAGAGCACTGAACAAATACGTGGGTCTTACCGCCAACGAACAGCAAGCGCGGGCTTCGGAAACTAAAGGTAATCGACTGCCGTTCGTGAAAGCACTTAGGTTCTCGGTCCGGCCATTTCAGAATCCGATTCTGAATTATGCGTTGGCGGCCGGTTTGGTTGTAATGGTCGTTGGCGTCTCATGGCTGGTTCTTCGAAGTTTGCGAGCGACGGCAAATGACCCCGGTAAGATATTCGCGGTCATGCTAACTCCCGGCGGTGCAACTCGCGGCGACGGCGATATCCAGGTTGTCTCCGTTCCACCTGGAATCGGCACAGTGCGGCTGCAGTTGTTGCTGCCGACAAATCAGGCTTCCGATTACTCTGTTCGCCTACTGGCCGGCGACGGCAATATTGTTTGGCAGGGCAAAGGTCTCAAACCAACAGACCTTTCCGGCAAAAGACTTCTGGAAGTGGACGTTCCCACAGAACTTCTCAAACGTGACACCTACCGCCTGAAGCTTGGCGCTCGCTCATCGGGCTCCTATGAAGAAATCACCAGCTATAACTTCCGGCTGGCGAACTAGTCATCCCTAATATCCCAAATCCTAATTTAGAGAGTGGCTCCTCGCGCACATTCGACCCGCACTAGCGTGGATTCGCCTTAGCGGGAGGCAGCCCTTCCTCTGGACGAGCTGAAATGTTTCACCGGGTTGAGGCATATCAGACAGACAGCACACTGAACCATGAACCCCGATCACGGCGGTAAGCTGACTGCGAACTCTACTAACATCGAATGAAGATGCGTGCCAAAACAGGACCTCAGTCCGGAAAAAATCAACGCCGTGTTTCACGTCGTCGGCGAAAAGACCTGACCAGCGTGACTGCCCCGGGCAAGCCAACCAAATCAGCGCTGCCGCCGCCCGAGGTTCTCAGCATTCAAGTACTCCTCGCAGCCGGCGATGACGGACTCTCGCCAATCTCAACAGTGGAACAAATACGAGCTTCCAACATTCACAACTTTCGCCCGCCAAAAGCTATTCAAGATCTTGCGGCCGCACGACTGGCAGAGTTGGGTTTCAAAATAGTAGCCGTGCATCCGCACAGTATTTCGGTTGAAGGATCTCCATCACTATTTACCAAAATTTTTGGGACGGAATTGGAGCTTCGCAGCGTTCACCGGGTTCAGAGTTCCCGGCCCATGCGCGAAAAATCCTACTACGCACCAAGTGATGGTGCCACCTGGGGCTTGCCTGCGAAGCTGAAAGGATTGGTCGAGCGAGCCTATGTGCAGCCTCCTGCGATTTATCTCGAATCCCCCTTGCCTCCGATGGTCAGTTACTTTCACCTGAGCGTTCCGGGAGACGTCGCCATGCTTACACGGGCAAGCGAAGTCCACCATCAGGGTATCAATGGCAAGGGCGTTAAAGTCGTGATGATTGATAGCGGCTTCTTCAACCATCAGTTTTATGTTAGTCACGGATACAAGACAACGGTCATGCTGGGTCCCGGCGCGGTCGGCGTCAACCAGGATGATATAGGTCACGGGACCGCGCATGCCGCAAATGTTTTTGCAACCGCACCGGGCATTACTTTTGGTTTAATCAAGCAAGGTAACGACTCAACTGCCGCGTTTAACGCGGCAGTTTCTCTCAAGCCGCATGTGATTGTTTGCAGTTGGGCTTTCGACTTGGCGCTGCCGAACCGACAGCATCTGCCGTTGGTGCCTAATAATCTCAAGGCACTGGAGATGGCGATCGCGCATGCCGTCGCAATGGGCATCTGCGTCGTTTGCGCCGGAGGAAATGGTCATGTCGCTTTTCCCGGAATGCATCCTGATGTGATTTCGGTCGGTGGGGTCTTCGTAGATCCAGACAAACACCTATTTGCGTCAAACTTTGCGAGTGCGTTTGACAGCAGACCATACCCTGGCAGGCATGTACCAGACATTTGTGGTTTGAGCGGCTTACTTCCAGAAGGAATCTATCTCATGTTGCCGCTTCAGCCAGGTTGTCAGATGGACCAGGAGCTTTCGTCCGGGCAACCGTTTCCTCAGGGAGATCAAACCGAAAAGAGCGACGGCTGGGGCGTCTTCTCGGGCACCTCAGCCGCGGCGCCTCAAGTTGCGGGGGTCTGTGCGCTACTCAAGCAAAAGGATCCATCTCTCACTCCCGATGAAATTAAACAGGCGCTGAAGGCAAGCGCCCGAGATTGTGCTCTCGGAAATGCCAATCCCCTCAGCAACGAAGGCGTCCCCTTGACGGCGACGGCCGGAGTCGATGGGGCGACCGGTCATGGATTCGTCGATGCCGCCGCCGCAATGCAAATAATCTGACCCAGAAAGGACACTTCGAATGAAGATTAAAACTCCTGTCCCCATCTCTCTTAGTCAACATCCCCCGACAACGCTGGCGAATTCGCGCGGGTTGAGGAGCTATCTGCCCGTCGCAAACCATCTGCCACGGCTCGCCTTGTTGTTAGCCTTGACTGCTCTTGCAACGGCTTGCTTTGAAAGCAAGATCGTAACAACGAAGCTGAAAGATAAGGAGAATCCGAAGAATCTTATGAACGGCGTGTTTTATGCCTTGCCGCGAACCATCGTAAAGGTGGACGTGCCGATTGTCAGGGTAAAAACCAAGGATGCTGTTTATAAGAGCCTCGCTCATTGTTTCTTCCCCGGAGAGACGCCGCTCGATGCGGGGGTCGAATTCGACATCGATGCTGATAGCGTCAAGTTTGACAAACTCTCGGTCGCGGATTTCAACGAGGTCTACCTGATCAAGACCCAGGGAGGTAAATGGGAAACTCGTAACCTCGAGATGTCCCTCACGGAAAGCGGGGTTTTCGTCAAAGGAGTAGCCGAATCGCAGAACGAAAGCCTCGATTTGCTTACCAGTACGGTTAAGGATGTTGTGGGAATAGCGGCAAAGGCAGCGGTTGGTCCTGCCCATCTCAGCGGTGGAGTAAAGGAAAAACAAATCCAGGATTTCCGCGAGAAGCTCACGCCTGCACAGGACAGGTGTTACATGGAAGCGGTGGACGCACTTGACGCAGCTGAACTTGTCCTCCAATTAGACAAGGCATCACTCCAAGCCGATCTGGGAGGAGTAGCAATGACGGATAATAACCGGAAGGTCTTTGAAGAAAAGAGACGCAAGAAAGAAACGGCCTGGCGCCAGAATCTGGCAACCCTTCCAGCTGGCGCACCTAAAGTGGCCCTCACTGGACAAATCACCAATCTTGATAGCGCCATGCAGAAGGTCACCGAGTTCGAACAAGCTAAGGTCATCTACGACAGAATCATCGAACTCGAGGAAAAACGCGATAACCTTCTGGGTGGATCCGGCTTCGGAACTCCCCTTCCAAGCGACACTTTTACCAAGATGCTCGCCGAGCTGGACGCCACCCTCAAGGCGTACAAGGGCAAGTACTTCCTCGGGACTAAGGAAAAAACCTCGACAACCTTGACGTTCCGAATTGATCCGCAGAACCCGGCCATCGCAAACGTCAAAGCTCTCTTTAACTTTTCAACCACTGATGGCGTGTGCTTACCGCTACTGGCAAACAATCAGGGAGTCAAAGTCGATTCGGATTTTGGCAGCGCGGCCGTCTGCACCGCCCCACACGCTGTGACTCTGACTGTGAACGCAGGGGACAACGGTGAAGGTGACGTTGGCCCGATTGCTAACACCATGGCGGGAGCTATTAGCGGTGCGGGTCTGGATCAGAGCGGCAAACGAGGGTTTTACTATCGCGTTCCGGGCCGAGCTGTAGCGGTCCTGACCGTCGCCGGCATGCCTCAACCAGAGCTAGGGCGCGAAACAATGTCCATTGCCCAGTTCGGTCACACTGTTTCTCTGCCTGCTTCGACTGGAGGACGGCGGACGAAATACACGCTGGAACTCTTCGAAGCGTCGGGGGGATTGAAGAACTTCATCATGGGTTCGGACGCGTTGATTAAACAGGCAAACCTCAAGGATCTCACTGACAGTGCTTCAACTATTGTCGAGGCTGAGGGCACTCGGAAGGAAGCGCAGCGCAAGGCCAACCTTCCGCCGGACGAACTCAACGAACTCGAGCGCAAGCGAAAGATTCTTGAGGAGAAGAAGAAGATACAGGACCTGGAAAAAGCGCTTGGTACCCAGGGCATCAGCCCTGAACCGAACCCTTAAGGAATAACAGAAGTCCTCACCCCTCCTCATGCACCGTCGGCGCGTCAGCATGTGGCACAAAGCAGGTTCGGCAACGGGCTTCGTACATGCCGGCGCCGCCGACGGCCACGCGTTCTTCGGATTCAAAGGTGCGTTGGGTGTAGTTCGCAGGCTGGCCGCACTTCATGCAGATGGCGTGCGTCTTGGTGATGTATTCGGCCACCGCGAGTAGCTGCGGCATGGGCTCCCAGGGTTTGCCGGTGTAGTCCTGGTCCAATCCCGCAATGATCACACGCACGCCGCGCTCGGCGAGTTCGTTGGCAATCGCAATCAGATCATTGTCGAAGAATTGGCCTTCATCGATGCCGACAACTTCCGTGTCCGGCAGAACATTGGCGCGAATCTCCTGGGCCGTGCGCACATTGAATGATTCGTGCTTCATCTCGGAATGCGAGACGATGTGATTTTTCGAAAAGCGCGCGTCAATCTCAGGCTTGAATACTTGTACCTTTTGTCGCGCAATTTTTGCGCGACGCAGCCGGCGAATTAGCTCTTCAGATTTGCCGGAAAACATTGAGCCGGCAATCACTTCCAGCCAGCCCGCTTGCGTGACGCCCGGGTGCTCCTTGCGAGCCGGCACTTCATTCTCATCGGGTTCAATAGTTCGAATCATCCTGGCAATGGTGCTCATCTACTTTTTGCGAGTTCTTTCCTATCAAGTATCGTCGTGAACGGTGCAGTCTAAATCAAAAGCGAATCATTTCCCAAACGGAAATACATCCGCAGATTACGCAGATTCCGCTGAAAAGGTTTGGCCACAAAAAAGCACAAAAGACACAAAACGGAAGAGTGGTAGAGTGCCTTCGATCAAATTTTGTTTTTGCGCCTTTTGTGCCTTTTTGTGGCTAACTAGTCTTGCCCATCTGCGTAATCTGCGGATGCTATTTTCCCAAAGCCGCCGCCGCTTGGCGTTTCGATGCGCACGCGGTCACCGGGATACAGTTGGCGATTGTCTTTTGATCGCAATTGCTCTTTGCGGCCATCGATGCGAATCACGAAAGCGCGACCGCACTCGCCATTCTGACCGCCACGCAATCCATAAGGCGCGCGCTTGCGGCGATCCGAAAGCAGAGCCATGTTCGCGGGCCCCAGCGTTTCAATTTCGCGAATCGTGCCGTCGCCACCCTTCTGTTTTCCTTTTCCGCCGGATCCTTTGCGAATTCGATATTCGCGCACCCGCAAGGGATACGCATATTCGAGCGCTTCCGCCGGCGTGTTCAGACTGTTGGTCATGTGACTGTGCGTCGCACTCATGCCATCAAGTTTGGCTCGGGCACCCATGCCGCCGGCAACCGTTTCATAGTAAGAGAACTCCGAACCCGTGCGCGGATCGATTCCCCCGATCGTCAGGTTGTTCATGGTTCCCTGGCTCGCTGCCGGAATGCGCCCGGGAATCGCTTTTGACAAGGCTTTAAAAACTGTATCCACGATCCGCTGTGAGGTTTCAACGTTGCCGCCGGCAACAGAGGCCGGATGCCTGGCGTTGACCACCGTGCCTTCCGGAGCCGTAACTTTGATCGGCTCAATCAATCCGGCGCTGGCCGGCACGTCGCCGCCAACCAGACACCGAAAACAATACGAGACGGCCGAAACCGTGATTGCTTCAACTGCATTTACTGCGCCGGCCACCTGCGGCGAACTGCCGGTAAAGTCAACCAACGCGCGATCACCTTTGATTGTGATCCTGACCCGGATGGGAATTTCATTGTCGACGATGCCGTCATCGTCCAGCGCATCTTCCGCAGTGTAGGTGCCATCTGGAATTGCGGCGATAGCACTCCGCATCATCCGCGCCGAATAAGAGATTAGCTGGGCTGCATAATCTCGCGCTTCTTTTTCGCCGCGACGCTCAACAATCTCGAGCAAGCGCATTTCGCCGGTCTTAAGCGAACCGATCTGCGCTTCAAAGTCAGCGCGGCGCTCGTGACTGCTGCGCACGTTGGTGAGAATCAACTTCATCACGTCGGCGCAAACTTCGCCGCCGCGCACAATTCGAATCGGCGGAATGCGCACACCTTCCCCGTAGACATCGGTGGCCAGTCCCATCGAGCCCGGCGTCGCCCCACCAATGTCCGCATGGTGAGCGCGGTTGGCGACATAGAACAGGGTCCGTTGTCGGTTGTCAGTAGTCAGTCGGCCTCTCTTAACAACCGACGACTGACCACTAACCACTGACGAGATAAGCGTCACGTCCGGCAGATGCGTGCCGCCAGCAAAAGGATCGTTGAGCGCGACGACGTCGCCTGGCTCAATCTCGACTTCGCGCAACGCCGCGGCTACGGCCATCGGCATCGACCCGAGATGAACCGGCATATGATCGCCCTGGGCGATCACGCGGCCGCTCGCATCAAAGACGGCACAGGAATAATCTCGACGCTCTTTGATGTTCGGAGAGAAAGAAGTACGCCGCAACGTCACACCCATCTCTTCTGCGACTGAGGTGTAGAGCGCGCGGTAGATTTCCAGCGTAGTCGGATCGAATTTTTTCATATCACAGCGAAACTGCTCCAATGGCTCTGCCACTCTGATGCGCGGCAAGTCTATGACTTGGCGGCCATATAACTTTTTTAGTCTAAGGGTCTCCGACCTGCCTTGGTCATAGACCAATAGTTTCGATGCGCACTTAACGGCAAGTCATAGACTTGCCGCGCATCAGAGTGGCGGAGCCATTTCAGTGTAGCGCCAAGTGTGTCATGGCCGACTTTCACAGTTCAATAATCACGTTTCCGCGAGCATCAACAGTGGCGCTGCAATCCGCAGTTATTAGTGTCGTCGCCGAATACTCCGTCAGAATGCACGGCGTCCGCAGACGCGAACCAGCTCTGAGATTCGCCCGCCGGTAAACCGGCGCGCTAATCTTTCGTCGATCAAGATGCGTCTCGGTCAATTCACCAGGCCTGGCGGTCTGTCTTGGACCTGCTTGAACGCGACGTTCGCGGAGTTTCTCAACCAATCCGCTCGAACGCACTCTCGCGCTGACGATCTCAACCGCATTCTTCTCCTGCGCGTAACCGTAACGCGCCCGGTGCGCGCGATGAAAGGCGGCGGCGATGTTTCCGCCCGTCGTTTTGATTTGCAGCTCAAACGACTGGCCTTTGTATCGAACCGCCAGGGAACGTTCGTGTTTTTGCCGAGCCCGTGAAAAACCTTCGCGGCGGAGAGCCTCGGTGGCCTGGGCTTCCATTTCACGAAATACGCGATTGAGTTTCGACGTCGTATCCGAGGTCACCTCGATCATGACCGTACGGCTTTGCTCTTTCACAACGTCGGCAAGCAAAACCCCAACTGCTGATAACGCTCCGGGCAATGCCGGCAACAGCACCCGCGGAATCCGCAAGGCGCGCGCCAGAGCTATCGCATGCAAACCACCCGCGCCCCCGAACGGAATCAAGGTGAATTCGCGCGGGTCGTGTCCGCGTTCGACTGAGATGTGGCGCAGCGCTCGTTCCATGTTTGCGGTCACAATCTCGAGCACGCCATGAGCCGCCTCGATCGAATTAACTTTTCGCCCAGCCGCAGCACTCATGTCGACGGCGAGTTGGCTCAGCGCGGCGCGCGCACGCGGCTCATCGAGCTTGAATTCTCCACCCAATAAACCGCCGCCCGGAAAGTGGCCAAGCACCACGTGCGCATCGGTTACGGTCGGCAAAGACGAACTGCCATAGCAGGCCGGCCCCGGATCAGCGCCGGCAGATTCGGGGCCGACGCGTAGCGAGCCGCCTTCATCAACGCGTGCGATTGATCCACCACCGGCGCCCACCGTGTGAATGTCCATCATGGGAATAGCCACGGGCAAACCGGCCACGATCGATTCGTTAGTGAGCCGCATGCCTTCTCGATCGCACAGTGCGACGTCGGTTGAAGTGCCGCCCATGTCAAAGGTGATGATGTTTTCAAAACCGGCTCGCTTGGCCGCGTGTAGCGCGCCAACCACGCCGCCGGCCGGTCCGGACAGAATTGTGCGCACCGGTTCCTGCGCCGCCGCTTCGGCCGAGATACTGCCGCCGGAAGACTGCATAACGCGCAGCACGAAAGCTGATCTTTGATCTTTGGTGTTTGGCCTTTGGATTGGTGCTGATGAACCAGGTAGTTCTTTGGATTCTGCCAGACGACGCAGATAGCGGCCCATCAGCGGTTGCAGGTAAGCATTGACGACGACGGTAGAGGTCCGCTCGTACTCTCGATATTCAGGCAGAATTTGATGAGAGATAGAAATCGGCACGCCCAGTGTGGTTAACGACCGGGAAAGCTTTTCTTCGTGCTGAGAGTCGACAAACGAAAATAGCAGTGACACGGCAATCGCGTCACAGTTTGCGCGCCGCACTCTTTTCACTAATTCTTGGACTTCGCTGTCGCTTAAGGCTTCAAGAATCTCACCCGTAGCAGCAACACGTTCGCTAACGCCAAATCTAAGCTCGCTCGGAACCAGCGGGGTCGGCTTCACCGCATCCAGGTTATAGAGTTCCGGACGAGCTTGCCTGCCAATTTCGATCACGTCTTCGAAACCGGAAGTTGTTACCAGCGCCGTGCGTGCGCCTCTTCGTTGTAGCAAGGCGTTGGTGCCGACAGTCGTGCCGTGGATGACTTCAATCGACGCGAGCTGCGCCCCGGTTTCTGCGGCCACTCGTTTCAGTCCTGCGGTTATGGCCCGCGACGGATCATCAGGTGTCGAAGGCAATTTGAAGATCTGCAACCGCCTGCTAATCTCGAAAACGAAATCAGTGAAAGTGCCACCGGTATCGACTCCGACACGCACGAAGTGGGCCTTGAATCTTCCTGCTGATTTCATCGACAAGAGGGTGGTTGTATTTTCCTTTGAGTCGGAGAGAACGATTTAGTAAAAGGCCAAATCGAAAAATGAATACTCAGCGAACAGCCACAAGCCGAAAGCCAATGATGCCGGTACGCACGCCTCCGGCGTGCTCCTAAGAGCATCTACAGGCACGCCAGAGGCGTGCGTACCAAACGCGCGCCATGTTGCCACTCGGCAAAGCGATCATGCAAGCCAATTTCTCGCGTCAATGTACCGCAGGCCTGCCGGAGATCTGGTGAAAAAGCAGAGCGCAGGGTCTTAGTTCGGCTTCGCATGTCTTTGCGGTTTCGCGTCTTTGCGAAATACTTCTCCGCACAGTAGTTCTCACGCAAAGACGGAGCCGCATTAGTGGCACAGACTTCAGTCTGTGTCGCACGGTGGAAATCACAGACTGAAGTCTGTGCCACTTTGGGAGGTCGGCGAAGCGCAGACCAGACAGTCTGCGATACTTTGAGAAACCTCTCCTCAAATCGACGCTTTATGGTTTAGTATGGCGCGCATTTGGTACGCACGCCTCGGGCGTGCCTGATCAGGCCCAACTTTTGAACCTCTGGATACCAGAAAAGATGATGAAACGAATCTTCCTCGTGACCTGCCTGTTGCTCGTGGCGCTCGCGGTCGTCGTCCGCATTACTACGAAGAGTCACGCACAAACGGCCGCTCAAACTGCGACGCCGCAAGGCTGCTCGATGTCTTTTCCGCTTCCCAGGGCCAGCGACATCGGAACGGCGAAATTTGAAAAGTTGCTTTACGCCTTTCTCGATCAGGGTTGTTACAAGAACTGGGTTGCTGATCGTCAAATTCGCAACACCGGGCCTTTCATCAATAACCAGTCGTTCGGCACGCACAACTCGGTCAGGATTTATTACTCGCCCGAGGTTTGGCATTGGCTGAAGGAGAAACACCGCGAAGGAGAGATTCCTGACGGCGCAATGATCGTCAAGGAAATGTTTCCGGCTCCCGCTCAACAGGACGCGAAACTCAGCGCCTGGACGGTGATGGTCAAAGACAAGAAGGGCGCTTACGACGGCTGGTACTGGTCGTACCACGCGCCCAACTATTCCCCAGGCGCCCCGGGGATCGATTACCCGGATTCGGGTTTTGGACTCTATTGTCTGCGCTGTCACGCTTCGGCTGAGAAAGAGTCAACCTTCATCGCCGTAAAGAACGTTGAAGGCGATCCCATCTCGTTCGCGATCAAAGTCCCGACCATGAGCAAGCAGCCACCGGCGGGCAAAGACGAGCACCAGCAAATCGCCGAAACCAAAGAAATCCGCGGCGGACCGTTCGGCACGGCGCGCAAAACTCCTGAACCCAATTTCATTAACCTCTTCAAAGGCCTGCCGTTGGTGCCGGCGGCCGAAGTCAAAAAGTTTCCCGGCGAATCGTTCGATCATGTCGTCGCAAACATGGGCGGGCCGCAGGGCTTTCTTACTTCCAGCCAATGCCTGGGATGTCATTCGGCTTCGCCTGAGAACATGGCTTTTCTCTTTGACGATAAGGTGCAGCCGCCGCTTAATTTTTCGCCCTACACCGAGTGGCGGGCGTCGATGATGGGACTCGCTGGCCGCGATCCGATCTTTCATGCGCAGCTCGAATCGGAAAAAGCGATGCGGCCTTCACAAACCGGCTTCCTGGATAACACCTGCTATCGCTGCCACGGTGTCATGGGCCAAAGGCAAGTTGAATTAGACAAGCATGAACCATTTCGACATAGCATGGTTTACGCAGTGCCGGACGACCCTGGAAGCGATCTCAGTAAAGGCGATGCGAAGTACGGGGCTTTGGCTCGCGATGGAATTTCCTGTGACGTGTGTCATCGAATCGCGAAAGAAGATTTAGGGAAACCGAGCACCTTCACCGGTCTCTTCAAAGTTGATCCCCCCGGCGTCGTCAACGGGCCATACGCTGACGATCAACTGGTAACCCTGCCGATGAAAAATGCGATGGGCATCACGCCCCGCTTCGCCGAGCAGATTAAGACTTCGGCGTTGTGCGGGAGTTGTCATACGGTTGTGCTTCCGGTTCTGGATGACCAGGGCAAACCTGTCCGCGACAAGAATGGAAAGCCGAAGGAGTTTCACGAGCAAACCACTTACCCGGAATGGCTGAACAGCGTCTACCAAAACGAACGCGAGCCCATCGATCGCGCCAGCGTGCGCACCTGTCAGGACTGTCACATGCCGACGAAGTTCCTGGATCGTCCGCTGGTCTTTCGCATCGCCAACATTGAGGACGTTGATTATCCTTACACGGATTACCGAGCGCCGGACAAAGACATAACGGTGCGCGTGCGCGATCAGTATTCGCGTCACACTCTGCTGGGCATCAATCAATTTGGCTTGATGATGTTCGAACAGTTTCCCGACATTCTCGGAATTCGCACGGCTGATTATATGTATGGAGACGGGGTGCCCGGGCTTTTGACGGCCCAAAGCTCCGGCTACGATCTGGCCCGCCGCGAGACCGGAACCGTGACGGTCAATGAACTGACGCGAACTGACAAGACCATCGAAGCAAAGGTCGAGGTTAGAAATCTGGCCGGACATAATCTGCCTTCGGGTGTCGCTTTTCGTCGTGCGTTCATCACGTTTGAAGCCATGGACGCGAGCGGTAAAGTCGTCTGGGCTTCCGGACGTACAAACAATGTCGGGGCTATCGTCAAAGGAGCCGGCGAAGAGATTCTGCCAACCGAATTCTTTTACGATCCGGTGACGCGCAAGCAGATCCTCCAACCACATCACGAAACGATCTCTGACGAAGGTCAGGTGCAGATTTATGAAGAGATCATCGCCGACTCAAAAGGAAAAATCACGACGAGCTTCATCGGCCTGGATCAAGTCCTGAAGAGCAATCGAATCCTGCCGAAAGGTTGGCGCACTGACGGGCCTTTCGCCGAATTCACGCGTCCGCATGGTGACGCTGAACACGATCCTGAATACATCAACAGCAACGGCGCTACGGGAGCAGACAAAATTATCTACAGCATTCCGCTTAACGATCTGACACGCGGCATTGTCTCAGTGCGGGTGACGCTGAACTACCAGGCCATTCCGCCTTACTATCTGAAAGAAAGGTTCACGATTGGCAAAGGCCCCGAGACGCAAAGGCTCGCGTACTTAACCAGCCATCTGACGCTGCCGGGTACACCGATCGAAAACTGGAGACTGGCAGTCGCGTGTGGCATGCGAGGATTTGACGATACGAAGAGTCAGTCATGCTCGAAGTGGTAACTCTGGTTCGGACCGGAGAGCGGAGGTCGGGATTTCGTCTCAGTTGACCACATTCGCTTAAAGACTTATCGTGAGGCGGTGAAGGTTCGTGACCTTGTGAAGCTCATTGAACAGGACGGCTGGCATTGGGTCAGGACTAAGGGAAGTCATCATCAATACAAGCATCCCACGAAACCTGGACTGGTCACTGTACCGGGTAAACCTGGAGACGAAATGGCCGTCGGGACATTGAATAACATCCTCAAGCAAGCAGGTCTCAAGTCATGAAGAAATATTTGATCATCGTCGAAGAAACCAGTACCGGCTACTCCGCTTTTTCACCTGATGTGCCGGGATGTGGCTCCACAGGACAAACGAAAGAAGAAGTCGAACGCAATATCCAGGAGGCTATTGCGTTTCATATTGAAGGATTACGTCAGGAAGGCTACGAGGTCCCCGAGCCGTCTACCTATTCTTCGTACGTTGACATCGCGGCCTAGCGCCAAACTTTCGGTCACGCCTGATTGACGCGCCGTCAGACTTGTCTTATTGTCAGCTTCATTCAAAACAATCATGGACTTTTTGCTTGCTTTCAATAACGAGGCTGCGCTGGTCGGCGATATGAGCGGTAATGTGCGCACTGAGCGGCGCCCCTCTCAGATCACGCCGCAAGCCTGGGAGAATCGCCTGCGCTTTGCTTACATCGAAGCAGAACGGGGTGGCGAAGACGCGGGCGGCATGCCGTTCACCAATGCCACCGGCTCGTTTCGCTTTGAAAACGGGCAAGTAAAGGTGATGAAGGTCGAGGGCGTTAAGCCTTACCAGACTTTCTCAGATGATGCTTCCGGGTTGTCGGTCCGCGCGGTTTTCCTCGACCACTTGAACCAGTGGACTATCGCTGATTAAGACATCCACAGATTACGTAGATTTCACAGATAAGAAAAATCTGATAGATGAAAAGACAACTGCGCGTGTTCGCAGTCACTGTTTCATCGAAATTACTTCGAATTATTCTGTGTATCTGCGTAATCTGTGGATTCTTTTTCCCGAAGCCATCGGATTCATTTAAGTGGACTTATTTTCCGGCTCGGGAGGATTGGCATCCGAATCCGATTTCTCGGCGTTGTCGGGAGATTCGCCGTTATCCTGGTAAGCAAAAACTGCATCCTCGCCCATCGAAGGCAGCACGCCACTCGCCAGACGATCGAAAAACCGCTGTAACGGACCTTCGTCGACGTCTGCGCTGGGGGCCGCAGCTTCATCCATCTCGGGATCGAAGCGAATTAATTGCGCGGTCAGATGAAGGCACGAAGCACAGCTTACCAGGTGTGAGGTGAGCGAATCTGCTTTCGATTCCTCCAGCCATCCTTCGACATAAGCATTGATCACGTCCTCGTCAGGATGAGCGGCAACCGCGCGCGCGGCTTCATCACGCATCCGCGCTTTCAGGCGCACCTCGATGGCCCGCCGAATTGCGGTCACCTGTGGATCGCCTTTTTGCTGTTCCGCACTCTTCATGAAGCGCCTTCGCTCCTCGTTTCTTCCTTCTTCAGTCCGCCTCTCGTCACCGGCGGGAGGTTAATTGTCTGGGCTGGGTCCTCAGCTGCGATCGCCTTACAAATCTCAATTTCTTCCGGCTTCAAGCCATGCTTATCTGCCAACTCAGCGTGAAAGCGCTCGTGCACTTTTCGATAGACCTTGTCCAGCCAGCGCATCACGGTGGATTCGTGCACGCGACTACGCCTGGAACTACGACGCTGGAACCATCTACGGATTGGCGATTTTGGCTCTTCTACGATTCGAGCAATCTCGCGCAACTTGAGACCTTCGACGTGATAATAGAGGAGCAGCAGCGTTTCGTGATCGTCGAGCGTGGACAACGCCTGATCCAGCGCCGCTACCGTTGCCGATCGATATCGTTCGCGCACCACGCTCGTCAACATGGAATCCTCAGTTTCGCCGCCCGAAACGTGCTGGAGAGGAAACTCGTCACCACTCTCGGACCAGTCGTCCATCGAAACTTCGACCTTTGGAGCTCGATGTACATCAACCGCGGCGTGAAGAATGATGGCACGCAACCAGCCGCGCAGAGAGCCCCGGCCGGTATAAGTTCTGAATTTTGATTGACGAACGCCGTCGACGACCCGGGTGCCAAACAACTCGACGTAGACTGCGTCAATAACTTCATCCGCGTCGGCGTCGCCACGAAGCAGGTGCCGGGTCCAGCGTTCAATGAACGATCGATGCTGGCGATCGAATTCCCACCAAGCGTGTTCGTTGCCGCGCAAACACGCCAGTCCCAGGTAGAGATCGGGGATCTTCAATTCGCCGATAAAGCGCTCTAACTCGGCTGGCGAGGGCTGCGCGTTTGGCTCGGCCAATCCGATTAAGTACTTAGCCGCGGCGATCGCCACGGCATCGCGAAACTCCTCAAACGGCACGTCAAAGTTCGGATACGACTCAACACACTGAGCATGACTCTCTCTCAGCTGGGCGGTGCACGATCCCAGGTTCTTAAGTGAATCCGTTTCCAAGACGGTCCGCCGGCGAGTGTTGTCGTCGTTCAAACCGGCCTATTATATTGTTAAAGAACTCTCGTGAACAGTCCGCGTGGTCCGTGCACGATTTTCGTTTCCACCGTCAGCGAGACGTAATCGCCATGGTCTTTTTGCCTCGGAAGAGAAAAACCGCTGCGTGAAGGCCTTGAGAATCGGGTCAGAGCTGGCAGTTTTTCCATTAGTTGAAGAGGTTGAGAGCCGTTTCGCGATCATCATAACTCGCGAATCTTAACCGAACGTCCTCGGAGATCCGCGTGGCGGACGCCAGCATAAAGTCTGGGGCATGAGCCCCAGGATCACCGTCAGAAAAGTTAGCAAGCCCGCGAAGGAGTCTGTCGGAGAAATTGATCTCCGTGCCTCTGTGCGATCTCTGTGCCTCTGTGGTGAGTGTTTTCGCGAGTAATTTCACCACAGAGACACAGAGATTTTCACAGAGGCGCAGAGAAACGCGTTTCTCCGACAGACTCCGAAGCGGGCGGCAGCTGTATTATCTGAACTAATGTCGAGCACGATCGCTGCCGCCCGCTTCGCGGACTCGATTTAAATTCTGGTTCCTGAAGGAGAACGTCTTTTACGATTTGCTGACAGCCTGACCCTCTCTCATCGCTTTCTCGCGATTGCGTTGCGCGATGGTGTAGAGGATTGATTTGACCTGGAAAGGGGTTAAGTCCGGGTAGGCTTCTCTAATTAACGCGATGATGCCGACGATGTGCGGACAGGCGAAGCTGTTACCTGTCAATTGACGATAACCTCCGCCCGGCCAGGTGGTCTTCACTTCGACGCCGGGCGCGACCATTTCAATTACCTGGCCGTAACGATAAGCAAAGTTGAAGGGATCGTCGCCGGGCCGCTTAACCACGGACACCACTGAAGAAGAAAAAATCGAAGGATAACTCGGATAAGGAAGATTGTTCGCGGCGGCCACGATTATGCATCCGGCCTGATAAGCGCGATCCAGAAGATCGTGCACCGGCGCAAAATATTCTCGTTTGGTCGTTCCCAGCGAAAGATTGATGACGTGAAATTTCTGTTTGATCGCATAGTCCAGGCCGACGAGAAACATCTCTCCCGAACCGGAGCCCTGCGGTCCCAAAACTTTTACGCTATAGAGTTCGACATCCGGCGCAACGCTGGCAATGATTCCGGCGCACGCTGTTCCATGGCCCGCCTGATCGCCGGAAGTTGACGGCCGGAATTCGAGGCGACCATCGACCGTTACGATTTCGACTGACTCTTTGACTTTGCCTTTGAGGTCAGGATGCTCAGTGTCGATGCCGCTATCCACCACGGCAACTCGAACACCTTTACCGGTGCGCCCTTTCCAGAGCGTCTCGGGCTGAATTGCCGACCAGATGTCATGCACTAGAGTGGCCGGCGCGGCAGGTTCGGTCATCGTCCAGAAGTCCCCTTCAACGCAGAATCAAAAACCGAATTGCCCCATACCACTGTTTCGGCTTTGGGCGAACCGCTCAACTGACTCCAGCAGTTCCAGGCACAGCTTTCGTTCAGCATCTCCGGAATTCAAAATGTCCCGGAGCGATAACCAGATAGTCAGCAGATCCCGATGCGCGCCGACACTCGGATTGTTTGCCAGCCATTCGCGTTCGGCTTCCTGGCGTTGCGCGTAGGATTTGGTTGTCAGCGAAGATCGAATCGAAAAATTGAAAAGTGATTCGACTAACTGGGCGATCTCGTAGGCCTCGATCAACTGCGCAATCGGTTCGGCAAAGCGCGCCGCGCGATCCATTTCCGCCGGCGTGAACGGCGGATAAGGCGGATCACCGGGGCGATTTACGAACTCCAGGACACCCACCAATTCGTTTTCGGCCCGCAGAGGCGTCGCCAGTAAGGTTACGGTCTTAAAACCGGAGCGTTTGTCGGCTTCGGACCAGAACGATCCCTCCTGGGCGACGTCGGCAACAGCCATCGGCTGTTGAGTTGAAAATACCAAGCCGGCAATGCCGGCGCCCGGTGGCAGACGCAAGGCCAACAACTCTTCGGTAACGCCGTTGGTTGCCGTCAGAAATCTCAGGCCGCCGCCGTCTCCATCGCGCACCAGAACCGAGGCCGCCGCAGAATTGACGGCGTTATTTGCAGTTTGCAGTAAATCGTCAAGCGCCCGTACCAGCGACACGGTCAGCGAGTTGGACACGTCAATCGACGAGGCAACGTCGCTCAATTGTTCCGTGAACGATCTTGGGCTAGCGCTGGAGTCTGGCGGATTTTCACTCATCACGTTCCCATACGAATCGATGCCATTACGAATCGATAGAAGTCCCGATCCCTTTGTGTTGCGGCATTATACAGATGCGAATGGTTCCCGCAAAAAAAGACCGCTAGCTTCGTCAATGAATTTCGCGCCTGGGCATGATGTCCGACAGACTTTAGTTTGTCGCCCCAGGGCTTTCGACAAGCTAAAGAGCCTCTTGCAAAAGTCAGTGTTGAAATAAAAGAAAAAGACATGGGTGTGAACCTGAAGTCTGTAGAATGAAGTTGCGAAACAAACATCACAGACAGAA
>Ga0207686_10000094_pt1 | contig 73117 bp, 64 predicted proteins | sample KBSM24metaG_FD_184396 | JGI IMG/M metagenome (GOLD analysis project Ga0207686, IMG submission 184396) | Miscanthus rhizosphere microbial communities from Kellogg Biological Station, Michigan, USA - KBS M2-4 metaG (SPAdes) (version 2) | ecosystem: Host-associated > Plants > Roots > Rhizosphere >... | reverse complement strand
TCGGCTAGCGTGAAAGCTCTCGGGGCTTCGCGATCGTAAAGCGCGCTGTATTAATGAAATACAGCTAGCTTTACGATCGCGGAGCCGCGAGGCTTTGACGCAGCCCAAATTCATATTTTCAGGCCGGTCGCTGTATAGTATTTAATGATTAATTTTTGTAGAGTGTCTCTCACAAAAATAATGGAGTTGTTGTGAGTGTAGATTGTTTAGCTCAGCTTTCTCAGGAAAACATTATAAATATATTTCGCTTTACTGATCTAAAAACCCTTGGAAGGATGGCTTCAGTGTGCAAAATTTTTGCACGAATTCAGGAGGACAATTCTTTGTGGTGCGATAAAATTCCTCGAACAGTCCCCATTGAGCCGGGTTACTCTATGAAGGAGCGGGTGGTCAGATATTATGACCAAGTATTATTGGGTAAAGAATGGGAAGATAGTCAAACCTTTTACCCTGTTCGATCTCAAGTACGATGCCGACTGAGCATTTCTCAAAAAACCATTTCCGCTCTTGGTTATGAATTTTTTGATCTATGCTTATTAGCTATGAAACATGATCGAGTCCGTAATGGTTCTTTTCTGGTCTGTGTTAAGAGTTATGTTTCTCCCTACAGGGGAGAGGGGTTCGCGGATCCTTGCGTAATGATCAAAGATAAAAAGGGCAGTGTTGTAAAAATCATTGACCTTGAAGACCATTTGCATGAGGTAAATCCAACAGGCTATCCCAACTCCACCCCTCAGTTAAGACAGGCCTTTTTTGATGAGCTTTGCAAATACCAAAGCAAAGAGACTCCCTATCATGAATATCGCCTCGATTTTACGGAATTAGCCCAAGGCACAACAATCAGTCCTGTCAGACGCGCGCAATTGGACCAAGCTCTCAAGAAGATCAAAAAAATCGAACAGGATACAAAAAAGTTATTGAACGGCGAGTAGTACACGCTGCCCCCAAAAATAGTCCCACTCATGTAATGAAAAGAGGTCCGCATGCACAAAATGAAGCTCCTTCTTATCGCTCTTAGCTTGGCTTTTTCATGGAGCTTTTGCCAGGAGAGCGTCAATCAAAAAGCTCAAATGCAAGGAGTTGAAATGGATTACAAGATCGAGTCACAAGAAAAGAAATTTTTCATCGGGCTTGAGTTGAGAACAAACAACGAAGAGTGCTCCCAAGCCATGCCAGCTCACAAGGAAAGATTCTTTAAAGAAAATATTCCTGCTAAAATTTCGAATAAACTGAATGGTCATATTCTGGCAGTCTATACCGACTATGAAGGGGATTATACGAAACCGTATTCATGGATTCTCGGATGCGAAGTTTCGAGTTTAGATGATGTGCCTGCAGGACTCGTCGGTAAAATAATTCCTAAAGCTAAATATGCTGTTTTTACCACTCAAGGAGCGTTTCCTCAAGGACTGATCGCTGCATGGCAAGCCGTTTGGAAGTCGAATCTTTCTCGTTCCTATACCAGTGATTTTGAACTGTATCGTTCTGATTTTAATCCTCAAAATAACCCAGAAGTAAAACTCTATATTGGAATCCAATGAAAAACAAATTTTACTGTTCTGCGCTTGTGCTCTTAATGATAGAAATTCACTCGATCGAAGCTGGAGGCGGACCAAGAATGGTCGAGGAAATCATTTCAGCCCCTGTTCAACCCGATGCTCAACCTGATTTGCAGCCAGGAGCAGCTGAATGCCGGATGGGACTAAAGTGTTTCATGGATCCTATTCCAAAAGAGAGGGAAGGATTTCAATATTTTCAAACCGCTGTTGAGAAGGGCTTCGTAAAAGCGTATGTTCTGCTAGGAGACTGTTATTTATTTGGGAAAGGCATCGCCAAAAATGAACGTCAAGGCATCGAATTAATTTGGACGGGGGCAGAACTCGGCGATTCCAATGCACAATTTACCCTCGGTTTCCATATCAAAAATGGCCTGATGGTCGTTCAAGATCACACTGAAGGTTACATGTGGCTCAAAAAAGCTGCAGAAGGGGGTCATAAGAATGCCCAATGCAATGTCGCCATGTGCTATGAATTTGGCGAAGGTGTCGAACAAGATGAGAAAGAAGCTTTTTTTTGGTACAAAAAAGCTGCTGGTCGGGGACATCCATATGCTCAATATAAGTTAGGAATTTTCTACGAAGAGGGTCGAGGAGTCGAGCAAGACATCAATGAAGCTGCACTATGGTACAAACTCGCTGCCAAACAGGGCAATGTTGATGCACAAAAGAAGCTTGAAGAACTACACGACTAAGAGACTGTCTACGGATTTAGTTTTCGTCGCTTTTTTGAGAATTTTTGGCAAATTGTCGTCTCCTTTGTTGGGGGTAATATCAACTTTCGTATATTACCCCCAACAAAGGAGACGACAATTTGCCAAAAATTCTCAAAAAAGCGACGAAAACTAAATCTGTAGACAGTCTCTTAAACTGAGTCAAGACGAAGAAAATTTGCTACTACAAAAAATGCGTGATAATCCAATTTTAGCTCGCAGAATGTTAGAAATAACCGATATTGTAGGAGATGACCTGGGAAGCATAGAACTTGCTGACGAGGCCGAAGAGGTCGGGTGTTACTCGAAGAAAGAAAAGTAGAGTTATTTTCGTCTATTTGTTAGCTTCTTCGTCCACTAGAGTGATGAAGAATCTAACCAATTCATTAACGGTTAGGTAAAGCTTCTCATTCCTTGTGCCCATTTACGTTGTTGAACTTCAATACGGAGGCATTATGATCTATAGAATAGAAGGGATGTTTAAAGGAATAAGAGAGCTGCCCAATGGGGATCTTACATTTCGAAATTTGGTGATTGTTGCAATAGTTGCAGCTATTGCCTATAGAATTATTTCAAAAATCTCAGAGATTGTCATCGATTCTATAGATGCGAGAAATAAAACTCCTAATTTACGCAATATTTTTAGACAACCCTACGAGCCTGGGCTGATAAAAACTATGGATGGCGTGATAGCTAATGCAACAACAGATATCACTTTCTTTGGATGGCGCTATATTTCTGCTCCAGGCTATCGAGGTCGAATAGCTATGGATGAGGTTGCTGATCGCATAGAATGGCTGAGTAAAAACCAGGACAATATTACCGAAGAGGATCTTAACGTTGGTCGAACATTCACGGATGCTGACAAGATTTTTAATCTGTATAAAGAAGGCAACAAAAAGTTGGAGAAAATGAACGATTTTAGTGCCTCTTTATGTTCTGTTAGAGATTGTTATTTTGACTTATATGGATGCGCTTCCTATGGGTCGAATAAATGGCATGGACATTCTGTTTTTGAGAAGAAAAATTAAAAAAATAATTTAAAAGCTTTAAGAGGCCTACAATGAGTTCACAGTTCAATACGACCACCTTTTCGACAAGTAGGAATTTGGTTTCAAGCAGAGATCCATACAGGGCTGTAAATGAGCCAAAAAATAAGGAACAGGCTGACAAATCGGAAAAAGCGACTTTAGTGATATGTGCGCATTGCCATCAACTATTAAATAGTTGTTTTCGTAGTCAGATTGATCATAGCAAAGAAATCAGTCTGGATATTTGGAGTGTTTCTATTCTAATTGATAATAAACCAGGTAGATTGAATCGTCTTTTAAACCATCATGCATATTTAATTATCGAAGGGTTCTCGATTGAAGGGAAATTCTGGCAAAAGGCGCATTTGATGGGGCCAGGAACTTTTGGGGATGTGAGGGTAATTCGAGATTGCTATTCGGGATTTAGCAACAATGGAGTGATCCAATTAACCTCTAAAAAATACGGTTATTTTGATCTATCAGAATGCAGACTCAATCGCCAAACATGGGTAGTCTCTAAGGAGAAAATAGAAAAGATGTTACTGCAAATTCAATGGGAACAAAACCATCCAGAAGCAACACCATTTAGATTTCTTGGCGAAAAATCTTTTGTTTCTATGAAAAGAGAATTTGTAGATACCCGACATCCCCAATTAATCGAAATGGAAAACAGGGATAAAAAAGGGTTTAAAGAGCTGTGCTACTTGTTCAGGCAGAAATTAGTGCTGGAAAATATTAAAAAGCAAACTTTTGGATATTTTAAGAGCATGAATATTTCAGTAAAGTTTTCATATTTACCGTTCTGTTCATCATTATGTTCCTTGGAGACGTTTTTAGTAAGAGGCCTTTTTAATCAAAACTGGTCGTTGTCATTCATGAGAATTGACAACAAACTACTTATTGTCTGCCTTTTTGTCTATGCGATTTCCGGTTTAGTTGTGGCCGTGGGGGCCTCCCTTCACCGGAGAAAAATCACGATGTTAGAAAAAAAAGTTAATGAAAAAGCCGGGCAAATATCTTTTGTTGAAGATCGGGCAAAAATAGACGTGGCTATATCTCAGAATTGTTTTAACTGGGCAAGAAAAAAGCTTCTTATCATTGACATTGTGGTTCCTGAGAACCATCTAGAGTGGTTGATAGCTATTCCAGAATTTTCTCTACCCACAAACGGAGCAGTTATTGATTGTCTTACTGATAAGAAATCGTAAAAATAATTGAAAAGAATAGGGGCGGTTAGACCCAACTTTTCTAAACATTTCTTATATGCCCGCAAGTTGTAATGGCTCAAAAAATATCGGAGAGCTCCATATGGTTTATGAACGTCTTCTTTTAGCCCTCAGAATAATCCAGAAATAAAATGATGCGGAGATGTAATGAAAAATCAATTTTTCTGTTCTGCGCTTGTGCTCTTACTGATCGGATTTCAATCGATTGAAGCCGAAGATTTACCAGAAAAGGCCGAGGAAATCACTGATGTTCAACCCGATGCTCAGCCTGATTTGCAACCAGGCGAAGCTGAATGCTTGATGGGACTAAAGTGTTTCACAGATCCTCTTCCAAATGTGAGCCTAGGATTTCAATATTTTCAAACCGCCGTTGAGAAGGGCTTCGTAAAAGCATATGCTATGCTAGGAAAGTGTTATCTAACAGGAACAGGCGTCGCGAGAAATATACGTCAAGGCATCGAATTGATTCGGACAGGGGCAGAACTCGGCGATTCCGATGCACAATTTACCCTCGGCTTATATACCAACCTTGGCTGGATGGTCGTTCAAGATCACACTGAAGGCTACATGTGGCTCAAAAAAGCTGCAGAAGGGGGGCATAAGGATGCCCAATGCAATGTCGCCATGTGCTATGAATTTGGCGAAGGTGTCGGACAAGATGAGAAACAAGCTTTTTTTTGGTACAAAAAAGCTGCAGACCAAGGACACTCATACGCTCAATATAGGTTAGGACTCCTCTACCAAAATGGTCGAGGAGTCAAGAAAGACACCAATAAAGCTGCATTATGGTACAAACTCGCTGCCGAACAGGGCAGCGTTGATGCACAAAAGAGGCTTGAAGAGCTATGGTGGTACTGATTGACTTTAAGGCTATTTTTGCCTAGAATTAGTGCTATTTCATCCGTCCTCCGGCGGAAACCCGGCCCTTAAGGGCCGGGTATTCAAAATTCGGATTGGCGGGAGTTCGAAGCTCCCGCCAACCATGCAAAATCCCAGGTCTTAAGGCCTGGGTTCACTGGGAAAGTATGTTAGATATCAAGCTGCTCAGAAAAGATCCTCAAGGCATCGAAGCGAAACTCAAGACCAAAGATCCCGAGATCCATCTGGGCTCTATTCTGGCCCTGGATGAAAAAATCCGGCATGTGATCGCCCAGGTCGAAGAACTCCAAGCAAAAAGGAATGCTCTCTCCAAAGAGATCGGCGAGAAAAAACGGAAAGGCGAAGATGTTTCCGAGGTGATGAGCCAGGTCGCAGGCCTTGGGGATAAGGTCTCTGCCCTCAACCACGAAAGAGCTGAGCTTGAAAAACAGCTCACGCACCAACTCGCCTGTCTGCCTAACATTCCGAGCGATGAAGCAAAAGTCTCCCCTAATCCGAAAGACAACGTCTGCATCAAGAGCTGGGGCCAAAAACGGGAGTTTGATTTTCCGTTTAAAAACCATGTGGAGCTCAACGAAAAACTCAAACTTTTTGACTTCAAAAGGGCTGCGAAAACCTCTGGCAGCGGATGGCCCGCTTATTGCAATATGGGAGCCCGTTTAGAATGGGCGCTGATCAATTTCATGATCGATATCCATATCGAAAATGGGTTTGAAATGTGGATGCCTCCCCATTTGATTAAGCCCGAGACGATGTTTGCCTCTGCACAGCTGCCGAAATTTGAGCATCAACTGTTTAAAATCAAAGACGACGACTACAACCTCTATCTTATTCCAACTTCGGAAACAGTCCTCAACGGCCTTCATATGGATGAAATTTTTTCGGAAGCAGAACTCCCCAAAAGATACATGGCCTACACGCCCTGTTTTCGTAGAGAAGCAGGAGCTGCAGGCAGTCAAGAGCGGGGGCTGATCCGGATGCACCAGTTCAATAAAGTCGAAATGTTTGCCTTCACGAAACCTGATCAGAGCGAAGCGATGTTCCAGCAGATGGTCAACAGCGCAGAACAGATTTTACAGGGGCTCAACATCCATTACCGCAATATGCTCCTAGTCACAGGAGATATGTCGTTTGCCGCGATGAAGACCATCGATGTCGAAGTATGGCTTCCCGGACAAAACAGGTATTACGAGGTCTCTTCGATCTCCAACTGCGGAGATTTCCAGTCGCGCCGCTCGATGACGCGCTACAAGCATGGAGATGGAAAACCTGAGTTCGTGTATACATTAAATGGATCTGGACTCGCAACGTCACGGCTGATGGTTGCTCTCCTTGAAAATAATCAACGGCCGGATGGTTCTGTTGAGATTCCACTGGTCTTGCATCAATACCTCAATGGAGTCAAAGAATTATGTCCGACATCTTAAAGGACCTTACGCATTTTTTAGACCGGTCTCCCACCTCTTGGCATGCCGTGCAAGAAGCGTCTCGCCGCTTTGCTTCTGCCAAAGCGCTCCATCTCCAAGAAGACGAAAAGTGGAAGCTTGAAAAAAATAAACGGTATTTTGTACAGCGCGGCGGATCTGTCTGCGCTTTCTCTATGCCGAAAAAAGCGCCGGAGAAAATGACGATTGTCGCAGCGCACACCGACAGCCCTGCCCTCAAACTCAAACCGAATCCCGAGATTGTCGTCGAACCGTACCATCTTTTAGAAACCGAAATTTACGGCGGACCGCTGTTGAGTTCTTGGTTTAACCGCGACTTAGCCATTGCAGGCCGCGTGGTTTTTGAAGGGAAACAAGGCAAATGCCAAGAAAAGCTGATCTTTGTCGAAGAGTGTCCTCTTTTTATTCCTCAGCTCGCCATCCATTTAGATCGCGAAGTCAATGACAAAGGGTTCATGATCGATAAACAAGATCACCTTCGCCCCATTTTTACTCTTGCAAAAGACAAAAAAAATCTTCTCGAACCGTTCTTAAAAAAGTACGTTCCCTTCGAAGAGATCCTTTCGTTTGATCTGTTCTTAGTTCCGATTGAAAAAGCTCGTTTGCTCGGCACCTCTGATGAGCTGCTCGCTTCGTATCGCTTGGATAATCTCTGTTCTTCCCATGCCTGCATCCACGCCTTTGCCAAAGCTCCTCAAACCGACGATCTTCAAATCGCCATTCTCTGGGATGCCGAAGAGATTGGCTCGCGCACCTCCGATGGCGCCGCATCGACCTTCCTCTGCGATGTGCTACAGCGGATCCGCGCTTTTTACGAAATGTCTGTAGAAGATTACATCCGGATGAAGACAGATTCTCTCTGCATCTCCGTCGATGTCGGCCACGCTTACAATCCTAACCACGTGAAAAAGCACGATCCACAACACCATCTCATCCCAGGCCAGGGCATTGCGATCAAATACAACGCCGATAAAAAATACGTCACGGATGCAAAAACGGCAGCGCCGGTGATTTCAGCCTGTAAAAAAGCGAAACTGCATTTCCAATCGTTTGCATCGCATTCGAACTTTTTAGGTGGCAGTACCATCGGACCGATTTTTGCCCATACCATGGGAATCCCCACGGTCGATATCGGCTGCGCGATTTTCTCGATGCATTCGACACGTGAAGTGATGGCCGTGAAAGACCATCTCGACATGTGCCAGCTGCTTACAGCCCTCCTAAAAAGATGAAAAGCGACCATTTTGAAGGAAAATCCGTCCTCGAGCATCTCAAAGCCGCCCGCGCTAAAGGGGCACTCGCGGCTGCAGAAATCCATGGCAGTGAAATGCCTGGCTATCTCTCTGCCGCTGCCGATGCCGCGCGCGATACGGCTGTCGTTTTACTTTTGCTGTCGATTTTACTTCCTCACGAAACGACAATATTCTTCCTAGTTGCTGGAGGGTTATTTCTCTGGAAGATCGGGCGGAGCGCTCTGCTCGGATGGGCCCGTTTAGAAAGACTTCACCGCGTCATCGAAGAAGAACGATGGGAAATCGAACACGCGCGGCAGCAAGAACGGGAAGAACTCGCCGCCCTTTATCAAGCCAAAGGTCTGACTGGCAAGCTTCTCGATGAGGTCATTACCGTCATGATGGCCGATGACAACCGCCTTCTCCATATCATGCTCGAAGAAGAGATGGGCCTTGCTTTAGAAGTTTATGAACACCCTCTCAAGCAGAGTTTTGGCGCGGGAGTCGGAGTCATCATTGCGACAGCTCTTTTCGCCGGAGGCTATTTTATCTTCTCTCCAATGATAGGAACTGCACTCACGATCACGATTGCAGCGCTCACCGTTGCTAAACTGGAAAGAAACCGCCGCATCGAAGCTCTCATCTGGAATCTCTCTCTTGTCGCCTTTGTTGCCGGTGTGATCTATTTTATAAAAGAACTATGACTACACCATATTCATTCGATGAGTTTTTCGCGACGAACAAAGAAGAGACGGTCTCTCCGTTTCTCACTCCCGATTCCCGTAAATGGGGCAAATACCTCTCTGTGCGAAGTGCTCTCTTCGCAGGATTTTTACTCGCCTTAGCTTTTGTTCTTTCGTTTTATTCCACACCTGCGTCTTTGGCTTTTCTCACAGCTGTCTATTTCTTGGCAGGCACTCCGGCCCTGATCAACGCAATCCATGACATCTCGAACTTCGAGATCAACATCGACGTCTTGATGACGCTTGCAGCTTTTTTGTCTGTGGTCATTGGAAGCGAGATGGAAGGAGCGCTCCTTTTAGTCTTATTTGAACTTTCTGCTGCGATGGAGAGCATGGTCGAGCAAAAAACACGCAGTAGCGTTCTTAGCCTCCATAAGCTCTCTCCTCGCGTTGCGTGTGTGATCGGAGAAAACGGCTTCCTTTACGAAAAAGCCCTCGCCGATATCGCCGTTGGAACTCATATCCTCGTCAAAGCCGGAGAGATTATCCCTCTGGACGGTCAAGTCATTGAAGGACGCTCCTATGTGAACCTCGTCCATCTGACGGGCGAGAGCCAGCCAAGCCCTAAGACGATCGGCGATGAAGTCCATGCAGGCGCCGGCAATCTCGATGGCACGCTGACCATTTCTGTCACACGGACCAGCGGCGATTCGACCGTCAACCGGATTATTAAACTGATTACTCAAGCCCAAGATGCCAAACCCAAAATCGAACAGTTTCTCGACCGTTTTGGAAAATATTATGCCAGCACGATCATCTTGCTCTCGCTCAGCTTTGCGCTTGCCCTCCCCGCTTTCTGGGGGCTACCGTATTTTGGAACGGAAGGAGGCGTATATCGCGCGCTTGCGTTTCTCATCGCAGCTTCACCGTGTGCGCTGATTTTAGCGACTCCGACAGCCTATTTAAGCGCGCTCAGCAGCTGCGCGCGCCGCGGCATTTTGCCCAAAGGCGGCATCATGCTTGACGCAGTCTCCACTTGCACCACGGTTGCTTTCGACAAAACGGGAACACTCACGACGGGCAAATTGACGTGTACGGCCCTTGAACAACTCTCGGGCCCTCCCCTAGATCCAACAGTAGCTATTGCAATCGCTGCTTCGTTAGAGCGGCATGCCGTCCATCCGATTGCAGAAGCCTTGACGGCATTTGCAGAGACAAAAAAAATCCAAGTTCTTCCTGTCGAAAACTTCCGTTCCATTGCGGGCTATGGACTTGAAGGCACCGTCTCCTCCTCTACCTCCTCTTATCCGGCGATCCTTGGTCAAAGAGAGTTCATCCAAGAAAAATCTCACGTTGCCCTTCCTCCTGCCGATCAAATGGCAACGTATCTCTTTGTCAAAGGATCGCTTTTTGTTTTCTATTTTACCGATACCTTAAGAACCAATACGAAAAAAGTGATTGCAGATCTGAAAAAAAACAATTTACGAATGGTGATGCTCACCGGCGATCATGCCTCAATCGCTAAAGAAGTCGCTAAAAAGCTCGGCATCGAGGAAGTCTTTGCCGATCTTCGTCCTGAAGATAAGCTTGCCAAAGTCACTGAGCTTTCAACAGAGGCTCCTTTAGTGATGGTCGGGGACGGCATCAACGATGCGCCGGCGCTTGCCCGTGCAACAGTTGGAATCTCAATGGGAAAAATCGGCAGTGCGACCGCAGTCGATGCTTCCGATATTATCTTCATCCACGACGATATTTCTCTTTTGGGATGGCTTTATAAAAAAGCACATCAGACGCGGCGCATCTTAAAAGAAAACCTCGCACTCGCGCTTGGCGTGATCCTCTTTGCGACAACTCCCGCTCTTTTAGGATGGGTTCCTCTGTGGGCGGCAGTGATTCTTCATGAAGGCGGCACGGTTTTAGTCGGCCTCAACAGTTTGCGCTTACTAAAAAAATAGTCTTTCATTAAACAGAAACTATGAATTGGAGAGGATTCCTTAACGCTGCTTTTGGAGTGTGGCTGATCAGCAGCCCTTTTACTTTTGGATATCAAAGCCAAAACTTAGTTCAAAGCGATATCGTCTGCGGAATTTTAGCGATCATTTTAGGATTGCTCACGGTTCATTTTCCTTTATTTGCATGGGGCACCGCGCTCGTTGGTCTCTGGCTGCAACTGGCCCCGCTGATTTTTTGGGCTCCGGAAGCCGCATCGTATCTCAATGACACATTCATTGGCCTGCTGCTGCTTGTGTTTTCCTTTGTTATTCCTGATACTCCGGGCACACGGATTAGCCGTGGCGCAGAAGTGCCGCCCGGCTGGTCATACAATCCCTCTTCTTATCTTCAACGGATTCCGATTATTTTTTTAAATCTCTGCTGCTGGCTCATTGCCAGATATCTGACCGCTTATCAACTCGGATTTATCGACCATGTCTGGGACCCGTTTTTTGGAACACAGACCGTCGCTGTTTTAACCTCAGACGTTTCCAGAGCATTCCCCGTTGCTGATGCAGGCCTCGGAGCCACCGCTTATCTGTTAGAAGCTCTTTTTGGATTTGGATCGACTAGGCGCTGGCACACGATGCCGTGGTTTGTGCTGCTCTTTGGAGTCCTGGCTATCCCCGTCAGCTGCATTAGCATCGTTCTGATTATCCTCCAACCGACTGTTGTGGGCGCCTGGTGTGGACTTTGCCTCGTGACAGCCGTACTCATGCTGTTCATTATCCCTCTCACGGTCGATGAAGTCTGCGCAACACTCCAATTCATGAAACATTCCCGCATCAAAGGACATTCCCATTGGAAAACATTCTGGGGAGGAACTTCTGTCGCTGCAGGATCTGACGATCCAAGAACACCTTCCTATAGAGCTTCCTACCGGAAGCTCTTCAAAGCGATGTGCTGGGGAGTGTCGATCCCCTGGAACCTAGCCCTATCGGCCCTTTTAGGCGCTGGCGCAATGTTCATGGGAGATTATATTCAGGGAGCTCTCATTACGGTCTTTTCCGTCACTGCATGGGGCGAAGTCACGCGGATGTTCCGCCATGTCCTCGTCCTTCTCGGCATCTGGCTGTGCTTTTCAAATCCGATCCTAGGCGTCGCCGCTATTGCTCTTTCGATTCCCAAAGGGAAAATCAAAGAGAAATACGGAACCTTCAAGCCTTAAAAAATAGTGAATATACAAGAAAACCGGAGATGTCTTAATATTTTGCTTTTCTGAACCTAAAAAGGAACATCAAAATGAAAAAAACCATTTTCGCCCTTGCAACACTAGCACTTTTCACTCTTGAGGCTGAACAATTTCAGGTTAAAACCTTGATTGAAGATTCTTCCTGGGATGCCCAAATACCAGAATTGATAGTGAAAATCAAAATCGAACAAGAGTATGAAAATTCCGCTCCAGTTGAGTTCGCTAAGTCGACTCATATTTGCGTATTAGGTGAAGAAAATGTAGTGAACAAATTTGTCGATGGCAAAGGAAGCTGTACCGTGAAAGTTCTCTATTATCGAGATGGTTTGGACCGCAAACTAAAAACTTCCGTCACAATCTTAGATACAGAAAAAAAAGAAATCTTTCACTCTGACGAGGATAAAGCATTATAAAAAAAACGGAGATGTCTTAGTACTTCTGCGTTCTAAACCCAAAAAGGAACATCAAAATGAAAAAAGCTATTTTCGCACTCGCAACACTGGCTGTTTTTGCTCTTGAAGCCGAGCAATTTCAGGTTAAAACCTCGATTACTCCTCCTTCAGCCGATGCACAAACACCAGAATATCTGGTTCAGTTCGAAATCAACCAAATCAATGATAATTCCGCTCCGGTTGAGTTCACCAAGCCGAGCATTGTTTGCCCGCTAGGCAAAGAAGGAGAAGTGAATAAATTTGTCGATGGCCAAGGCGGCTATACCGTGAAAGCTCTCGTCTACCAAGAAGATGATAAAATCAAAGCAAAGACTTCCGTTACGATCTTAGACGCAGAAAAAAAAGAAATCTTTCGTGAAGAAGTAGTCCCTCGCTAGCTCCTAAGCTTTTCTAAATATTTTTCCGCATCTGTGGAAGACCTAAAGATGCGGAAATCGACATGCGGATACTTTTGTCTGAGCTCCTCAATACGCTCTCTCTTATCTCTGTCGAAAGTCCAGATGTATTTCACTATTTCCCAGTTAAATACCTGTGAACATCCTTCCGGCTTATCGCAGAGTGTTTTATCGGGGAAGAGTCGCCTCTTCAACACTCTCCAAATGCAGAGAAGCCGTGGAAAATGGAAATAGATGACGGTGTCTGCTCTTGCAAATCTCATCTCGTATGTGGAATAAGAACAGCCTTCGATAATCCAAGCATCTTCAGCAAGCAATTTTTTCTGAATTGCAATAAACTCTTGTTTGTCTTTCTTTTTGCCGCCTGGCTCAAACATATGTCTGTCCAAGTGATGGACGGGAATATTGAGCATTTTCCCAACCCTTACCGCAAAGGTCGACTTGCCGCTCCCCGGAAGGCCAATGAATGCAAACCGCTTTGCCATATGATTTTTTTGGATTGTGAAGGTGTTATATCAAAATTAACCCAGTAACTTCTATTGAAAAAATTCACCCTCTTCTCTAGATAGGGATTATGACATCCCCCCGCAAGCCTGACCTTCAAGCCGCTATTGTGAGAGAGAGTAAGAAGTTCGAGCAGAACTACATTTGGGTCGAATCCCATCTCCCTCCGAGCTTTTTTGAAGATGCCGATTCAGAGACGGTGATCATGGTCGCTCATAGTTTGATGGATTTTGATGTTCAGGACTTTTTTTCCCACATCCATCTTAAAAATAAAGCAATTACCCTCTGTTTGGACAGCGTTGATGCTGATCTTCAAATCCTCAAGCACTACCGAAATAAAGGGATTAAGAACTATCGGACGTTTGTCTCCAATGTTCCTCCCCCGTTCGTAGGCATCTCTGCCAATTTAAGAGTCGCCATTATTTATTTCACTGAGGTGCAAGAAAAACAAGAGGCACCGGATAAATACAAAGATGCCTACCCCGAGGTCAAAAAACGCAGCCCGCATATCACCGAAGCGGAGTTTTCACAGCTGCTGGCGACAATGAACACCCGTTTCTTGCGGTCGCTGACCAAAGAGAGACTGATTTTGGCGTTTGATGTGCTCTTCAGAGCCAAGTTGAGAGATCCGTGTCAAATCGAGGTCGTGAGGAATGAAGAGTGGGCTCAGAAAAAAGATGTTCCCTCTCTCCAGATCGTCCTGGCGTGGAGAAATGTCCCGAAATTCGATTTTCTCTACCGCTTGACCAAGGTGATCTTAAGACATGGACTGGCTCTCAAAAGAATGGCCGCGACATATATCGACCCGTATAGCAAAAACAATGTTTTAGTGATGTCGCTGGGGATTCATGGGGCACAAGGCAAAGCTGCCTGGGAAGAGGCCGATATCTCAGACTTTTTGCAAGAGCTCGTGACAGTCAAATATTTCCCCGGACAAGAGACCATTGAAACCTCGTTCGTCGACAATAAGCTTGTGCGAGGCAACATCGGCAACTTGATCAAGACAATGGTTCATTTTATCCATCAGATACTCGTTCATGCCGATCCTAACCTCTATTCTTTTCAAAATATCGAAGAAGGGGTTTGCCGCCACGTCGAACTCACCGTCAAACTCGCACAGGCCTTTGAAGCAAAATTCCATCCTGAGAAGAGTGATCTCAATACTTTTAACCAAATCAAAAATGAATATCTATCTCTTGTCGAAAAAATCGATACAGGTCAAGAGGCCAACGACAACCGCCGCAGAAATATCTTGAAACAAGGCATGAACTTTATTGAATACATGCTTAAGACGAACTTTTACCGTCCGAATAAAACAGCGTTTTCCTTTCGGCTTGATCCCCGTTATCTCGATAATGTACCTTACAACAGGGTAGAAAAATTCCCTGAGCTTCCTTTTGCCGTCTTTTTCATGAAAGGGATGTACTTCATCGGGTTCCATATCCGGTTCCGCGACCTTGCCCGTGGAGGCTTGAGAACGGTCTGCCCGGAAAGAATTGAACAGCTCGTCGCTGAGAGAAACAACGTCTTTGCAGAATGTTATAATCTCGCCTATACACAGCAGAAAAAAAATAAAGACATTCCTGAAGGAGGGGCCAAAGGGGTAATCTTGCTCGAGCCGTATGAACGGATTCGCATCGAAGAAGAGATTTATAAACAAGAGCTCAAAATTGCCGGCGCTAAAGAGATCGAAGAAAAAATCGGTGCATACCATCAAGAGCAAAAACTCGAATATCTCTATCAGTCACAACGGTCGTACGTCGAGAGCTTTGTGACAATTATTAATTGCGAGCCTGATGGCAAGCTCCGCGTCAAAGCAGTCGTCGATTATTATAAAAGACCGGAATACATCTACTTAGGTCCTGATGAAAACATGCATAACGACATGATCGTTTGGATCTGCAACTATGCTAAGAAATATCAATACAAGCCTGGCCTGTCATTCATGTCGAGCAAGCCCGGCGCTGGAATCAACCATAAAGAATATGGCGTCACTTCCCGTGGCGTGAATATCTTCATGGAAGAGACGTTAAAATTCCTTGGCATCGATCCGAAAAAAGAGTCCTTTACGATCAAAATGACCGGCGGTCCCGATGGCGATGTCGCCGGAAATGAAATGAACAATCTCTATGTTTTCTATCCAAAGACTGCCAAGCTGCTTGCCACGATCGACGTTTCAGGAACGATCTTTGATCCTCAAGGCCTCGATTTAGCGATCATTGCCCAGCTCTTTAAAGATGGAAAACCGATCCGTTTTTATCCACCGGAAAAACTCAATGAGGGAGGATTCCTACTCGATACAAAAACCCGGAGAGAGCAAAGCGCCTATGTCCAGCAGACTCTCGTCCAACGAAAACAAAATGGAAAAGTTGTTCAAGAATGGATTTCGGGTAACGATATGAACCACCTTCTCCGAACCAATGTCCACCAAGTGAAAGCCGATGTGTTTGTCCCCGGAGGCGGACGGCCGCGCACTCTTAATGAAAACAACTACCGCGACTTTTTAGATGTCTCTGGAAAACCGACTTCAAAGGCCATCATCGAAGGCGGAAATCTCTATTTGTCTCCCGCAGCACGCAGGGCATTAGAAAAGCTTGGTGTGATTGTGATCAAAGATAGTTCTGCCAACAAAGGGGGCGTGATCTGCTCTTCTTTTGAAGTTCTCTCAGGACTCGTGCTTTCAGAAGAAGAATTTATGAAGGAAAAACCCGCGCTGGTGGCCGATATCATCGGAATTATTGAAGCGCGTTCTCGCGATGAAGCGCGTGCGCTTTTAGCTTCACAAGGGCAAGCTTTTCTGACCGATGTTTCTGAATGGATCTCTGAAAGGATCAATGCGTATACCGACGAGCTCATGGCTTACCTTGCAACGAAGACCTTATCGAATGATCCGAACGATCCCCTCACCAAATGCCTCCTCAATTACTGCCCTACGACTTTACGAAATAAATACCAGGAAAGGATTCTAAAAGAAGTCCCGGATGTCCATAAAAAAGCCATTATCGCCTGCTTCTTAGCCCAGCGTCTGGTCTATCGAAAAGGGCTCTCTTGGTCCCCCTCCATCGTCGATGTCCTGCCGCTCATTGTTAATGATCCTTTGATTATAGGTCATTGATTTATAGCTGGTTATACCACAAATTAGCACTCTATATATTTAATCGCTAAAAAAAGTTGCCTTTTCACACACCCTTATATATAATGAGGGTCATGAAAAGTCTGATTCCAAGAAAACCCCCTAAAGACAAGCGCGAGAAATGGGTTCTCCTTGGACTTGTTGAGCTCTACCTTGAGACCGGCAAACCGGTCGGGTCTAACACCTTAAGAGAGAACGGGTTCGATTCTCTTAGCTCGGCAACGATCCGTAACTATTTCTCTAAACTCGAAGAAGACGGTTTCCTCAAACAACAACACTCTTCCGGCGGCAGGATTCCGACCTCTTCAGCCTATAGACTTTACGCTGAGACCCATTTGAAATCCCCCTTAATCGATGAGAAGGAGCACAAGCTCCTCCGCCAAAACATCCAAAAAGAGACCCGCGAGCTAGCGGTCTATCTTCAGTCTGTCGCCGAAGCGATCAGCGAAGCGACCCATTGCGCCGTCTTTCTTTCCGCTCCCCGCTTCGATCAAGATTTTGTCTTAGATATTAAACTTGTCGGCGTCGATGCCAACCGCTGTTTGTGCATCATCATCACCGACTTTGGCCAAGTAATGACTGAGCTTCTGTATTCGGACAAAAAAATGAGCAGCTTTACTCTCAAGCGGCTGGAAAACTTTTTCCGCTGGAGATTGACCGGGTTAGACAAACCGAGTCTCTCACCGGAAGAAGAGAATTTAGCGACTCGGTTTTACAACGAAGTGATGATGCGCCATTTAGTTGGAAGCACCCATTTTACAACGGAAGATATCTATAAAACAGGTTTTTCTAAATTACTCGCCTATCCCGATTTTAACGACGCGACAGCACTAGCCGATGGACTGGGACTTTTTGAAAATGAAGAGGCACTACGCATGCTGCTGAGAGAATGCGCAAAAGCCGAAGATTTAAGTTGCTGGATTGGCGGAAATTTGCATGCCTGTTCAGCACTCGCCATTCCGTATAAAATCAACCAAAACATCGCGGGCTCAATTGCCCTCTTGGGCCCGAACCGAATCCCCTACCGTAAACTCTTTGGAATCCTAGAAACTGCCTCTGAAGCAATCAGCCAATCGCTGACCCGCAGCTTATATAAATTTAAAATCACCTTCAGACATCCTGAAGCGACTGAATATCTATTATTGGAGAACAAGAAATGAGTGACGAAACAAACATAGAGCAACTGGCGGCCGCAGCAGCTGAAGAAGCCGTCAACTACAAAGACAAATACTTGAGGCTGCTAGCTGATGTTGAAAATACGCGCAAGCGGATGCTCAAAGAAAAACAAGACATGGTTCGGTTTGGAATCGAAAACATTTTAGGAGAGATCCTAGGACCGATGGACAATTTAGAAAATGCTTTAAAACATGCCGAGAACCTCTCGGGAGAGCTGAAGAATTGGGCATTAGGATTCCAAATGATCCTTGCTCAGTTTAAAGAGGTCTTGACCCAGAACGGCGTTGCCCCTTTCGTTTCAGAAGGCGAAAAATTTGATAGCACACGACATGAAGCTGTCGAAATGGAAGAGACCGACCAAGCTCCGGAAGGAATGATCTTGAAAGAATTCGTCAAAGGTTACTCTCGTGGCGATCACATTATCCGTCCCGCTCGCGTCAGAGTCGCAAAAAAATTAACCATTAAAGAAGAAGGAGAAAAAAATGACCCAAAAGAAGAGAAGTAAAATCATCGGAATTGACTTAGGGACGACAAATTCTTGCGTCTCTATTATGGAAGGCGGTACGCCTGTCGTCATCGCCAATGCTGAAGGCGGACGCACAACTCCCTCTGTCGTTGGATATAAAAACGATGAACGCGTTGTGGGAGTTCCTGCAAAACGGCAAGCCGTGATGAATCCCGAGCGTACGATTTCATCTGCAAAACGTTTCATCGGCCGCAAGTTCAATGAAGTGCAAGACGAAATCAAGTCCGTTCCTTACAAAGTCACCAAGAATGCCAACGGCGATGTCGTTTTCGATATCGACGGCAAACTCGTGACTCCAGAAGAAGTCGGAGCTCAAGTCCTCATCAAAATGAAAGAAACCGCCGAAGCTTATCTCGGTGAAAAAGTCACTGAAGCTGTGATCACCGTTCCTGCTTATTTCAACGACTCTCAGCGTCAGTCGACAAAAGATGCCGGAAGAATTGCTGGTCTCGATGTGAAACGAATCATCCCTGAGCCGACAGCAGCTGCTCTTGCCTATGGCTTTGATAAAGGTCATGACAAGAAAATTGCCGTCTTTGACCTTGGCGGAGGAACATTCGACGTCTCTATCCTGGAAATCGGCGATGGCGTCTTTGAAGTCCTCTCTACCAATGGAGATACACATCTGGGCGGCGACGACTTCGATATCGTCATCCTCAATTGGATGCTGGAAGAATTTAAAAAAGACAACGGCATTGACCTGAGCAAAGATAAGATGGCCCTGCAGCGTCTGCGCGATGCTGCTGAAAAAGCCAAAATTGAACTTTCAGGTACTCAATCGACCGATATCAACCAGCCGTTTATCACGGTGGATGCTTCAGGCCCTAAACATCTGGCTCTAACACTCTCACGCGCAAAACTGGAGTCTCTTGTCCATCATCTGATCGAGAGAACGGTCGAGCCTTGCCAAAAAGCCTTGAAAGATGCCGGCCTGACAAAGGATCAAATCAGTGAAGTGATCTTAGTCGGCGGTATGACACGGATGCCTGCTGTCGAAAGAAAGGTCAAAGAGATCTTCGGAAGAGAGCCGCATAAAGGTGTTAATCCCGATGAAGTCGTGGCGATCGGCGCTGCGATCCAAGGTGCAGTACTCGCTGGCGAAGTTAAAGACATTCTCTTGCTCGACGTCATTCCCCTCACCCTAGGAATTGAGACCTTTGGCGGGGTCCTCACTCCGATCGTCGAAAGAAACACGACGATCCCAACGCAGAAGAAACAAGTTTTCTCCACAGCAGCTGACAATCAACCTGCAGTGACGATTGTCGTCCTGCAAGGTGAAAGGAAGATGGCCAAAGACAATAAAGAGATCGGCCGTTTTGACCTTTCCGATATTCCTCCTGCTCCACGCGGCATGCCGCAAATCGAAGTCGCTTTCGACATCGATGCTGACGGGATCTTGCATGTCTCTGCGAAAGACCTGAAAACGGGCAAAGAGCAAAAAATCAGGATCGAAGCAAAGTCTGGCCTGACAGAAGCCGAGATCAAGCGGATGCTTAAAGACGCAGAAGACCACGCTGAAGAAGATCAGAAGCGGAAAGCAGAAGTCGAAACGCGCAACGAAGCAGATGCGCTGGCCTTCCGTGCTCAGAAAGCACTGACGGACTATAAGGATAAAATCCCAGCCGACTTAGCGAGCGACATCCAAAGCCGCATTGATGCCGTCAAAAAAGCCCTGGAAGGGACCGATATCGACCACATCAAGCAAGCGTCTGATGAGCTCAATACGTTCATGCAAAAGATCGGCGAAGCAATGCAAGGCGCGCAGCAACAACAAGGACCTGCTGCAGGCCCTTCCGCTTCTCAGGCAAAGCCTGACATCGAAGAAGCTGAAGTTGAAATTGTCGACGACGACAAGAAATAATTCGTCTTTCTGTTTCAAGCCTCCTTTCTTAATCGAAAGGAGGTTTTTTTATTAAAAAGGCCTCCTTATAATTTAAAAAATAATTTATTTTTGACTTTTTTTATTCTTATCAGTTAGCATTTTAGGCCTAAAACAGGAGATTATGATGTCAATTCCAAAAGATCCATGTCAATTAATTTTCAAAACAATGAGCGGAAGAACGGTATCACTTGAAGTAGATAAAAATGTGACAACAGATGAACTTATTAGCAGTATAGCAATAGAAATGAACGCTTCTAAGGATAAAATCATGCTCAGCCTGGATCTGTCTTTGAATGTCGATGGCCATGTGGCTACTCAAGAAAATGCCAAGGATGTGGACACAAAGGTTAAAGAACAGTTTCAATCCAATATCGTGAACTTTATACAGCGCTCACATACTGGTACGGTCATTGTTAGACGTTGATATTCTAAATCATGGTTATACGGCTTTTATTAACCTACCAGTCAAAAATGAGACAAATTGCTTGCTGCGACTTTGCCATATCAATCTTCTTCGTCGCTCATAGTTCTACTATGAGCGCTATAGTTTATAGGATTTTTTTGTTACAAAATTTTAATTTGTCCAAAGAGTAGACTTTCTGCATACTCGACTCATTCGAAAATAAATGCCTACGCAGGGACAGGTTTGTTTAAGAGTATGAGTATAGGGAGAAAACAAGATCAGCAGGATCGCAAGCGGCAGGATAAGCAAGATGATGCATGAAGACATCACAGATGCCTAGCGGTCACAGATATACGAGTCGGTTTGCTCGTTAACTTTGAAAGGAAGAAATTAGAGTATAAAAGAATGTACCATCCTACCTATCCTGCCGCTTGCGATCGTGCTGATCCTGTTTCTTTTTGAGGAAATAAGTTGTTTAGAATCATAGCCAAGTCTAAAAAAATCCTATAAACTATAGCGCTCATAGTTCTACTATGAGCTCCTCATTCAGACCGCTTCGCTTTGATCTGGCTTTGTCTCGCTGGCGCACTTTGTCTCATTTTTGACTGGCGGGTTAATAACTTCTTGCAATGTCTGAGTCCAACCTAGCAGAGTTAATAAATATCTTGGGATAGGTTCCTAGGACTTTCCAAAATTTGACAAATATCTATTTTTCACATAACTAGTGAATTAATTGGAGCATTATATGTCAAAACTACTTGGAACTATTGGGCTTTTGAGTTTATTTGTAGTCCAGGCTCATGCTGCTTGGCCTTTTAATTTCAGCAAAACTCCCAAAGAACCTGAGCCTGAACCCTCACCTGGCTTTAATCTTGTCGATGAGCGAAGCGGTTTTATCTCCGGAGACTATCTCTGTTGGGTCCCCCATCAAGACGATCTCTTTTATGCGGTCAGCCAGGCCACGGACACCGATTCTCACGTGGCAAAAACACGGAATAAATACAAACAACCCCATTTTGGATGGAGCTCAGGAGGACGGCTTTCGATTGGAGGTTATACCAACGACAGTTGGGATGTCGGATTTACCGGTATGTACATTTATGCAAGAGCAAAAAGCACTACCCATATTCCAACAGGAGTGACAGGCAAAATCATCCCCGATTTTAACACCAATTTGCTCAGCAGTGTAGCTTCTAAATCCAATGCGACCAATAAATTGAACTTCGCCACCCTTGATTTTAGTTTGGGAAGAGAGTTTTTTTTGACGGAGAAATTTGCGATCCATCCTTTGATCGGCCTCCGCAGCTTTGGGATGAGCCAGAAATATCGAACACGCTATTTGAGTACCTTCACTGGCAGCCCTCCGCCCGTTACCGTCAACACCCGTTTCAAAGCTAAAAATCTAACCTATGGAATCGGCCCAAGAGCAGGAATCGATTTAAAATTTTACATCAGCGAAGGCTGGGCTTTCTTAGGTGGAATTTCAGGCGCTCTGTTATGGGGAAGCTACCATATTAACCAAAAATTCAAAGGCCAAGAATCAAACGGAACAGCTTTCGTCCCTTCGATTATCAAAACAACGGAAAAAAATACCTCGCTCCGCACTAACCTCGATGCGCACTTTGGACTGGGATACGATGTCTGGTTCAATTGCGACAAGAACCGATTTTATATCGCCTTCTTATTTGAAGCTTCGGAATGGTTTGCGATGAACCAGTTCAATGATAATTTCTCCACAACTCCAGTCTCCGGCAGTACAGCAAATATCACAATTGCGGGCCTCCGCCGTCATGGAGATCTCGGATTTATTGGTGGAACGCTTCATCTTCAAATCGATTTCTAGTCAGAACGCCCTCGCAAAGCGAGGGGCTTGAATGTCTGTGAGCAACCCCAAGGGCTGCCAGTTAGTTAATGCTTTCCTGGCTTGCGATTTTAGCTACCTTATTCCCCAATCCTGCGCATCCTGCCGCTTGCGATCCTGCATATCCTGTCATGGTTGTACAGCTGTGACAGGATATGCAGGATCGCAAGCGGCAGGATGCGCAGGATGAGAGTGCATTTTTGATGTGGACTTTACTTTTCTACTAGAGACTGTCCTCAAACTAAGGCTTCGTCATTTTTGAGGCTCTTTTGAGCCTCAAAAATGACGAAGCCTTAGTTTGAGGACAGTCTCTAAATCTCTAGGCCAAGCCTGGGAGTCCACTGGTCAAACCAGTGGTTTACCTGTAATAAAATTAGAGATCATCCTAACAGAAAATGGGAAGAAACCTGTTCGGGCGTATCGACCGAAAGAACGGGTTTTCCGCTAAATGATTCTACGCGCAAGAAGCGTGATTTACCATACCCCGGGATTTGATTATGCAACCCATCAAAAGAATCAAAGTGAATGACCCAATTCCCTTTTGATTCATCAATCACGATCGATTCACCCCATTTTAAGCGGTATTCCTCTTTTGTCGTTTCCTCCACAAAATGCGTGCGCGCAACCTTGGCTGAGATCCTGAAGCGAATCTTTCCGCAATGCTCAATGGGATCATAGGTATGCGTCGTGACAAGATAAGTGACTTCTTGAGGGGTCTCTTCAAAAAGCCGCCACTTATTTTTGAGGCTTTCGGAATTTTGTTTCCTTCCTTTATTCTCATCCACATGAAACTCAGCAGTGCCCGGCACAATTTTCCATCCTGGACTTGCCCTCAAGAAATACGGTTTGTCAATAACCGAGTGTCCAGCTCCGCCACCGGCGATTTCGCGTGAATTTTGAGTAAACTGACTGGAAGTGATCGTCTCTTTTTCTTCGACTTTTCGCTTTTTGGTGTAATAAATCGTGATCTTGCCTGGAGATTCAGGCAAAAGATAAAGCGAGCCCTGGTAGTGATAAAATGCTTGCGAAGGCCAAAGCAAGGACCACGAACTTTTTTCCTCATAAGGAATGGTGACATCAAAGCTGGCTGTTCTTATTCCTTGCTCGGCTTTTCCGCCGAGAGGAAATAATTCATGCAGAGGGACGGAAAATGCAATCTCCGGCTGGCTGTGGATAGAGGAGTATTCTTTTCCATTGTGTACGAGAGTCGGTCTAATTTTAGAATTAGAAAGAACAGGGAAATTTCCAATACATTTGATGAGAATGTTAAAGGCTTGGTTAGAAGGAGCGACAAAACTGGGGAAAAAAGCGGTCAACTTAGGCCGTGTATCAATGATCGGCAAACTATTAAAGACCGCTTTAGCCTCATAGGCCAGCCGCTGCATTTCTGGACTGAGCAACTCTCTTGTCCAGCTATGAACAATTTTATCAACGCTGCCTAATATTGCCTGGGCTTTTTTATCGATTTTGTCCACTGTCAAATGCATTTCTGACTCGTAGACATTTTTAATGCCATCAAGCGACAAATCGATATGCTTGAACAATTCGATCTGTTGAACAGTCAGTCCAGAAAAACCATCTGACATCAATGCTTTTGCTTTTAGATGAGCGCTTGTCATCACCTTTTCGACAGCTTCACTTAATTTATCGACTTTCTTATCAAAATAATACCCCTCTATAACCGCACCTGCAACACCACCTACCTCTGCTCCCATGTTTCGCTCCAATTTTTTTGAACATGATATACTGCTGTCGGCTTGAAAATGTGAATTTGGGCTGCGTCAAAGCCTCGCGGAGCCGCGAGGCTTTGACGCAGCCCAAATTCACATTTTCAAGCCGACAGCAGTATAAAAGTTTATTTGAATGGAAAGCAATTCTTTCATGAAAAAACCCCTCCCCGGTTTCCCGGAGAGGGGTTTTTGTTAAGCACTAAACAGTCAATTACTGTTGAGGAGCTTTTGCAAGCTGCGGTTCTGCAGCAGGAGCTTGAGCTTTCACTTGCTCTTTCTCCGCAGCGAGCTTGTTATAAAGTTTTCCAAGAGACTTCGCACTATAGATCCACACGAAGATAATCAAGAAAAGGATTCCTGCAACGTACGGAGTAATCGCAGCAAGCGATCCAAGCGCAATGATGAGCCCTTGGTTAATCAAAGCACCGCCGGATTTACCCAATCGGGCGCCGACGACGTCGATAGCAGCTTTTCCTTTAACTTTAGACTCTTGGTCGAGCGGAACATACGCCATTTCTTTGGTCGGATCGAATAAAGAGTATTTCGTTGACTTACTCATGATGTTTTGAGCTTGTCCGAAAAGAACAGCCAAGACAACAGGAGAAAGGCCCATCATGTAAGGAGCAAGCTGCTCTCTAAAGATAATGAAAGCAAAGAAGCCGATACCGGTCACTAAAAGTACGATCGGAGTGATCAAAGCTCCTTTTGTCCAACCGAAGCGGCGAATGACATTACCTCCCACGAACAGCATCATGAAGAGTGTCACGGCACCGGTGAGTGTCGAGAAATTGCCCATAAAGGCACTATACTCGTTCGTGTTGCCTTTGACCATGAGCTTAATCTGATCTTTCCAGGTGACTTCCACAAGCTGAATCGCAATCCCGTAGGAAAGAACAATGAGAGCGAGCAGGCGGATATACCTAGATCCAGCCAAGAACTTGAAGCTTTCGCCCAATGACATTTTTGGCTTTTCTTTCTTTGCTTTTTGCTGTTCTGCAGGATCATAGAATCGTGTGTCTGTCAAAACATTTTTGTTAATCCACCAGTAGATTCCAATAATGCAAAGCGCAGAAAAAACAACCATTCCGGTGAGGTAGTTCAAAGTAATTCCAAAGGCATCAACACCCTCGGCCACTTTCAAGTGAATTTTTGAGAAGTAGACGATCAATGGACCGGAGATCAACATCGCAACGTTACCACCCAGGCCGAAAACGTTATAAAAACGTTTTGCTTCGGAGGTGCGTGTTGTATCGTTGGCAAATCCCCAGAAAAGAAGAGAAAGAGCAACGCTGCCCCAGAGTTCGGACATAATATAGAACAAAGCGAATGTCCAGTTACGTAGATTCGCAACAAATCCTTTAAATCCTTGCGGTAGGAACGCTTGCAGTTGATCTGCCATCTCTGTTGGATGGAGCGCCTCGCGGTTTGGGTAAAGGATCAAAGCAAAAATAGCAAAGAACCCCATGAAGATCGAAATCATGGTATAAAACAATTTAGGCTTGCTAAAAATATTGCTCAATTTGGAATAGAACAACATAAATACGATGGCAAAAGGCAGAACACCCCACAATTTCAAGAAAGGAATTGCTTCTGCGCCGGAACCCGGAGCATTCACAATTAAAGAATCCTTTGTATCCCTTAAAATCGTGTAATTAAAGTTAATAAAAAAGAATAGAAGAGCCATGGGGATAAACTTCTTTAGTTCATACGCATGGATAGGCCATAAAAAAGACCTCCACTTCCCAAATTTGGGTGTCTGGTTCGTTGCTGTTGACATTTGTACTTCCTCTGGTGTTATAAAGCTCTCCCCTTCAAGGACCTAACATTTTCAAGATCCTTCTGGGGAGGATGATTAAAAATTCTCGCAAGAGTCTAGCATTTTAGCAGATTTCATTGTTTTTTCAAGTGATAAAATCAAACAGGGACCGTCTCTGACCAGAAAAAACTAATGATAATGAAATAAAAAAGCCGCCTAAAGAAATTTTTTAGGCGGCTTTGAACCTATCCTGAAATTCTTAATACGGCTTTTTTACCCTTTTTGGTAGTTTTGTTCCCAGCGCGCTCAGCCATATTTTTAACATTGTCTTCACTTACCGGGAACAAACCTATCCAAAAAGGCTTATTAAGAATTTCTGGATAGGTTCTAGAGCTTTAAAAAAAATTATTTCGCTAAGTTGTTAAACAGCTCGCTGTTCTGTATAACTTGCTGAGCATTAATAGATTCAACATAAGCGTTCCACATCTCTTGCTCAACTTTATTGTGGCGGATAGAAGCGATCAGCTCGCGTTTGCATGTTGCCAGCGAACGCTTTGGGCTCAATACCGCGACCATCTCTTTGTCACCAGCAAGACGGGCAATATGGAGCATTCTTTCGAGTTGATTGCGAGTAAAAGTGAATTGGTCACGACGCTTACGTGAACCGCGTGCTGCACGTGACTTAGGAGCCACCATTCCAGGGCGATCGGCGTTAATGATAAACTTCTCGATCATGGCGCCTAATTCGCCTGGTTGTTTGGTTTTCATTTTCTTTAAAGTAAAATGGTGCATGTAACCGCCGGTTGTCATCGGAATATAACGGCAAATATCATTTTCTCTTTTAGCTCCAACTTTTTTAATTGCACGAGCAATAACCTCTTCAACCTCTTTAAGGTTCTTAGTTTTAGGTTCTACAGTTTCATGACTCATGTGATTCTCCTAGTAATAGATTTGGTTTTTATGGCAGTTTATAAAAGTGTTAGTATTTTTGCAAGCCCCTCTTTTAAATTAATTACGTTAATTACACTTTCCTCCAATGAAAAATCTGAAAAATGCGAAAAGATCATGGTGAAATTTAAAGACGGTTGATGAATTAAAGCTTCGTAGATTTTATGGATTATTTTGGCTTTTTTAGGCGTGCATGAGAGGGGCCCATAATATGCAGGGCTAAAAAAAATCATAAAATCGACAGAATCTTAATTCGACAACAGTCTTTTATTGAGATAGGTTCTTGTTCATAATATTTTGTTTTTCGGATATACTGCAGTCGGCTTGAAAATGTGAATTTCGGCTGCGTGAAAGCTCTCGGGGCTCCGCGAGGCTTTGACGCAGCCGAAATTCACATTTTCAAGCCGACTGCAGTATAGAATAACTTAATCATGCGATACATTCTTTGTCTTTTTTTATTAATGGTCTTTGCCGGCTGCCAGAACGGCTCTTCAAAATTAGAAGATTGGATCAAGCCCAGCCCTCGCATCAAAGTCCTTTCAACGACGACGATGATCGATACGATCGTCTCGCAAGTTGGAAGGGAAAAAATCGACCATTTGGCATTGATTGAAGGGGCCATGGATCCGCATAGCTATGAGCTGGTGAAAGGAGATGCCGAAAAGCTCTCCTATGCCCAAGTGATCTTCTACAATGGGTTGGGTCTTGAGCACGGAGCGAGTCTTCGTCATCAACTTGAAGAGCATCCTAAGGCTGTGGCGCTAGGCGATCGAATCCGTGAAAAAAATCGTAAGGCCATTTTGATCGAACAAGGACAAATTGATCCCCATGTCTGGCTCGACATTTCACTCTGGACAGAAATCATCGACCCGATTGTTCAAGCGTTATCTGAAATCGATCCTACCAACAGCCACTACTACCAAACCAATGGCGAAGAGGTCCGCAAAAGTCTGCTTGCCCTGGATGTTTCTTTATTCCAAAAAATTCAGACGATCCCTCCAGCAAAACGGTACCTTGTCACCAGCCACGATGCCTTCAATTATTTCACCCGCCGTTATCTCATTGAAGGGACTGATTGGGAAGACCGTTTTTGTGCTCCTGAAGGACTTGCCCCCGACAGCCAGCTCAGCTGCCAAGACCTTCAAAATGTCATCAATTACGTGACCAGTCACCATGTCGAAGTGATTTTCACTGAGTCGAATGTCAGCAAAGATTCTTTGAAGAAAATCCTCTCCGTCTGCAAAGAAAAAGGGATTCATGTCCGGATTGCCAAAGAAGCCCTTGATTCCGATACATTGGGAACCTCCAGCACGTATCAAAACATGATGGAGCATAATATCAACGTTCTTTACGAGGCGTGGCAATGAACATTTTGGAAGTCGAACAGCTCACTGTCAATTATGAAAAAACCTCCGTTCTGTGGGATATCAATTTCGTGATTCCCGAAGGAAAGATCGTCGGAATCTTAGGGCCTAACGGAGCAGGAAAAAGCACTCTTTTGAAAGCCCTGCTAGGACTCGTCAAACCTCTCAACGGAACTATTTCATTTTTTGGAAAACCTCTTTCCAAAGTAAGAAAAAAAATCGGCTATGTTCCTCAGCGGTCATCCGTCGATTGGGATTTTCCCATCACGGCTTTTGATTTAGTGATGATGGGGCGTTACGGAAAATTGGGACTCTTGAAATGGGCATCGAAAGAAGACCGCGAAGCTACGCGGCAAGCGCTCTGCCAAGTTGAGATGCTCCCTTTTGCAGACCGGCAAATCGGCCAGCTTTCAGGTGGCCAACAGCAAAGGCTCTTTATCGCAAGAGCTCTTGTCCAAGACGCCGATGTCTATCTTTTAGATGAACCTTTTGCCGGCATCGATATGGCAACAGAAAAAACACTGGTGGGCCTATTCGAGACGTTAAGAAAAAAAGGGAAAACGCTTTTGATTGTCCATCACAATCTCGCCTCTACCGAAAACTATTTCGACTGGCTGATTCTGCTCAATACATGCCTGATTGCAGCGGGCCCTGTTAGCGATGTCTTTAATCAGCAAAACATCTGGAGAACATACGGACGCAGCAGCATTCTCCTCGATGAAGCCGCCATCAAAGCCAAAAATAAGACATCGGGTTTACTGTGACGCCATTGTTAGATTTTTTCTCAGACCCCATTCTGCGTCCTTCAACCCTCGGGTGCATGCTGATGTGTTTTGCTTCGGCTTTGGTCGGAGTGGTCGTCTTTCTCCGGAAGAGATCGTTGATTGGAGAAACTCTCTCCCATGCTTCATTTCCCGGTGTTGTCATCGGAGTTTTCGTGTCAGCTCTTTTAATGCCGTTTTCCGACGAACTCATTTCCCTTGCGATCTTATGCGGAGCTTTCTTGTTTGCTTTCTTGGGACTAAAAACCTTGAGTTTCTTAGAAAACAAAGCTCGTGTCAAGGCCGATAGCGCTCTCTGTTTTGTGCTGGCTTCATTTTTCGGCCTTGGTATTTTAATTGCCAGCCGTCTTCAGCAAACCTATCCTCTTTGGTACAAGCAAGCCTTGTCATTCCTCTATGGACAAGCGGCAACAATGACAAATATGCACATTCTCCTTTATGGTTGTTTTAGTTTAGTGATCTTAGGCTTCATCCTCTACTTCTACCGGTATTTAGAAGCCGTTAACTTTGATCCGTCGTTCTCTGAAACCCTTGGCATCCAGTCTAAACGATTAGATGAGATCATGTTTTTTCTGATTGTTCTAGCTATTGTCATTGGGATTCGCAGCGTTGGCGTCGTCCTCATGGCAGGCATGTTAATCGGCCCTGCTGTGACAGCTCGTCCCTTGACAAATCGGTTATCGTATCATTTTGCCCTGGCTGGAGCCTTTGGAGTAGCCTCAGGGTTTTTAGGCAATTATCTCTCCGTTGTCATTCCGAATGAAGATTATTCTTTGCCGACAGGACCGATGATTCTAATGGTCTCTTCCCTTTTTTGTTTCTTAAGTCTACTGCTGGCCCCCCGCAGCGGCCTAATCACGCGCTTTCTCCGTATGCGACAGTTTAGTTTCCGATGCTCATTAGAAAATGCTTTGAAATCGTTATGGAAAGGCGAAAGAAAGGTATTTTCTCCTTTGATTCTTTGGAAATTAAAACAGCACAAATGGATAGATCCTCAAGGAACGTTGACACCTCTTGGGAAAGCCACAGCAGAAAACATCATACGACTTCACAGACTTTGGGAAGTCTATCTCGTCGACTACATGGGACAAAAAGTAGAGAAAGTCCATCGCACGGCCGAAGAACTAGAGCACTTACTCTCGCCTGAACTTGAAAAGGAATTGACAGAACTGCTCCACAATCCCCGGCACGACCCTCACCATCAACCCATCCCTCCTGCTAATCTGGAGGCGCCATGAATCCGTATTGGGGGAAAGATTTTTTTGAGTTCTTCGCGGTTCTTTTCCGCAGACTGACAGGACAGCTTCCGCTGGATCAGCTAACCACCGATGAAGTGCAGATGGTTGTCCTGATGGGCGTTGCGCTTTCGACAGTCCTGCTAGGGACTTTTTTGACACTGAAGAAAATGACGATGATGGCAAATTCCCTGTCTCATACTACACTGCTAGGGATCGTCATCGCCTATCTTATTTTTTTTGCACCTGAAAACGATCTCATGATTGGTCCAGGGATGCTTCTGGTTGGAGCTGTTGTCTCGGCTGCCTTGACAACATTGCTAACTGAGCTTGCCCGTGACCTTCTTAAACTCCAAGAGGATGCTGCGATCGGGCTTGTCTTCACGACCTTATTTGCCCTAGGAATTATTTTAGTCACCGTCTTTACCCGTAACAGCCATCTGGGTGTCGAGGTTATTACCGGGAACGTTGATGCGCTCCATTTTGAAGATATTAAGCTCGTCTGGTCCGCAGCGGCATTAAATTTGATTTTGATTGGTCTGTTCTTCCGGCAGTGGGTCTTAACAGCCTTTGATGAAAAACTTTCTTTCTCCTTAGGGCTTCCAACGAAAACATTTCATTATCTGTTGATGTTTTTGACTGCCCTGACTTTAATCGCGGCATTCCGCGCTGTCGGAGTCATTTTAGTCCTTTCATTCCTTGTCGGACCGACCCTGATTGCCCGTCAATGGACGCACCGTCTTAGCTCTCTGTTGTTCTTAGGAATAGGGCTAGGTCTTTTCACGGCAGTCATTGGCGTAGCGCTTTCAAGACATTTCTTGTCAGTCTATCATCTACCCTTATCGACAGGGGGCCTTGTCGTGACTCTAATTTCCATCTTGTGCATCCTCTCATTGACTTTTAGACACTCACAGGGTTTAATGAGAGATTAATTATGATCATGAGCATTTTTTATTTAGTTTTAGCGCTCTTAGGTTTGGGATTTTTAATCTTTATCCATGAGCTTGGCCATTATTTTGTCGCCCGCCGTGTAGGGATGGCTGTTGAAGTCTTCTCTATTGGGTTTGGCCCTTCGCTCAAGGAGTGGACCTTCCAAGGAGTCAAATGGAAGCTCTGTATGCTCCCCTTTGGAGGTTATGTCGGCATCGCTGGAATGAATAAAAAAGGAAACCTCGAGCCGCATCAAATCCCCGATGGGTTCTATGGAAAAAAACCTTTTGACCGGATCAAAGTGGCTTTTGCAGGCCCGCTCGTGAACATCGTTTTTGCGTTCGCGGCGTTCTGCGTCATCTGGGCCACCGGCGGACAAGAAAAACCGTTCCAAGAGTATACCAACGTGATCGGCTATGTCGATCCGCAGTCTAAGCTTTATACCAATGGCATCCGTCCTGGAGACGAATTCACAACTCTTGATGGAAAGTCCGTTGGAGGGTACCGAGATCTTCTCATTTCGCTCTACATTGATGGAAAGAGTGCAACTCTGAAAGGGAATGAAATCAACTACCTCTCAGGACAGAAACAGCCGTTTACAATCGTCCTTCCCATCCCAAAATCATCCAACCTCCCCGTCCACGAGCTCGGAATCATTCCTGCCCAATATCTGATCTTTGACGATTTCTCTTCCCCTGCCTCTCCACTAAAAAATTCAGGCATCCAAAAAGGAGATCGTATCATCTGGGTCGATGGAGACTTAATTTTCTCAGCCCAGCAACTTTCAGATGTTTTAAATGATTCCAAATCCATCCTCACTGTCGAGCGAGGCGGGAAACAGTTCCTAGCTAAGATCCCCCGTCTGAAAATTTCTGATCTTTGCCTCACTGCAGAGCACAAAAGTGAAATCGAAGACTGGCAACATGAAGCGGGCTACTCTAATAGGACCTCTCAACTCTATTTCATTCCTTATCTCTTAACCCACCAAGGTGTTGTAGAAAAAAGCGTTTCATATATGGACTGCAATGCAGATAAGGTAGAGCCGATTGCCGATCCACGCCATCCTATGGCAGTTGTCTTGCAACCAGGAGACCGTATTGTCGCCGTTGATGGAACGGCTGTTTCGAATACGATTGATCTTTTGAAAACCATTCAAAACCGGAATGCAACGGTCATCATTCAAAGAGCTGCCGATACTTCCGTTCCATCTTGGAAAACGGCAGATTCTATTTTTGAATCGTCCTTTAAGGCATCCTCTTTGCAACAGATTGTCTCAAATTTGGGCTCAGCCCATCCTGTCACACAAACCGACAACTTAGTCCTACTTCCCCCCATCAACCTCAAACCGCTTTCTGAACTCGCTCGCGATCCTAAAACCAAAGCGCAAGTTGAAGCAGATCTGGTGATTAAGAAAAAACTCATCGAAAAAATTGAAAATGCCGATCAGCGCCAGGAGCAATTAACCCGTCTTGAGGAATCTCAAAAAAGGCTCCTGCTCGGGGCGACTCCCCTGCTCGACCGCACTGTCGCTTATAATCCATCGCCTATCACACTCTTTGGCGATGTGGTCGATCAGACATGGAAAACATTAACCAGCCTTTTGACAGGGTTTATCAGCCCTAAAGCGCTCTCTGGGCCCGTTGGAATGGTCCAAGCGCTTCAAAATAGTTGGTCTCATGGCATTAAAGACGCCATCTTCTGGCTTGGATTTATCAGCTTGAACTTAGCATTTTTAAATCTTCTTCCGATCCCCGTCTTAGATGGCGGGCATATTGTCTTTGCTTCAATTGAAGCAGTTACCAAAAAGCCTCTCAAGGCCAAGACAATGGAAAGACTCATCCTTCCATTTGTCATCTTGATCGTGATCCTCTTCGTCTACCTGACGTATCACGATATTATGAACTTGTTACAGAGACTCTTCTAAACTTTCCACGGAAATGCACTTTTCATAGAAATAAAGATATCCATTTTTATCTGCTGCGTTGACATGATCGTCTTCGGCTCGATCAACTGTCGCATCGGTTGCGTACCAATATTGTCCTTGCTTATTGACAATCGTATAATAATGCCCTTTCTCAGGCGACCCGGAATGGAGAATCATCGACTTGAGATAATAGCTTTGATTACAGATTCTGATCTTGTCAGGCATTTTAACTGCGCAATCAATCTTTTCCCGTCTTCTTTCATTTTCTGGCCCTGTCCACTTGTAACGGATGAGCTCTAAGATAATCCTATTCGGCATTTTCTCTTTTGGGACCGAGACAATCTTTTCTTTGATCAAATAATATTTCCTCACATTACCCGCAGCATTGATAAAATATTGCGTTTGCTTATGGGCCGCTCTTTTGACCTCAAACGTTTCATTCAATAAGTCCTGCCCATCTGCTCCTTCCCGCAACAAGGTTTTAATTTTCAAAATGTTTTCAGGAATCGCACTACTGACAATTTTTTTATTATTGGGAATCAACGTCAGGAGATCATTCCCATTTTTAGGATTTAAATGTTTGCCCTTCAACTCTTCCAGCTTTGCTCTATCTTGTTCGTTTTCCGGGCATTCTTCCCATTTACGTTCATACGCAAGCGGGAAAAAGACCTCAGGATAGTCATCGGGAAGAACATATTTAGAAAGACAGTGTAAAAATTCTTCCACATCTTCATGCGACCCTCGCCCCGCTCCATTAATCAAATAACGGATATTGTCTATCGGCGCATGCGCCCATCTTCCAAACGAAACGACAGGCAGTTTATGCGCCACTGCACTCTCATAGGCATGGATCAATCTGAGATATGCATCGAATCCCAAGATTTCATTCGTTATGTTTTTTCTTTCTTGATCGAAAAAACGGACAATCTCCGGATCTTGTTTCATCGAAGTAAATTCTTGCCTCAGTTCTTGGGTATTATCCGCAATTTTCGGAAAATCAGACTCTTTTCTGATCTTTGAAAATTTACCGATCCACTTATGAATATTGGGATATCGATCTTGAAACTCTGTATCGTCGTACTTAAGACTGCTCCTGCGCATCATTAACATCACAAGAACGTCTCTCACATTCACGATAGCCAAGAGAGGCTCGGCTTCTCTTTTTCGTGAAAACATTTTAGGCCATGTCAATGAAGACAATAGGGCACTCTGCGCAGGATATAGCTCTAAGAAGTTTTTGAAATTGGTGTGGCGAGCTTTAGCCCGTTCACAGATCGTTTTATAGACGCCAGGATACACGCTGTCGGCCATAATCGCCTGCGTGGGAGCATTAAAACAGGTATTTCCCATATTCGGCATTCCGGGAAACTGTCCGGGTTTAAGCTCAACGGGAGATCGATAGATCGTTGCCGGAACAATGGGGGTCTCAATGCGGGTCGTCTTCTGCAGGATCTCCCCTGCCGTTCCAATTACCGTGGCAATGAGAGCCCAAAACGTCCCCCGTAAGAGTAGAGAAAAAGTTCTTTTACCTAATAGGCAATACCCATCATAGAAAGCAAGCCCCATGCATACGATCGCAGCCGCAAAACAAAGACCCGCATAGTGATTGGTCTTCCCTAGTGTTTCCAACATCTCATCGTCAGCTCTATCTATCATAGCATCAGAGTGAGAAGGCGCTGGAAGAGGCACTAGCGTCTTTTGGGGAGAAAAAATCGTGAAAGTCTCGGGCACCTTATCAGCTGTTTTTGAAGACGGCGAATGAACGCTGTAAGACAGCGGTGACCCTAGTAAACTTGCTGTTGCTGATGGTGAGGATACCATATGACAAAAAGGCTATCATAATTTTCAGTATGCATATAAGTTCAAAGAATTTGTTTTATTTAAGAACATTGACTCTACGGTCCGTTATCCATAAAATAGGCACATGTTCCGCTATGACCTTAAGTTAATACGAAATTTTTCCATTATCGCCCATATCGATCATGGCAAATCCACCATTGCCGACCGGCTACTGCAACTGACCGGCACCATTGCAGACCGAGATATGCAAGAGCAAGTTCTTGACAATATGGACCTCGAACGGGAACGGGGCATCACGATCAAAGCTCATCCCGTCACTATGACCTACAAAGCCGATGATGGACAAATCTACCAGATCAATTTCATCGATACGCCAGGACACGTCGATTTTTCCTACGAAGTCTCCCGCTCTCTTTCTGCCTGCGAAGGCGCGCTCCTTGTTGTCGACGCCGTCCAAGGCGTCCAAGCGCAAAGTCTAGCCAACGTCCACCTCGCCATTGAGCGGAATCTAGAAATCCTTCCCGTCATCAACAAAATCGATCTCCCCTCTGCAGACATTGAGAGCGTCAAGCAGCAGATTGAAGATGTGATTGGACTTGACACTTCCAACGCCATCCTCTGTTCTGCAAAAATGGGCAAAGGGATTAAAGAAATTCTCGAGAGCATCCTTATCTATGTCCCTGCTCCTAAATCACCTGCAGACGATGTCTTGCGGGCGCTTATCTTCGATTCCCACTATGACACCTATCGCGGCGTCATGGTCTACATCCGCGTCATCAGCGGCACTGTCTCAAAAAAATCGATGGTCAACATGATGTTCTCCGGGAAAAGCTTCGAGGTTCTCGAAGTCGGTATTTTCACCCCAGCTTCCGTTCCTGTTGAAGAACTCCGCCCCGGCGAAGTCGGTTACGTGATCGCCAATATTAAAAACACCTCCGATGTCAAAATTGGCGACACACTCACCTCAACCCGCAACCCTGCTCTTGAGCCTCTTCCCGGCTTCCGCGTGATCACTCCTGTCGTCTATGCAGGCATCTACCCGGTCGATTCCAGCGACTTTGAAACGCTGCGCGATGCGCTCTATAAACTCCAACTCAACGATTCCGCGCTCCATGTCGAACAAGAGAGCAGTATGGCGCTCGGCTTTGGATTCCGCTGTGGATTCCTTGGACTCCTCCATCTTGAAATTGTTTTCGAACGACTACAACGGCATTTCAACCTCGATATCATCACCACAGCCCCCAGCGTCATCTATAAGTTCACTCTCACCAATGGCACGCAGCTCGAAATCGATAACGTTGCCCATTATCCGGACCCGGCCCACATCCAATGCGTCGAAGAGCCTTGGGTCAAGTGCCACATCATGGCCCCTTCAGAATATCTTGGGGCGATCATGAGCCTCGGCATGGAAAAACGCGGCACATTAGAAAAAACAGAAACGATGGATAAACGGCTCCTTCTCACCTACCGCATGCCGCTCAATGAAATTATCACTGACTTCAATGACAAGCTCAAATCGATCACCCGTGGCTACGGCTCTTTTGATTATGAGTTTGATTGCTACCAAGAAAACGACATCATCAAACTCGAGATCCGCGTCAACGAAGAACCGATTGATGCCTTCTCCTGCCTTGTCCACCGCTCCAAAGCCGAAGGCAGAGGCCGCGCCATCTGTAAAAAACTTGTCGAAGTCATCCCGATGCAGCAATTTAAAGTCCCTGTCCAAGCCGCCATTGGCGGAAAAGTCATTGCTCGCGAGACCATCCGCGCGATCACCAAGAATGTCACCGCCAAATGCTACGGCGGCGACATCACCCGTAAACGAAAATTATGGGAGAAACAAAAAGAAGGGAAGAAGCGGATGAAGGAAATCGGCAAAGTCACCATCCCTCAATCTGCCTTCATGGAAGTCTTAAAAGCTGGTGACTGAAATCGTTATTCTGGCTTGGGGTATATCTTGATAATTTTGACTGGTTCTATGGGACGATCTTGAGGACCTGTTTTGACAGACTCAAGCACTTTGACAATCTCATACCCTTTAGTCACTTCGCCAAAAATCGTGTGTTTACCATTCAGATGCGGCGTGGAGACAGTTGTAATGAAGAATTGGCTTCCGTTCGTTCCTTTTCCTTTCATATCTTTGCCAGCATTGGCCATTCCTAAAAGTCCGGGTTTATCGAATTTAACTGTAGGAACGCACTCATCATCGAATTTTCCACCCCATATCGACTCCCCTCCTGTTCCAGTGCCCGTCGGATCCCCTCCTTGGATCATGAAATTTTTAATAATCCTGTGGAAGATCTTCCCATCATAATAGTTCTTCGCAGCCAATCCCAAAAAGTTTTCAACGGTCTTTGGGGCAACATCTGGAAACAATGTCACCTCAAAACTCCCTTTTGACGTTTCAAAAACAACCACTGGTCGTTTCATATCTCCCTCTGCATGTAAATTTTGAACGCAAAAACAGCCCATCATGAGCATCAGCAATCGCAGTAATCCTTTTTTCATATCCCTCCTCCAATATAGGAACTAATTTACTAAAAATGAGAAATTCTAGCAAACGTTGCACAAAAATAGAGGCGGAGGAAATAATTAAGGCGCAGGAAAAAGGGAGGTGGATTATGGACGCCTTCATCGCCTTGATCTCAAGCCTTCTCAGCTTTTTTTACACGTCTAAGCCTACAGTCAAACCTCATCAAGCCAAGAGACTGTTAAAATTTATTTCTAAAAAGCTCCCCCAGCACGGCATTTTACGCAAAGATACTCAAGGCATGGTCTATGTCACTATCAATAATAACTACATCTATAAGCTCATCCAATTCATCCAAGGCGAAGGATTTGAGGCTCCGCCTTATTTCGGAAAAGGAAAACATGGAGCCCATATCACCGTGATGCCAATGGACGAAGTGCTCTATCATGCGGTGGGAGAGATCAAAGAATGTGGGAAAGCCATCCAATTCGAACCCAAAGAGTGTCAAATTATTCATCCTGAAGCTTGGAAATCCGGCGAATTTGCTTTTCTCATCACGGTAGAAGCACCAGCACTCGATCTGCTCCGAGAAAAATACCACCTGCCCCAAAAAAGCCATGACTTTCACATCACCATCGGAGTCAAATCTTCGAATTAAGGCTTTACTTTTTTGATACTTTTTGAGAGTTAATAAATAAAAGTGAGGTTTACTGTGAACGGCAAACAAATTTTAGGCGGAATTATTTTTGTTGGCGGCCTTGGTCTTCTTTACATGGCCCATTATATCAACGTCCAAGTGGCAGAAGGAAATCTGCAGATCTTGAGCGGCGAGAGAAAAGTTAATCAGATGAACAGTCTTTTCAACGCCACTCCTTACACCAAAGATGTCGGACAAGGACTCACATCCGGCGCTCAAAAACAGATCGATGAAGGAAAAAATACGATCGAGTATTACACAAAGGTTGCCAATCGCTGCCAGTTCGGTGGCATTGCAGCTCTGGTAGTTGGAGCCGGCATGATGTTCTATTTTCGCAAGAAGAAAAATTAGACCTCTTGCGTAACTCAGGTTCTGTCGATTTTCGGGTTCTTTTGAGCCTACTTTTCGACTTTTTTTCGCGGGGGTAATATCAACTCGCGTATATGACCCCCCGCGAAAAAAATCGAAAATAGACCAAAATAATCCCGAAAATCGACAGAACCTGAGTTACGCAAGAGGTCTATTAAGGCAGCCAATGCGTGTGGAAGAACTGCCCGCGCGGCTGATCGACCCTTTCGTACGTATGCGCACCGAAGAAGTCTCTTTGCGCCTGCAATAAATTTGCAGGCAGCCTTGCACAGGTATATCCATCTAAGAACGTAATCCCTGCCGCTAGCGTCGGCACCGGAATTCCCGATTGGACCGCTGCTGCAACCACATTTCTCCAGCCTTCTGAACAGCGGCTGACTTCTTTGTGAAAAAATGGCGCCAGCAATAGACTGGGCAATTGGGGGCTTTCTGCATATGCTTTCTGGATATCTCCTAAGAAACGGCTTCGAATAATACATCCGCCTCTCCAAAGGAGAGCAATGTTGCCGAAGTTTAGGCTCCATTTCATCTCTACAGCTGCCGCACGCATCAACATAAACCCTTGGGCGTAGCTGACAATTTTTGCCGCATATAAAGCATCTCTGACCTTGTCAACAAAGAACTCAACGTTGACCTTTAAAGGGTTTTTGGGAGCGCCGTAGAGTACAGACGCTTGGATCCTTTCATCTTTTAACGAAGAGAGACATCTGGCAAAGACAGCTTCGGCGATCAGCGTTACAGGAATTCCTAAATCTAGCGCACTAATGCCTGTCCATTTTCCTGTTCCTTTTTGTCCTGCGACATCGAGAATTTTATCGAGCAATAAATTTCCATCGGTATCTCGAAATCCAAAAATATGGGCTGTTATTTCGATCAGGTAACTATTGAGCTCCCCTTTATTCCACTGCGTGAAGATCTCTTGAAGTTGTTTTGAAGAACATCCCACTAAATCTCTTAAAATCTGATAGACTTCGCTGATCAGCTGCATGTCACCGTATTCAATGCCATTATGGACCATCTTCACATAATGGCCAGCTCCCCCGTCCCCGACCCACTCACAACAGGGGCTACCGTCATCGGCTTTAGCGGCAATCGCTTGGAAAATCGGCTTCATAAACGGCCAGGCATCTTTGCTTCCCCCCGGCATAATAGAGGGACCATGTCTTGCGCCCTCTTCGCCTCCGGAGATTCCCGCTCCAATGAATAAAATGCCCTTTGCACTCAGTTCCTTTTCTCTCCGATCGGTATCGATATAGTGGCTGTTGCCACCATCAATTAAAATATCTCCTTTCTCCAAAAACGGAAGACACTCTTCAATGAGTTCATCGACGGGGGCTCCGGCTTTGACCATCAGCATCACTTTGCGAGGACGCTTGAGCTGAGCAAAAAATTCTTTAAGCGAGTGCGCACCCACCACTTTTGAGCCTTTTGCTGCCCCTTGCAGAAACACATCGACCTTGGAGACCGTTCGGTTAAATACAGCGACCTTAAAGCCGTGGTCATTCATATTCATCACGAGATTCTGCCCCATGACAGCGAGTCCAATCAGTCCGATATCTGCTTCCATTGATTCCTCTTCTTACGTAAAATAGTTCTCCATGTCCTCGTAGCTCAGTGGATAGAGCGGTCGCCTCCTAAGCGGCAGGTCGCGCGTTCAATTCGCGCCGTGGACAAATATACCAGGTAAACCTGTCGATAGCAACACTGTACAGAGCCAGCGCATTTAAAAAAGTTGTTCTTATCTCCCAATAGTCGCATGCTTATTAACCCGCGCCTCAAATAGGTGACAAAAATGCTTGCTGCGGCTTTGCCAAATTCCATTCTCAGCATGCAAGACAGTGTTCTTGAACACGGCTGCATGCTGAGAATGGAATTTGGCAAAGCCGCAGCAAGCATTTTTGTCACCTATTTGAGGCGCGGGTTAATAAAACCGCATTTCACGCACATGCATCAGAAAGGAGCTATTTATGTCAATAACAGCAACAACACAACCGTCTCGAAGAGAAATCATCGGCCATCCAACAACGAGAATCATTTTCGCATCAGCAGCTTTCGTATTGTCCGGTCTCTTCACCCGTTTTATTAGAACACCGTACTACGAAAAGTTATCTCGCGATGTGACAAACCCAGCTCAAAAAGCACATTTTGAAGTTACAGTAAACAAGCTAGTACTCAGAGAAGTCCTTATTGTAGCTTTTGCAGCCGGTTTGATTACGTACTATGTGATGCGTTTTGCAGCGACACCCCAACCTCTTCAAAGAGGAACCACACCCCTACCGCTTCACAGAAGAATCGTCGGCCACCTAACAACGAGAATCATTTGCTCATTAGTAGCTTTCATAGCGACCGCTTTCTTCATCCGTCTTGATAGAGCACCGTACTACGAAAGGTTATCTCGCGATGTGACAAACCCAGCTCAAAGAGCACGTTTTGAAGTTACAACAAACGATATGCTACTCCAAGAAGCCTTTTCTGGTGCAATTGCAGCCTTTTGTTTTATTTACTGTGGGATGTATTTTATGGGTTGGGTGGCGAGACAGGTTTGGCAATATGTAGATAGACAAACTCATCAAAATTAGCTGCCGCTGTTTCCCAACTGAGGTGGATCCGGTCGACTGGACAACTTTTTAAGTAAACGTTGTCCAGCCGACCGGGTCCACCTCATTGCGATCTTTCAACCGCGGGAGTTTTCACGTCAATCCTAAGGTTAATAGAGTACTAGCCAAAAATTACTCCTCGGCAATACCATTAGAGACAGGTGCTTAACAATCGGATCAATAATAAGGTAGGTGATGATAAGAAAATAAAAACTAAAAAAAGGAGAAAGAAGCATGATAGCGAATATATGCTTGATTTTCATCGCCTTAGCGATGGCTGTGTCAGCAGGAATGCTGATTAGAATCTTCTTACAAGTGCGGCAATCGATGCATCATTTGCAAATCGATCTGCATAATGTCTCTCTAGAGACATCGCGCTTGTTAAATAGCTTGAATGAATTCGTGCAGACGGATCTTAGCATGATTTCGCAAGAGACTAGCCAATTGATAAATCAACTCAAAGATTTGTCAACGGACATTAATCACAAATCCCATTCATTAAATTTTCTTTTTAAACCATTGAGTTCTCTCAATGACAAGATAGATTCTTCTTATGAAGACTCTTCTTCTAAGCCAGAGGCATTCCCTCAGATCATGCAGTGGATTGCTTCTAGTGCTGTGTTATTTAAAGCAACGAAGGAGTTAATACATCGGTATGGAAAACAAAAATGAAACATCAAAAAAACTGATTTTGGGTCTCATCGTAGGTGGAATTGTCGGAGCAGGCGCTCTGTACTGCATTCAGGCAGGAAGAAATCGCAAAACTCCTGTGCTGAAGAAAATCGGGAAAACCATTTCAGGTGTAGGAGAGATGCTGGAAAATTGCAATCTCGATAATGCTTCTGATGTGATTGAAAAGCTCGAGGATAAACTGCCTCGAGGCACCGACATTATCAATGGCCTATCTGATTGGGTTGATACCGGCCTATCACTGTGGAAAAAATTTACAAAGGGGTAATTTATGCATTACACAAACAAAAAAGATTTCCTTTGGGGAGCCGTTGTCGGAGGGACAGTGGCAACATTAGTTTCCTTGCTATTTACGACCAAGAAAGGGAAACAAATCCTTCATCATGTTGGAGAGTTTTATGAAGATGTAGAAAATAGTGTTAAAGAGACTTTTGCTGACACGAAAGAAAAAGTCGAAGATGCAGCTGAACATGTCGGCAAAAAAATCGCCTCTAAAACCAAACATGATGATCATCATAAATAGCTCATAGAGAGGGCGCTCGCCCTCTCTTAATTCTTCAAATATTTATCGATTCCAAGGGCAACCCCCTTAGCGATCTGCTCGAGATATTTTTTGTCACGAAGGTTGCTCCGCTCAATAATATTGGTCATGAAGCCTCCTTCGACTAAAATCGCCGGCATTGTCGTCTCTCGAATGACATGGAAATTTCCATTTTTAACACCCCGAGAATGGGCATGAGTCTGCGCGATCAGGTCTTTTAAAACGAGGTTCCCGGCTTCTTTCGACTGCTGGGCCCGCTTGCGGTCGTTTCCTGAATGGTAGAAAATTTCAATCCCATGCGCTTCCGGAGAGGGCGATGAATTAAAGTGCATACTCACAAAGAGCATAGCTTTTGTTTTATTGGCAATCGAAACCCTCCGATGGAGCGGAATGAAAACATCTTTACTGCGGGTCATGATCACCCGGTAGCCCATTTCATTGAGATATTTTCTAAGTAACAGCGTTGTCATCAAGGTGAGCTTCTTCTCCATAAAATAATGGATCTTGGCCCCTTCGTCCGTCCCGCCATGGCCAGCATCCAAAATAATCAGCGGCTTGGCATGTTGGGGAACAGAGATCTTATACGTGCGCAGTGGTTTGTAGGCGTAACTTGCATCGCTTCCCATGAGTGGAACAACGAAAAGAAGACATGCAAAGAAAAGCAATTTGCGCATAAGAGTGGAGTTTATACTGCGGTCGGCTTGAAAATGTGAATTTCGGCTAGCGTGAAAGCTCTCGGGGCTTCGCGATCGTAAACCGCGCTGTATTAATGAAATACAGCTAGCTTTACGATCGCGGAGCCGCGAGGCTTTGACGCAGCCCAAATTCACATTTTCAAGCCGACCGCAGTATACCATACTTTTCTCACCCCCTGCAAGCTTCCTTCACAATCTCCCTATCATCGAAGGCGATGGTTTGATGGGCAAAAATCTGGTATGCCTCATGCCCTTTGCCGGCGATCAAAATAATATCCTCTGGTTTTGCAAGCTCCAGTGCACGCTTAATGGCTTTCTTTCGATCCAGCTCAACGAAATAGGCTTCTTTTTGAAACCCGCTGATCACTTGCTTTGCGATTTCTGCAGGATCTTCACTCCGGGGATTATCGTTTGTAACAATAGTCAGATCTGAAAGAGCCTCGGAAATCGATGCCATCTGAGGCCGTTTTTGCTGATCGCGATTGCCTCCGCAACCAAACACCGTGATGAGCCGTCCTTTTTTTAATTCGTTCAACGTTTGGAGGACATTCTTGAGTGCATCGGGCTTGTGAGAATAATCGACAAAGACTTGGAGATCTTTGGAATTGACTACGCGCTCTAATCGTCCAGGCACACCGGGAAAGCTCTCTAACTTGCTGGCAATCTTCTTGAGCGACATTCCTTGCGATAATGCAACCGCTACAGCAGCTAGGATATTGTAGACATTGAAACGGCCGATCAAAATCGTATTAAAAGCCACAGTCTCTTTATTCCAATGGACATCAAAACTCATTCCTTTAGAAGAAAGCTGCAGATGAGAAGCAAAGAGCTCGAATTTGGAGTTGAGGCCATATCGCACAACTTTTTTAGCATGACGGATCATCATTGCTGCCCAAGGATCGTCTCCATTGATCATAGAAATCTCCGCATGAGCAAAGAGCCGCGATTTTACCTCTGCATACTCTTCCATGGTGTGATGGTAGTCGAGATGGTCTTGAGAGAGGTTGGTATAAACGGCAACAGAAAACTCGAGATCTCTGATTCTTCCTTGATCAATTGCATGGGAAGAGACTTCCATCACCACCGATTTGCACCCCTCAGCGTGCATCTCATCAAAAAGTTGCATCAGTGTCAACAAGTCCGGTGTTGTATGAGAGGCTGGCAAAACTTTTTTACCGGTCATCCAGCTCACCGTTCCGATGAGTCCGCACGGCACCGCGTCTTCTAGAAGATATTTCATCAAAAATGTCGTCGTGGTTTTCCCGCTGGTTCCTGTGACGCCGAATAGCGAGAGCTTTTGCGCAGAATCGTGATAGAATCGTTTTGCAAGTATTGGTTCAAGACTGTTCACATCTGGATGAATCATTTGCGGTACTGCGACAAACGGATCATACGTATCCGTAAGAACAGCGGATGCGCCGGCAGAAATTGCTTCAGTAATAAAACGATGGCCGTCGCCGGTTTTTCCTCGCCGGGCAATGAAGAGCGATCCAGGCTGTGCGCTTTTAGAATTCGAGGTGATGGAGCTGACATCGACCTCTTTACTCCCTTTCCACGTTACGTTGATGTCTTTGAACAACTGTTTTAGTTTCATCCGTGATTCCCCCTGTTTCACCCGTGATTCCACTTGTCTCAACCGTGATTCCACTGGTCAAAGAGCACTTTCAGATCTTTGACTTCTTTATCCCAGGCATCGTTTTTAGGATCGTCTTCGGGAACACCTAAATATTTAAGCGTCCGCAAACCGATATTGCTAAAAGCAGGTGCAGCGCAAGTTCCGCCCATTTGGTTTCTGCCCACACCGGGAGTATATTTGTGCTCGGGGTTATCGATTGCAATGAGAAGAACGATGCGAGGATGATTGGCCGGGGCAAATCCGATAAAGGTCGAAATATGGTCTTTTTTCGAGTAGACGCCGTTGATGACTTTTTCTGTCGTGCCGGTTTTTCCGACTTCGGTATAGCCCGGAATATTTCCTTTGCGGGCAGTGCCTCCAGGTAACGTTACAAACCGCATCGCCTTGTTGATGGTCTTGACATCCTCGGGGTCTAAGATACGGCGAGAAGGTGTAGCAGGTTTATGTTCCATTATAACCGTGCCGTCTTTTCTAACGATCTTGCGAATAAGGGTAGGCTTGACATCGTATCCACCATTCGCAAAAATCCCATAGACGCGGAGCATCTGCAGGCTGTTAACCAAGACGTTGTGTCCCATCGCCAAAGACCAAGGCGTTGCTTTCGACCATTCGAGGGCGCCATTCGGGTATGTTTTACCTAGCCTAGGGAGCATCCCGGCACTCTCGGCGGGCAGCTCAATGCCGGTCTTTGTTCCAATGCCAAAATCTTCTAAGGCTTTTCGATACCACTCTTCTCCCATCCGTTCGATAACGCGCTGGATCATCGTCGCCATATAGACGTTGGATGATTTTTGCATCCCCATGTACATGTTGAGATAACTATAATGGTGGGTATCTTTCAGCGGTTTATTTCGTCCTGGGAAAAAACGAGCTTTTGTAGCGATTTTTTCATCGATGGAAAAAAGCGGGGCTTTGCCTTGCTTTTTTAATTCGGTATTAGCTCGTAAGCAGATAGCAATTGTCAGGTCTTTAAACGTCGATCCAGGCTCATACGGGTCTGTAATGGCTTTGACCTTGGTGTGTTCTTCTTTTTTCGGATCGTTAAAATAATCTTTGTAACGGGCCGGTTCAAAAAACGGATATTGGGCCCAGGCTAAAATTTCTCCCGTATTGGGATCCATCATCACAGCCCAGCCGCAGGTGGAATTAGCGGCCATGACAGCTTTAGCGATCTCTTCTTCTGCAATTGCTTGCAAATGGTGATTAATTGTCAGATAGACGTCAGCTCCATGCTGCGGCTGTTTGATTACAGTTCCTGTCTCTAAAGGCTGCCGTGGGGAGCGCAAGATCACGCGCCGTCCGTCTTCTCCCTTGAGATATTTATTGAGGGAAAGTTCTAGCCCTCCTGTCGGAATGCATTGATGAGCGGCTTGGTCTCTTTCTGAACGGACGGTGTGGAGGAGCTGTCCAAGAAGTTTTCCAAACGGATACGACCGTTTGTAGTCACTCACGAAGAAAAGCGCGTTGCGTGGGATTTTGTGGGACTTTGCATAAGTCTGCCACCATTTGGCGATATTGTCGTGCATTTCTCTAGAGAGCCATAAGACCAGTTTCCGGCTGCGGCTTTTTTTTGCGAGCTGCACACCGATTTTTTGTGTATCTTCATTGGAAAGATCGAGCGTCAGCTGCAATCGTTTGACGATGTCTTTACGGCAGGCTTCGGGGATCATTTCGGGATCGGCATAGAGGTGAAATTTCGGGACATCGATCACAAATGGCTGGGCTTTTTCCGGATGCCCTTTTTTGATGGAGGTATTGGAATAGAATACTCCCCTGCAGTACGGTTCAATCACGGAAAGTTTATGCTGACGATTTGCAGCTCGACGCCATTTATCCCCATCGATGATCTGAATTTTATAAAATTGAACTATGACCAACGAAAAAAGCAGCAGCAAGAACAGAGCGACATAAACAAGCAAACGTCGATCATGCGCAGTCGGCGGCATTTTGGGGTCTTCGGACATAAGAGATTATTTAACAAATTAGTTTGTCGCAACGATCGGGGTCTTCGACTTCGCCGGCTCGGCCTTTCGTTCTTTAGGCGCGCTATAGTGTAGCGCAAGCCCTTCCTTTACCGTAAGGACTTCTTCCATGAAAGGAAATTTAAGATGAGCATATTGCTGACTGCCGGCTAAGCTGAGCAAGTTTTGAGGATTTTCAAAACACTCGATCTGGTACTGCAGATTGGCATTCACCTCATTGATCGCTTGAATCTCTTTCGTCAGTTTGGGCAAATGCATCTTCAGTTCTGTGCAACTATTTTGTTTATCGAGATAGGAGTAGATAAAAAAGCTAAAGATGGTCAAGCAGGCAAGGAGTCGAAGAAATACGCCGCTGATCATGCCTCTCACCTATATTCTCTCGACAAATCGCATCTTGGCGCTGCGGGACCGCGGATTCATCCGCATCTCGGCAAAGGCTGGTACCAGAGGTTTCTTGGTTAAAAGCTTCATAAACTCCGCCGGACCGTCTTTTTTAGATCGATGACATGCAGTACGGAAAATATTTTTGACTAAACGATCTTCCAAACTATGGAAGCTGATTGCTCCAGTTCTTCCACCTTGAGCTAAAAATTTGAGCGCTTTGGTGAGCCCGTTTTGGATTGCATCTAATTCTTTGTTCACAACGATGCGGAGTGCTTGGAAAACCAGCGTTGCAGGATGGAGCCTTCCCCCTTTTTTAAAGCCGAGGGCAGACATGAGGAGAGAAGCGAGCTGCTGGGTCGTCTCGATCGGTTTTTTATGCCGTGCTTCGACAATAGCTCGGGCGGCTTTTTTCCAATGCGGCTCTTCGCCATATTCGCGGAAAATTTCCCCGAGTTTTTGCTCAGAAAAGCGGTTGACGATCTCTTTTGCAGTCACATCGTCTTCAGGATCCATTCTCATGTCGAGAGGTCCATCTTTAGAGAAGCTGAAGCCTTTATATCCTTTATCGAATTGCATGGATGATACCCCTAGGTCAAAAAAAAACCGTTTACTGCTTTGATTCCCCTCTTCTGGAGAATTTGGTCAAGATCTCCAAAGTTTCCTCGGATGAACTCAACTTTGTCTTTCCAGGGTTTGAGCCTGGCCTCTGCTAATTCCAGCGCTTCCGGATCCCGATCGCAGGCCAAATATCTTTCAATCTCTGGATGGGCCTCTAATAGCGCCTCTGCATGTCCACCGGCGCCCACTGTTCCTTCAAAAAAAACCTTCAAGTTCACCGGCTGGAAAAACTTCAGAAACTCTGCAACCATGACAGAGGTATGATCAGCTTTCATGTTTTGCAAACGCTTTGTCTTTCAGTTCGGCCAGTTTTTTTGCAGCGTCGGAGACATCGTCTTCGTCCTCATCAAGCAGAGCAAAAGCCTCTTCGGTCATTTTCGCTAAATCAAATCCATCTTCTTTCCCTTCCATCGCAGCTTTAAGTTGAGCGTCGTAGACCTCTTTCGGCCAGATCTCGATCTTATTCAACACCCCTGCGATCACGAGCTCACTCTTAATATCGACGGCTTTCATCAGCACTGGAGGAAGTAAGATGCGTCCGACAGAATCACAGGTGGTTTGATGAAGGGTAGAGAAGAATAAGGTAAAGAATTTTTGGTACTTGGCCAGGTGCTGTTTGGATTGAAACTTCTCGACAATTTTCTCAATATCGCTCTTGCGATAAATCGCTAAACAGCCCCCAAGACCCAAAGCGATGGTGAACTCTAAAGCACCGTTTTCCACCAAGCCAAAACGCATCTGCTGCGGAAGAACAAAACGGTTTTTTCCGTCGAGTTTTGCATGGCTAGATCCGCTGAAGAAAAACTTGGTCATCGCTTTTTTCGCCTTTTGCCACAATTTAACACCGATTCATCAAATCCGCAAGAATTTTCCAGTTTTTAACCCACAAAATGCCACCGAAATCGCTTTTTAACCGCTACACATTCAGCGAGTTATAACATTTTTTAGAAATGTGGGAATTGGTGGGAAATGACAAAAAAAATAACACTAAAACTTATAATTCATAATTATTTTTAATATTTTAAAATAGCATTATTAATGATATAATTAAAGCCATGTCGATCAAAAAATGTTATTATAATTTCATTTCTTCTGGATACTATGGCCAAAAGCCAACGAAAAGTGATAATGCCGAAAAATCTTGTTCTATTTCTCAAAAGCCTGAAACCTACACAGAAAAATGGAAGCGGCATTCCTGGACCGCACTCCCTTATTTGCCTTTTATTCTACCGGCTATGACATCAATCGCGATGACTATTAGCAACATATTCGCATGCAAAATCACCATAGCCAGAGGTCGCCCGGCTCTATCCCGCTGTGCCTACCACGGCTTTCGAATAGCGTATGACGCAGTAGCTCTCGCTTTCAGCCTTTGCTTCGCGAAATTTATTGGAATTCCCCATCTCAAGGAGTTTTTTCCCTACGTCTATGGTGTCAGAGCTATCTGGGCCTTTCAGGGAAAGAAAGTTTATTACCAAAGCCTCGACAACTACTTCCAACGAAAACTAGGTCTTCAATCGCAAGAAATCGTTCCCATTTCGCTTATCGACCCGAGAGAACCCATTAAACAATTGATGACGAGCTACGAAACAAAGATAAAAAAGCTCTGCGGAGAACACTTTTTATACTTTAAGAGAAACGGCCCCCAGGAAAAATTCCTTATTCTAACAGCAGAAGCAGACTACAATGGATTTTTCGAACCCTTTTTACCAGACGCTTGTCTAATCTATCAACTCAGTAAACGGTTTGATGTAAAGTACCGTACAATCTCCTGTGTTGAAGATATCCAAAAAGAAATCCAAAATGCGACACAATTTGGGCGTGTTATGGGGCTGATCATTGCAGCTCATGGGAGTCGCTCTGGGATGAACCTTAGCAACGACAATAGGAAGACTAACGAGCTACACACTCAAACCATCTCTGCAGATCTGTTTTCCGGGCTCGATCCTCAATGCGTCATCGCACTCAAAAGCTGCAATACTGCCAGCGACCCCGATAGTATTGCGTATCGTGTGGCCGGCGTAGCCCAACGGACAACCTATGCTCCAAGCAACCCTGCCTACTGTATGATTCTTACTAGTCTAGATCCGTTGGAGTTTAGTTTTGAGCGCCCTTTCTGCCGGGCGATCACAAAAAAATTGCAACCATTCAACCAACAACCCGGGCGGGTTGACGGCTGAATAGAGGCAGTTGCAAAACTGCTGTGCCCTAGAAAATCGATGATTTTGACGCCAGTTCTCAGGGCCAGCAAGCTGGCCCGTGCTGCGCAGACGAGACCATGCCCGAATGGGCAGGCGAGACTGTGCAGTGAGAACTGGCGCCAAAAGGGCGATTTTCTGGGGCGCAGCAGTTTTGCAATTGCCTCAATAGTTAAAAAATAAATCAAGACCTGCATTCTTTATATGCGTTTGGTTGAACAGCTTGATTTTTTAGACTTTTTGCAGGACAATGAAGGCCGTTTTCAGAAAGGAGAATGTGATGGTTTCAAGAGTGCTCGGATTGGCTTCAAAACAGCCTGTTTCATCCATTTTGAATCGTTGCGGTCCCTTCAGCCATCGCTCATATAATAGCACAGCCCAAAAAGTTGCAAACCTCTTATTTAAAAAACCTGCACTGAGTGAATCAGAATGCCAGATGCATAACAGTAAAATCCCCACGTATGAGCAAATCAAGAAGAGTCCAGAACTACAACAGAACCTTGCAAAGATGTACGAGGACTATGCCACTGATCCGGACTTTCATGAAGTCACTATTGAGTCCATGAAATGGGGGTTAAGAACTCTTGGCAGAGAAGAACTCTAGGAATTTATCCCAATACTTTTGTAAACCATTCTCATGATTTTTTGCATATCGCTTTCGAAGACATGACCTTTTTTATTAACAATGCCTTGAGGGAATGTGTTGATCATGGAACACCGAATACCCAATTTGCTTTCTGGGCAATTTCCTCCCTTTGTCACAACCAAATCGAACTCATTCATGTCTTCAATCTTGTGAAGCGCATGAACGAGCGTTGCAATTTTAGAAGCCCGATTTCCGATATCATTTGAAACGACGATTCCAGTACGCGTAAAACTTCCAAAATCGATCTCTACGATATCGCCTTGAGCAATCCCCGGTGGTTGAGTGATTTTAAACGCTCCCAAACAAGTCGCCACTGCTTGATTAATTTTTGAAAGGTAGTCATGAGCTGAACCGACTTTAATAAAACTATCGTCCAATGCGGCAGTACGGATTTGATTGGGCATAACCTTAGAGAGGGTATGAATCCCCGTAAGCGCATTACTTGGGATGATAATTTCAAATTCGTGGCGTGCTGGAGCAGTGCTTAAAGGAGCTAGGATGACCCTTTTTGTCACTTCCATCACTTGATCAGTAGAAATGACGATGTTAGGCCGATTTTTTTGTTGCACCACATCGCCACCCTTCCCCTCAAAATCACCTTGAAAAAGAACAACGTCCCCTCTTGTTAGCCTATTCAAATTCTGGGTGGAATAAGCACGGCCAGTCATTGAAGAAGGTCGGGAAAGAGACTTTGATGATTGAGGGACCTTTCTAGGTCTAGAATGGCCTAAAGAGTGTAAAAATTTTGAAATTCTTAATAATATAGCCATAATTTTATTTTTTTATGATTTTAACGGTTATTATAACAAATTGATTAAATAATAAAACAATGCAAATATATTATAAAATTAAACTATACAATAAACATAATTTTAAAATTGAGCGTTGAGACAAATTTTGAAAGGGAGTAAAAGGGGTCAAGACAGCATCTTGGTATAAAAGCCTTGTGTTGTTAAACTCAATGGACTTCAATAGCCCAACAAAAGGAAGCAAAGCGTGGTTGAACCTAAAACTGTCTCAAATCTCCCCCTCGATGTTTCGATTCGATGGGCCAAAGATCAAGAGCTATTAACACAAACGCAACCGATCACTCAGGATGCCGATAGCATCGCCAAGCATGCGATTTCCGATGTCAACCAGCCGACCTCTCAGTCTCAAATAGAAATTCTTTTAGGACTCTATACTCGCAATCCCACCTGGGCTACCTTCCAAATGCCAAAAGGATTTATCACCCAAAGACGGCGCCTCTTCACTTCTCAGCTCGTTGGTTTTCTAGGATCTGACGAACAGCAAGATACGCTCATTGCTCGGATCCAAGGAGCAACGGGCCAAGAAGAAGACAAAGATACCTGGAGCTTGGAAAAAGACCTTCTTTTGCAAGTCTTAAAGCTCATGAACATGTTAAACAAAGACTTGATAGATATTGTGTCCCGTTGTAAACAGTACCAAAAAGGGTAGGATAACCAAATGCCTACCAAAAAAAGGGGTGATCATGAGCTCTCTTAAATGGTCGGAAATCGTCGGATGGGACGCACAAGCGCTGGAAGATTTAAGATATCTAGGATTCGCTTACCTCAAACAAGGCAAATTCGACATCGCACAATCGTTTTTTGAAGCTCTTGTGACTTTCAATCAAAACGACGCGTATGATTTGCAAACGCTGGGAGGACTCTATTTAGAAACCGGTCATAATCTCCAAGCTCTGAGCACGATTGAACAAGCGTTGAAAATTGAACCCAACCATCCCCTGACGCTGCTCAATCGCGTCAAAGCTCTCTTTGCCCTCGGTTATCGAAGGCAAGCGATTGCTCAAGCAAAAACTCTCGTTGGCCATTCCGATGCGATGATTGCAAACCAAGCCTCTGCTCTGCTTCTGTCTTACACTTAAATTCCAGAGAGTGATACAACATTAGACTTATGTTTACCAAAAATAAGGCAGACATCTGGTCCGATTTTCTGATCTACATCCAAGAGAGATGCTCTGCAGCGGAATTTCAGAATTGGATCGCCCCTATCCAAGTCGCTGAAAGTAATGGCGATGAACTAGTGTTAAAAGTCCCCAATATCTTCGTCCAAGAATATCTCCTTGCAAACTACAAAAAAGATCTCGCCGGTTTTATTCCTGTCAAAACGAATGGGAGCCTTGCATTAACATTCGTCATCTCGGAAGAAGTCAGAAAGCAACCTGTTCAGGAAGAGGCACCGCCCGCTCAAGACAATCTTAAACTCAATCCTCATTACACGTTTGAAAATTTCATTGAAGGCGCTTCCAACCAATTCGTTAAATCGGCAGCGCTTGGTGTTGCTTCCCATCCTGGCAAGTCATATAACCCCCTCTTCATCCACGGCGGCGTTGGTCTTGGGAAAACCCATCTTCTCCATGCGATTGGTCATTATGTCCGAGAGCATCATAAGAAGCTCAAGATTCATTGTATTACCACAGAAGGATTTATCAATGATATCGTCGATAACCTGAAAAATAAATCGATGGACCGGATGAAGCGGTTTTATCGCTCTCTTGACATCCTGCTCGTCGATGATATCCAATTTTTGCAGAGCAGGCTTAATTTCGAAGACGAGTTTTGCAATACTTTTGAAAGTTTGATCAATCAAAACAAACAGATCGTCATTACGTCGGATAAACCGCCGTCACAACTTAAACTCTCTGAGCGTCTTGTCGCTCGGATGGAATGGGGCCTTGTCGCTCACGTGGGGACACCTGACATCGAGACACGCGTCGCCATCTTGCAGCATAAAGCAGAGCTGCGCGGCATTCGGCTTCCCCACAAAGTGGCTTTCTTCATCGCGGAACATATTTTTAATAACGTTCGTCAACTTGAAGGTGCGATCAACCGGCTTTCGGCGTTTTCCCGCCATTTGGGAAAAGAAGTTACGGAAGAAGTTGTCGAAAATACCCTAGGAGAACTTCTTCAGCACAACCCTCAGAAAAAAGTCTCTGTCGATAATATTCTTCACTGCGTCGGCACTCTTTTTGAAGTCCGTGTCAGCGACTTAAGAGGCACCTCTCGATTAAAAACCGTCGCTTTCCCGAGGCAAGTCGCAATGTACTTGGCCAAAGAACTCATGACCGATCCTCTGATGAAACTCGCTTCTGCCTTCGGAGGAAAGACCCATTCGACATTAATACACGCATGGAAAAAAGTCAGCCAGCAACTCCTAAGCGATGAAAACCTCCGCAACCAGATCGAAATTGCCCGTCGTAATTTAGAGGAATAATAATCTTATTCCTGATAATAGAAAAATAAAGAGGTCGTTGCTTATGTTTAAGTTCGCTAAAAGTCTATTAGATCGAGGAATTCAAAAAGAGAGCCGCCCACCCACTGCTCCTTCCCCCTTCATTCAGACAGAAGCTCCCTATTACGAAGATCAAGAACTCGACACCGGCCCTGAGATGACAATCGGCACTAATATCACTATCACAGGTAAAATCGCTTTCCAGCGAGAAATCTGCATCAATGGTGTGTTCGAAGGAGAATTTGAAGGGAGTGGCAAAATCGTTGTCGGCCCGGAAGGGTTTGTAAAAGCCGATCTCGATCTGTACGAAGCAGAAATTTCGGGCAAAGTCGAAGGAAATATCACCGTCCAATACCGGCTCATCCTCAAAGGCAATGCCGAGATCAAAGGCAACATCACCGCTCCTCGCCTCTCCGTGGATGAAGGCGTCTCGATTATAGGACAGGTGTATGTAACCGCTGCAGCAACTCCAGTCGGAGAGAAACATTTTTAACCACTTTACAATCAGATACTTATAAAAATGGACTTGCAAAGTCCAAAAATTGTGTTAAAATGGACTTTTCGAGTCCAATTTTGAGGCAATATGTATAACCGACTGCTAGAGAGACCCTTAAAGGGGAATCAGAGTTTCTTCCTATTTGGCCCCCGGGGCACAGGCAAAACTTCCTGGTCTCGTGAAAAAATTCCTCAAGCCTTGTATATCGATCTTCTTGAAACGGAATCATTCGTCGATCTTTTAGCGCATCCGGAAAGGCTCGAGCAGATGATCCCTCCTGGTTTTAAGGATTGGATCATCATCGATGAAGTGCAGAAAATACCACAGCTCCTTAATGAAGTTCATCGACTAATCGAAGGTAAAAATTACAAATTTATTCTAACTGGTTCAAGCGCTAGGAGCCTGAAGAAAAAAGGTGTGAACTTACTTGCGGGCCGTGCACTTTCATTTAAAATGTTTCCACTAACAGCGATTGAATTGCGGGAAGATTTTAATCTGAAAAATTCTCTTCAATTTGGTCATCTTCCTTTTGTCTATTCTAGAAACAACGAGCAAGCAATTAGAGATTATTTAGAAGCTTATACCCAAACGTATCTGCGAGAAGAAGTCATGCAGGAAGGATTAACGCGAAATGTTGCAGCATTTTCTCGTTTTCTTGAAGTTGCAAGTTTCTCACAAGGTGAAGTGATGAATATGTCAGAAATTGCAAGAGAAACTTCCATTAATAGAAAGGTAATCGAAGATTATTTTCAAATCCTCGAAGACCTTTTACTAGCTCAAAGAATCCCTGTGTTCACAAAAAGAGCCAAAAGAAAGCTCATTTCACATGCTAAGTTTTATTTTTTCGACGTTGGCGTCTTTCAAGCGATCAGGCCTAGAGGACCCTATGACCTGAAAGAAGAAAGTGAGGGCGCTAGTTTTGAAACTTTGGCTTATCAAGAAATTCAAGCGATAAACTCTTATTTCAACTATCAATATAAGATCCATTTTTGGCGTACAGTTGATAAAGTTGAAGTTGATTTTGTGCTCTATGGACCTAAAGGAATTATCGCAATCGAAGTGAAAAGAGCAGAAACTATTGATACTAAAGATTTGCGAGGACTTCGATTATTTGGTGAAGATTACCCTGAGGCAAAACGACTTTTTTTGTATGGCGGAAAGAAAAAAGAATATATCGAAAATATTCAAGTCATTCCGCTCAGCGAAGCTCTCCAGACACTTCCTGAGCTACTGAACACATTTTAATCAGTTTAAAGGGGAACCCTTCATAGAGTCTCTGGGCGCAAGCGCGCAAAGTTGCCCCCGTTCCTACGACGTCATCGACAAGTAGAATTGTTTTCTCAGCAATTGGCACTCGTTTTTTCCATTGAAAATCGTCTGCTGATAGAAGATACCGTCTATCGCGATCGACTTTCATCTGGCAATAGAGCTGCCGCTTTCTTTTGAGCAGTTGGACGACGGGTCTATCAAGGGTTTTTCCTAAAAATTGGGCCAGAAGAAGACTCGGGTTGTAACCGATCTTTAGAGATCGATAAAGAGATTGCGGGACAGGCACAATGAAATCCGGTAGTGGAAGATTGCTTTTGAGATAGTGGAGAGCCATATAGCCTGCAAGTCCTTTCGCAAGATCGGGGGCTTTGCCACTTTTGAGAGCTTTGATGAGAGTCCACGCGGGCCCTTGCCCTTCAAAGGTGACCAAGAGGTCGACAGGGGGATCGACAGGGGGCAAGAATGTTAAGAGTTGAACGCAAGAAGTGCAAAGCGGCTGCGATAGCTGCACAGGTTCATCGCAATGCAAGCAGAAAGGGGGAAAGATCCATTCTAAGAATTTGCTTATTTTAGCGAGTATTTCGGTTTTTCCCATGTTCCTCGGACAGCGATCATAAACGGCTCTGCAAATTTGAGAACGACATTTTGTTGCATGCGGAGATTGAGGGAGAGGCCTCCTTTAAGATCGATATAGGAAGGTTCTGGAGCTAAATAAAATTCAGACCTTTTACCTTCGCTGAAGGCATTTTGCAAGTCGGTGAAAAAGAGTTTGCCGTCTTTTAGCTGGACCTCAGCTTCTCCCATCACAGGCGAGAACACGTCAAGATCGAGTCCTAAATCTTTGAGCATGGCTAGGGGAATATCGAAAATCGAAGACTCTTTTTTCACACGTTGGGTGAAATTAAACTTTCCAACGCCTCTAAATGATTCTAGATCACCGAGCTGACCCAACACCTCTGTCATGACGAAATAACGGATCTGAAGCGGTTTAATCTCTTTTTGAGAACCTCCAAGTTTCCGAATAGCGCTGGGTTTGATCTCTTGCCCTTTGATGAGAGGAATGGTGACGCTCCATTTGTCATTCGGAGCTGAACGAAAGCCTATGCACTCTTTGATGGTGAAAGAGCCTGCTGGATCTTGAACCGTCAGATTTTTCATTTTGAACCGCAGCGGGCTATAGTCGATCGAAGCGTGAAACTCTTGCACAAGATACTCTTTTAGATTGGCATCATGCCCTTCAAGCTCTCCTTTAAAAGTCTCTTTGGTAAAGAGTCCCTTCATCTGCACTCCTGAAAGATCTTTCAAATGATCTGTGCCTGTCCACTGAGCTATTTTAGTAGTATCTTTGAAGACAACTGTTCCTTCATAGCCTTCCGCTTTACGCTCTAGATTCAACTGGAGTCCAAAAATCTCTCCTTCAGCACGTTGACAGGTGGTTGGATCTAAAAGAGCGAGCTTGAGGACATCACTCCCATGCTGGAGATTGAGTCCCCCGCCAAAGTTTAACTCTTTGGAGAGTTTGGCGACATAGTGGAAAGGCTCTTCATCGAGAGTTGCAGTCCCTTTGAGATGGAGATAGGGCGCTTCATACATTCCATTGATCTGAGTCATCTTCAGTGTCCCTTTCCCCAGTTTGTATAGTCCTTGAGAAACAGCTCCTTGGAAGGTTGCTGCCTTTCCACTGACGGTGAGCTTGAGTTTTGCTCGGAGAGGCTCTGATAACTCTTTAGAAAGCAGTGTCAAATCGAGTGCCGGTGATTCCCACTTGCCGTTATTGTAGGCAATCTTATCGCAGACCAAAGCAGCTAGCTGCTCCGTTTGATCTGAGATTTTAAGGGAAAGATTCTGGAACTGGGGTGTTGCAGAGAAGAAGAGCCCACTCCCTTTTACAGAAAAGCGGGGGCTGAGCTGCCCATCGAATTTGAAATCAAACCGCTCATTATCGTAGATGCCGGCCGCGCAGAGCTTAAGATTTTTCCAATCGATGTCACATGACGAGATCACCCACTTGCTATTGTTGAAAGCGGCAGTGCCACGGATTTTAATATCGTCAAAAGCGCAGCTCTTGAGAGTCCATTGATTGCCCTGGCGGACAAGCTGCGCCTGCACGGTATCGAAGAGCACAGAGGCATACTGCACAAATGAACCTTGAAGATCGTATTCCGACTGGTTAGCATCGATGATCAAACGAAGCGTAATACTGCCTTGGATCTTTTCTAAAAACTCTTTGATATCGGAAGTCGCTGTGTAGATCCCCAGACGATCTAAGAGTTCTAATTGCTGCGTGAGATTTTTGGTGTCGATGTAGACAGTTCCACGAACCTCTTCGAGTTTTGAGGGGGGCATCCAGCGAAATGTGAGCGGAGTTTTCAAATAACTTTCCGACGCTTTTGCTTCTTGCAGTGTGACTTGATATCCCTTTTGATCTACCTGGAGAGACTCTATGGCTGTTCCCTGTAGAGAAATAAGTGGCTGGCCGTGATAGTCTAAAGCAGCATCGAACTCCCATTTTTTGTCTTTGTAGCGCACCTCTTGAGCAAAGAATGCCAGATCATCGCAAAGAATTCCTTCGATGTTTTGCAAGACAAGCCGATTTTCCAACGAATCGAAATCAAGAGAGCAAGCCCCTTTTTTGACGTTAATTTTAGGCGTGATAGGCCCTTCGATCTCTTCGAGCACCGTATTCAAGCGAGTGTTGTATTTGCTACCGGCGTAGTGGACTTGCACACCTTCAGGAGGAGAGATAAACCGACCTTTAATTGCAGGTAGATGATAGAAAGGAGCTGCAAAGGTAGCGAGGTCTTCTAGAGGCCCTTCGGCATTCTGAGAGATAAAATGGGCTTCCAGCTCTCTTTCCCAGTTGACTGCGAGATTTCCTTCGATCGCTATCTCGCTCATTTGCGCCGTTAGCGCCTCGCAAGAGAGAGCGGTGCGATCAAAAATAAGATCCCCGCCAGAGATGGAGATTGGTTGGGCAATTTTAGGCGAGGTCAAAAGAAGGGGAGAGAGTTTGCCTTTTCCAACTCCTTGTTTCTCCAAAAAATCATACCGATAATGGATTTCTTTGCTTTGTCCTAAGACAGAGAGCTGAAAATCAGGCGAAGTAACAATAACATCTTCTAGGGTGGCAAGAAAATCGATCGTTTTTTCTGAAAACTGTCCACGGAAAGAAAGATCTCCTTGTGTTGCAAGATCAGGCGCAAAGATTTTTAACAAAGGGCCGTAGAACGACGGTTGGAGGCGAGCTGTTTGGAAAATCCCTTTGATCGCGGCGTTAGAAAGGTTTGCCTGAGCGCTTAGCTGGATGACATCTTCTAAACAAATCAATTTTCCAGCGATTTGAATCTCATTTTCTTTCCGATCAAGGACGAGATCTAAAGTGAGCGGAGGTTCGTCGGGATTTTTAGGAAGTTTCAGCCATTCAGAAGCTCCGGCAGAGAGCTGGGCCGTGGCATGGAAACAGGAAAGAGGGCCTTGGAGCTGGAGAGCAAACGGCACACCGTCGATTTTGCCGAAGGCAGAGCTCGGTTGAAACTGATTCTCTTTGATAGCAATTGTCCCTTCACAAGCAGTGATTTTCCATCCTTGGATTTCACCTTCTGCATCATGGGACTGCACGAGAAGCTCTTCAATATCTCCGGAAAGAAGGTTGAGTGATCCTTGCAGCTCTGTCTGTTGAAGAATGAAACGATCGATTTCAAGTTGATGGACCTGGACATGATCGAGCTGAAGACGCTGGAAAATCCGCTGCTGTAAATAGGCTGTCGCTTGGCCGTCCAGTCTTCCCTGTTTAATCTGGTAGGGAAATAGCCCAAGAATCTCTTTGCCGAGATTGCGGATCTGAGTCTGAAGCACCTGATCTTTGCCGTCGTCAACCCACGAGAAGTCGACTCTTAACGGATTGCTTGCGGTGACATAATCGAGAGTTCCTTCAAGACATAGCGCATTGTCTTCGTTGATTTGACCTTTCCCAACGAGATCAGCACGTCCTTCCAGATCGCCAATATGAACAGCGGCATGCGCTTCGAAAACCGGAGATTCATTGGGTTTAAAAACAATCGATCCTTCTCCACGGAGCACTTCTAGATTTTTCCAGAAGAGGTCGATTCCCTTAAAATCGGATTCCAAGAAAAGATTTTCAAATTCTCCTTGAAAATCAATTGTTGATGTTGCCTTGTCGACAGCAAATATGATTTCGTCGGATTCCAAACGGACATCTTGTAGGGCAATCTGCCCTTTTAAAAAAGTGACTTGATCGTTATCGAGACTTCCCTGGATGGAAGCACGCGCGATTCCTTCCACCGTTTTCCAAGTAGGAAGAGGAGTAAAGAGGGAGATGAGCGGCACCGCTTTATCGATCGGTGCTTCATTCATTTGTAAATCAGCAGCCAAGCTTCCAGCACGGTAATTCAATCCGCAGGTAAAGAGCGGAAAGCCCCCTTTTTCATAGACAGCCTCTTTTTCATAGATAAAAAGCGTTCCAATCTCTTCTTTCGAAAGTCCGCTGGCAAATTCAAAGAGGCAGATGTTTTTTTCGTCTGAGAGCAAAATCCCCTTCTCGATATCGAGTTTGACAGTCCAAAATTTGGAAGGAAGTAAAAAAGCTAAATGGGTTGGTTCATCATCGAACTGAACAACAGGAGCATCTAAATGAACAGCGGCAACGATGGAGAAAGGAAAGAGATGAAATTCAAATTCAAAAGAGGCTTCATTGACATTAAGCTGCTCTCCGAGGGAAAACCCTTCATAGATAAGCTTGCCGTTTTCCCAAGTGCGCTTTTGATACGAAGCAGCATTTCCTGTCGTCCGTTTGATCGCATATTCCAACGCAACACCAACCAGATAATGCCGGGATGCGTAAAGCGCAAAAAAGAGAAGTCCAAAAACAAATAATCCGACCCAGAATTTTTTCATGAACCTATCCGAACAAATTTCTCAATGAGCCTTTCGACAATTTTCGCTTCAAATCGATTAATTTAGCCAGGGAAATTGCATGATAAACCTCTTGATATGATGTATTCATAGAGAAAAACAGGATGAACAGGATCGACAATGTCGGCAGGATTGGCAGGATAAACATGAGACCATTCTGCAAATCCTGCCCGATCTTCCCGCGAAGCGGATCCTGTTTCTCTTCACGAGCTATATTTTTTCATGTGTCAACAAGCTGTTGATAAGCAGTTCTAGTCATAAGGGCATCGAGTTCCTGAGGATTAGATAGCCTAATTTTGAACAGCCAGCCGCTCTCCTCTGGGGATTGATTGAGCAGGTCAGGAGTGGCGCGAACCGCATCATTGATTGCAACAATTTCGCCCGAAACAGGCGCGTAAATATCTGCTGCGGCCTTTGTTGATTCCAAAATCACGACCTCTTCACCTGCTTTGACCTGCCTGCCGATTTCGGGCAGCTCGAGATAAACAATCTCTCCCAGCTCATTTTTGGCATGCTCCGTGACACCCACTGTCCCCAAGCCGTCTTCGACCCTGATCCATTCATGCGAATCCGTAAAATACATCTTACTACCTCTTCTCTAATGAACACGTCGCCCAAAGTGATGGATGCTGCGCAACCTGGACGTACTTGGACGACACAGCAAAATGTTGCGACTCTCGTTTGGGTCGATGGATGCAGTATGTAAAACCCATTTTATCAAATGCTTTTGGATCATAACCATGGAGGATTTCAGCTGGCAAGCTAATTTTGAGAGTATAATCACGCGAGGTCATTTCTGTCTTGACATCGATCTGATCGGGCTCGCAAAGCGGATGAGTGTCCTCATTCCGGAAACGTGTTAATTCCAACGCGCGGACGCCTTGGACTTCTTGCGGGAGAATGAGAAAGTGGTGGCAAAACTTTGTCGGGAAGCCGGCTTCCTTTAGATCGCGGGTATCGATAAAAAGCTCAACGGCATCCCCTTCATCGAATTTCGGATACGAGGCGTTTTCAAATTTTTGATGGACCTGGATCTGTACCTCCAGACCTTCTTCATGCCAGGCCAGCGCAACATCAGCAAAATGGTCTTCTCCTAGAAATGAGGATGTGTCGGGAAGCTGATACCCCTTCCCAAACAGTTTCCGTGTGATTTCTTTACCGTATTTGATCTCAGCACAGATCCTAAAAAAATGGACAGGGGCAATGGGAGGAAATTTTTCACCGAGCACCATGATCTTCCATTTGCAAAAGGATCTGATGCATCAGCACGCGCTTAGCATCCATGCCAAGCAGCTTTTGTCCTTCAATGACTTTATCTCGGATCGCTGCTTCAGAAGCGCCTTTTTTAATCAGCCGATAAAACGCGACATCGCCATTTTGAGGAGTAGACACCTTGGACCATTTTCCTTCTTTGACATTGAACATCTCCGCTTTAGGAAGCGTCGTTGAGTCGCTCCGTTTAATCTCTTTCGTCTGTTGAACCAGCGCCCACTGATCAATCAGCGGCTGGCCAGTTGCTTTGAGGAAAGAAGATTCTTTTCCCCGTTCTTTAATAGTTTTTCTCGCATTTTGCATCCAGCCGGCAAATCGATGCGCCGGATACTGATCTAAAGTGAGTTCTTCATCGGAAATCTGATGAAGCAGATCCGCATAGACTAATGCCCCGACATGGTCCCTGACATCGGAATACGGTTTCCAAGCTCCGCTCTGAAGTTTAAAAAATTCCGGATCTTTTTTTCGAACCTCGGCGTATGCTGTCTGCAGTTTATCGTCTAACAGCTGTCCCAGCCAGTCGTTTTCTAACGCCTCTTCCAGCGTCATGACTTCTTTTGCCACCGGTTTATTCCAAACGACAATCCGATAATACGTCTGTCCATCTTCCGTGAAGAAAGGTCCGGGCTCGCCAATCTGAGCTTTCTCCAAATAACCACGCAACTTTGCGATATCTTCGATCTCATCAAAAGGAGCGACATGGCCACGGCCTCTAAGAGCGACTTTTTGTTTTTGGCTGGGAGCTTTTAAAAGCGCTTCTTCGACCCATTCTGGATGTTGATTGATCAGACATGAGCGGGCAAAACGATCGATCTTCAGCCGCAGATTCGGATCGACGGCGTCCAGCGCCGCAGAGCGCTCTACGCGTGTCTTTCCTTGTGCTGTAGAAAGAAGGGGATACTCTGCAGTGAGTTTTTCCCAACCCGCATCACTCACTTCAAAATCCCAGGTCTCTTTCAACGTCAAACGGCTGCCAATCTCTTCTTTGGTGGCTTTAGCTACGTCGAGTTCATAACGACTGATGACAAGCTCTGGCACTTTTTTCTCCACTTCTTCAGGGGATAGGAATTGACGAGGAAGATCGGCAAGTTTCTTTGTTTTTGGAGAGACTGCGTCGAGATAGTATTGGAGCTTAAGAAGCGCTCTGAAATCCTTCAGTCTTAAAACATCGGGCAATTGATAGACTTCAACGGTTGCGCATTCCTGGGCAAATGCAGCAAACTGCTGGTAGCTGAGCGGATCGACGAAAACACCCTGTCCAACCTCATTGAACAGGCGGTGGACAAGCATCACCTTTCTCCAGACTTTGACAGCCTGTGACTCATCGATCCCTGCCATTTGAAGTTGAAATCTTAAGAATTCACTGGCTTCTGCAAAGGTGGCTTGATCCTTCGATGAACGGACCGTCTGAAGAGACGTTTGCAGCAGATTTGCCCGGGCTTCATTGATGGAGACTTTATATCCTTTTTTCTCAGCAATTGCTGCCGCATTAAAAAGAAACTTTCCTAACACTTCAGTAAAACGGGGCCCAAACCATTCTTCAAACGACTGGTGTCCAAAGAGCGCTAAATGTTTCGGATCGTAGAGATTGTTGTCGGGAGAAACCCATTTGAAATGCTGCTGCTGCATGAGCAAAACGCGCCTGAGCAGCTGCGGGGGAAAGGCAACTTGGCTCATATAGAGATCGGAATAGGTCGCAAATGTCTTGGGAGAAACGTCTCCTTTTTTCACTTCTTCCAGAAGGCGGGGAATCTCCGATCCATACATATTCCACGCTTGATCCGCGCTTAAAAAGGGAGCTTGCGGATGGGCATAAGGAGTAAACCGCCTTGCCTTATCGAGCTTTTCTTCAAAATCCCCCTTTAATTCATCGAAGTAACGTTCTGCTAAAATCGTTGTTAGACCTGTCGACATCAGATCGTTTTTGAGCATCTCATGAGACCCCATGGTCAAAAACCGGATCATCGCCTCCAGCTCCCTTTCCATCATCGGAGAGCCGTCGATGCCATCTGCCACTTTTTTATCTGGGATATCCCGACTACTTAATGTTGCAGAAGTGCCGAAAAAGGTAAATGAGGCAATGATCATCACCGTGACGATGATTAACGTTTTCTTCTGATGCTTGCGCAGAAAATTCATCATAGAAGACCTTCAATAAGATTTTGCATAGATTACACGTTGTGCACTTTTTTTGCCTGTGAAAGGGCAAGTGCCCTCTTCGACTTCGCCATCGATCGGAATACAGCGAACGGTGACGCTCAAATCGTTTTTAAGTTGCTCTTCCATGGCAAGGTCTCCGCACCAATGCGCAGATGCAAATCCACCATGGATCTCCGGCTGGTCTTTGTTTACAGGAGTAAAGTAAGCGTAAAAATCTTCCTTCCGGTCGATTTTTTTGATATGCGAATTGCGATAGATCAGCGCTTTTTGATAGAGGCTGTTTTGGATATCTTCCAAAACATCGGCAATTTTAGCAACCAAATGTCCTCGAGATAGAGGCGTCGTCTCTTTATGAGGTTTGTCGCGGCGGGCAACAGGGAATGAATCGTTGGCGATGTCCCTTGGGCCGACCTCGATCCTGACAGGCACTCCCTTCTTGATCCAATTCCAGGTTTTTTCCCCACTACGGAGATCCCGCTCATCGACGATCACTGTCAGCGGTTTTCCATCGAAAAGCACGTGCCGCAGCTCCCCTGCCAAGCTATGAGAGCAGCCGAGCACTTCAGCGCGGGTCTCTTCTTTGTGGATAATCGGGATAATGACGATATGAGCAGACGCAATTTTTGGAGGAAGCACAAGTCCATCATCGTCGCTATGTGTCATGATAAGCGCGCCGATCATACGGGTCGTCACCCCCCACGATGTCGTCCACGCATAGGCCATTTCACCGTTTTGATCTTGAAACTTGATGTCGGAAGATTTGGCGAAATTCTGCCCCAAGAAGTGGGATGTTCCCATCTGCAGAGCTTTTCTGTCTTGCATCATTGCTTCTATACAGTAGGTTGAAACCGCCCCGGGAAATCTCTCGGTCGGTGTTTTTTCTCCGCGAATGACGGGAATCGCGAGTGTTTTTCGGGCAAATTCTTCATAGACGTTGAGCATTCTCATCGTCTCTTCGAGCGCCTCTTCGGCAGTAGCATGGGCCGTATGCCCTTCCTGCCATAAAAATTCTGTCGTTCTTAAAAAAAGGCGCGTTCTCATCTCCCAGCGGACGACGTTGCACCATTGATTAATGAGCAGCGGCAGATCGCGGTACGAGGTAATCCATTTCGAAAACGACTCGCCGATGATAGTCTCAGATGTCGGACGTACGATGAGCGGCTCTTCCAAGGGGCCGGCAGGAACAAGCTTGCCGTCTTTTGTTTCTAATCGGTGATGCGTCACAACGGCGCATTCTTTGGCAAAGCCTTCCACATGCTCGGCTTCTTTTTGCAGATAGCTTAGAGGAATAAACAAGGGAAAATAGGCGTTTTGATGGCCAGTTGCTTTGAACTTCTGGTCGAGAGTTTTTTGCATGTTTTCCCAGATCGAGTATCCCCATGGTTTGATCACCATGCAGCCACGGACCGCTGAATGTTCGGCAAGGTCGGCCGCCTTCATAACCTCTTGGTACCACTCAGGATAATTTTCATCTCTTTTCGGATTGATCGCTGATTTCATAATTTACTAAATTGTCTCTTTAAGTGTTCGCACAGCTCTCTGCGTCCCTCTTGCAACTCTTTCGCCTCTTTCAAAAGAGGAAACGTTGTCTCCATCATTGCCTCTCTGACAGCTTCCGAGGGAAGGACGGCTCCTAATAACTCCGGATCAGGGCGAAGGAGGGCAATCGTCCCCTGATGTAAAAACCCGTCTTTGGTCTTCCGCTGGGCCGCTCCAGCAATTTTCTTTCCCTGCAGCATCACATCATATTTGGTCGGCCGCGCCATGCAAAAATGGGTGCACGTCTGGTTTTGAAACGGCGCGCCATCCGGCGTGAGTTGAATTTCTTCCGAAACTCCAATAAACGCTTTGACAACCTCTTTGACAACCCGGTTTACTAAATTATAGTTCTCCAGCGTGTTAGTTGAAAACAACTTTGATTTAGCAGGAACAACGACTGAAAACGCGAGATCCCACAAATGGAAGACCACTCCCCCACCCGTCGGCCTCCTAGCCAGATCCAATCCCCGTTTCCTCACTTCCGAAAGGTCTAAAAGATCCTCGGGTCTGACAAAATACCCGAATGTCGCACTCTCCCTCTCCCACTCATACAGATGGAGAATGGGCCGCTCTTGCCCTTCTAAATTTTCCAATAATTTAGCATCCAGCTGCATGTTTTCTTCTGCAGAGGCTGCCTTTGTTTCCAAAATATTCCAAAACATCTGGGCTATTCTACAGCGAGTGCTTTTTATTGGGAAGAAGGGGTCTGTAAATTAAATTTTTTATTCACAGAAGTAGTTGCAAAACTCCGATTTTGGCTCCAAAGCGAATTTCGCAACCACCTCTAGCTCAGTTTGGGGAAACATGTAAAATAATTATTTTAATTCATGAACCTATCTCAATAAATTTCTCAATGTTTTCTACTCCTTTTTCATTGAAAGGATAGAAAAAATAGGATATTAAAGATTTTATTTGCCTAAGCCGTGATAGGTTCCTGCGCAATTACAGCATGTTCATTACTTAAAATAAAGATTGCGGTTTAAATTAACTAGTAAAAGCTTTATAATTTCCCCTAAAGAATAAAATAAGGAGCGTTATGATACCTATCCATGTTTCATATTTTGATACTTTAACAAATCCTACTATTAGTCGTGATGATCTTTTTTCTAATCAGAAAGAATTTTCACAAATTTCAAAAATTAAAGCAGATCAAATCAAGGAAAATTATTTCCGTTATCAATTTATCGAAGATAAAGACAATAAAATGAGCGTCGAGATTAAAATTAAAAAAGACGATGAAAGCTTCCAAGTATTGTTCATGAAAGATGGGAGTAATGAAATTAAACGATTGAACATAAAAGATTCTAAAATGGCTGAATTTGAGGCAACTTGTAAGAGTCTGAGTCATCGCAAAGAGAGCTTCGTACTTGGAGGTGACGGATTTGCAGGTGCATTGCTTGTAGTCATTGGTCTAGTGAGTGCTGTCGTTGCCTACACAGGCTTTTGTAGTTGCCTTGGAATAATAAACCCATCAGAAATTTTAACAGCGCTCGCTTGTGCTGTTGCTGGAACAGCCGTTGCTATTATAATTGCATTATTCTGGCGTAATGATGTAATTGCTACAAACGAAGCTAATGAAGAAGCTGACAGAAAATTAGCTGCGGCCATTTTGAATAAGCATCTCACAGTAATTCAAGCCGTTATGAAAAACGCAGAAGAAATTAGTCCTGCCCAGCTTTCGGTCTCTTAAAAGGCATAGAGAGGTAGTTACATAAATCATCGAATTTGAGCTCCAAAGCGAGTTTGCAACTACCTTTCTATAAAAAGCTTTTTTGGTATCTTATTCGCAGAACAAAAGAGGAGACTATGACAATTTCTGAAGTTTTTCATACTGGCAAATCTAGGGCTTATAAAAACTTTTCTATCGCGCCGTCTGATTAAAAAATCATAGGTACCACCCTTACTATCATTGTCGTTGTAATTCCTGTTATTTTGATCGGTGACGCTTGTAAAGACTTTTTTACAAAGAATTAGAGGTTTCATCAACACAGTCTGATTCTCACCAGTTAGTAAGTTTTTTATTGAAAATAAAATCTTAATCATTTTTTAATTGTATTTATAAAAATGTTTTTTTTGATATACTTGTCCGCAGAACAAAAGAGGGACTATGGCTATCTCTAAAATTTTTCCTAATCGGACTTCAGGCATACTTCAAAACTTTTTTACTCAGTCATCTTCTCGACAAATCTTACAAGTCGCCCTCTCTATTATTGCAATTGGAGCTGCTGCTATTTTTTACCGCAAGTGGAATGCTCGAACAGGTCCTATTATTACTAAGCCAACTGACACTACCAAATCTAGCACTCCACCGACAAAGACATCATTAGATCAGGTTAAAAAAGGATCATTGGCATCAATATATCAGAAGGCATTAAATCGGTATAAGGCAACCGATGGAGATTACCGTATTCCTTCTGCACCCATCCCCATCCAAGCAAAAAAAACAGAGAATGAACCTCTTGATTCTATTGTCCAAGCTCGTCTATTTATTGAGAAGGCTGCGGATGGAGAGGGTAATATTAGATTATGGAATGACGATAATCCGCGCAAGATCAACAAAGATGAGTTCATAAATCTTGCTAAACAGTGGGTTGCGCGCGGTGGAAAATTTGTCTATCCTGAAGAAGAAAAAGCTATTTCTGTTGATGCAAATACAATCTGCATGCCTTGGTGCCATGAGGGGAAAAACCGTTCTGCGTTAGTTTATGACTATTTGAGAAGAGCTGGTCACCAGGAAACATTGCTTCCCGAAGGAGCAAAAGACGGATATCTATGTCCTGGTGCGGAAGTTGACGCCGATGCAGTCCATCAACGGTATGGTGTTATGAAAGAATTGACCGGGTTTCATTCTGGAAAAATTGTTAGAAGCGGCGAAAAACTGAGCGCTGAAAACGCCGATATCCAGCAAGGCTTCACTGATCTATTCAACCAACTTGCTAAGATCAAGCAACCCGTTATGCTTTTTGCTTTTGTTTCTGCAGTCCCTATTTTGATGAGAGAGATCATGGCAAGAACTGGAAACGTTGATTTGAATAACATCACCCTCGTTGGTTTTCATCATGATGATCCAATGACTGTGTCTTTGGAAGAATTGCGACTCACCGATCCGTGGGTTCTCAATAACGGATTAGCAGAGACGCTACAAGAATTCCACCTACTCAACTCCGAATGGAAAGATCTATCTATACAAAATACTACCTTAAGAAACGCAGGAAGGAATGAATACGATGTTATAAGACAGCAAAAGGCAGCTCGTTGTAAAAAAATCTCAGAGCAAAAAGCCCCTCTTGAAGCAACGCTGCTACACTACCGCCGTCTAGAAGCCGTCAAAGAATTTCAGACAGCCGTACTGGCCCGATTGATTCGCGTGCAAGGCTAAACACCCACTGTCAGCAAAACACAATTTCTCATCTTTAGCGCCTTCATTTAAAGATTTTACTTGATATTCATTCCACAAATTTGCAAATAAAAGGACAAAGCACCTACAATCAACAGCGGGGGCGCGTCGTTGTCCCCTAACACCATAGGTAGTTATGTTCGACAAGTTTACCAATCGCGCCAAACAAGTGATCAAGCTGGCCAAGAAAGAGGCTCAGCGCATGAACCACAACTACTTAGGGACAGAACACGTCCTATTAGGACTGCTCAAACTCGGCCAAGGGATCGCCGTCAATGTCCTGCGCAATTTCAACCTCGATTATGAGACAGTCCGTCAAGAAGTCGAGCGGCTTGTCGGCTTCGGACCTGAGATCCAAGTCTACGGTGACCCGGCTCTGACGGCCAAAGTGAAAAAAGTCTTCGAATTTTCCAATGAAGAAGCCGCCAGCCTCAACCATAATTATGTCGGCACCGAACACCTTCTCCTCGCTCTCTTAAGGCAAACCGATGGCGTTGCAGCTCAAGTTCTTGAAAATCTTAATGTCAGTTTGAAAGATATCCGCCGCGAAGTTTTAAAAGAACTCGAAACGTTTAATCTCCAACTCCCGCCGATGGGCATGGGAGGCAGTAGCCAGACCCCTCCACCTCCAGGAGGCACGCCTCAAAAACCTCAAGACAAAGGCTCTCAGATCCCCGACAAAATGCCAGCTCTCAAAGCCTACGGCCATGACCTAACTGAACTCTATCGCGAAGGGAAGCTCGATCCTGTAATCGGCCGCAAAGAAGAAGTCGAACGACTCATTCTCATCCTCTGCAGAAGACGCAAAAACAACCCGGTCTTAATCGGGGAAGCGGGCGTTGGAAAAACCGCTATCGTGGAAGGTCTTGCTCAAGCGATTGTCCGTGGAGAAGTCCCGGACAATTTAGCGAAGAAAAAACTGATTTCCCTTGATTTAACTCTGATGATTGCCGGAACAAAATACCGGGGCCAGTTCGAAGAGCGGATCAAAGCTGTCATGGACGAGATCAAAAAGAACGGCAACATCCTCCTCTTCATTGATGAGCTTCATACGATCGTCGGCGCCGGAGCTGCCGAAGGCGCGATTGACGCTTCGAACATCTTAAAACCTGCTCTTTCTCGCGGAGAGATCCAATGTATCGGTGCGACAACCATTGATGAATACCGAAAAAAAATCGAAAAAGACGCTGCTTTAGAGCGCCGCTTCCAAAAAATCTTGGTCGCTCCCCCTTCGATTGAAGACAGCATTCAGATCCTCCACGGCCTACAAGCGAAATACGAAGAGCATCACCACTGCAAATACACCGATGCAGCGATCGAGAATGCCGTCAAGCTCTCCGACCGATACATCGCAGGAAGATTCTTGCCGGACAAAGCAATCGACCTCATGGACGAAGCTGGCGCCAAAGCCCGCATTGCCTCGATGCATGAGCCTCAAAATCTTTCCAAATTCGAGACAGAAATTGAAGAAGTTAGACTGGCCAAAGAAGAGGCGATCTCCGAGCAAGAATACGAAAAGGCCGCTAAGCTCCGTGATAATGAAAAAACGCTCCGGGAGCAACTCCAAACGATGATCTCTCAATGGGAAAGTTCGAAAGAAGAACACCAAGTCATTGTCGACGAAGAAGAGATTGCCGCGATCATTTCTAAACAGACAGGCATCCCGCTTACCCGCTTGACTGAAGGCGAGACCGAGAAAGTCCTTAAAATGGAAGAGATTCTCAAAAAGTCGATCATTGGTCAAGACGATGCAGTCAGCACCGTCTGCAAAGCGATCCGACGCAGCCGTGCCGATATCAAAGATCCGAACCGTCCAATTGGAGCTTTCCTCTTCTTAGGACCCACCGGCGTTGGTAAAACACTTCTCGCAAAACAGCTCGCTATCAACCTGTTCGGCGGCGAAGATGCGCTGATCCAAGTCGACATGTCTGAGTATATGGAGAAGTTCGCTGTCAGCCGGATGACAGGATCGCCTCCGGGATACGTCGGTTATGAAGAAGGAGGACAGCTCACCGAGCAAGTCCGGCAACGGCCTTATTGCGTTGTGCTCTTCGATGAGATCGAAAAAGCTCATCCGGATGTGATGAACCTTCTACTCCAAGTGCTGGAAGAAGGACGGCTCACAGATTCGTTCGGACGCAAGATCGACTTCCGCAATACCATCATCATCATGACTTCAAACCTCGGCGCTGATTTAATCCGCCGTCAAACGGAAGTCGGGTTTGCTGCACAAGAAACCATCTTGGATTACAAAAAGATGCAAGAAGCGATCGAAGGCTCTGTCAAGAAACACTTCAAGCCAGAGTTCCTCAACCGTCTCGACGGCATTGTCATTTTCAGACCGCTGGATCGCGTCCACCATTTGCCGCAGATCATCGATCTCGAGGTCTCAAAAGTCAAAGCACGTCTGGCCCGCAAGCACATCCTCCTCAATCTCGACCAAAAAGCGAAAGACTTCTTGGCCGACAAAGGGTACGATCCTACCATGGGCGCACGGCCGATCCGCCGCGTGATCGAGACCTACCTCGAAGATCCGTTGGCAGAAAAGCTGTTGCTCAGCCCGGATAAAGCCTGCGCTTACCTTGCGACCCTTGAAGACAACAAAATTGTCTTTATCGAGCAAGAGATCCAAGCCCCAGAGGCAAAACCTAATTTGGCGACAACCGAGTCTAAGACAACCTCTTAGAGGTCATTCTCTGATTGTTTCAGGTTCTCACACGCCTCTTTCACTCGTGTTAGGTTAAACTCGTTAGCAAGGGTGAGAATTTTGTTGTAGCTGTCCGCTTTCTGCATTTTAACTAACAATATGTTTTCGCAGATAGTTTTCAATTCTGGATGGTCAAATTCTTCTGAAATTGCAAGACATCCTTTAACAAGATCAAAGATTTTGGGATCTTCGAGATTTTTCTGGATTTGTTTGCTCAAAGCAGGCTTGCAGATGTTTGTGATATCTTCAAACTGGTATGTTTTAGCGACTGCAAGGCAGTTTACCATGAGGATCCAGTTAAAGTGCTCTTCATATAGTTCTGTATCCCTTAGTTTAAGAGAGCTAACAACTTGCCGATGCAACTCGTCTTTCAGGTTGTGGAGGTCATTCATAGATAGCCAATCGAACTTGGGCTGATATTCACAGACGAGGTCCAGATATCCGATGAGCTTTTCCAAATGGGTTCCATAGCCTGGATGAGAAAGGACTTTGCGCATGTGAACCACAATAGCGGGTAGCATGGAGCCGGACTTGCACTTGATAGAGACATCAAGGAATTTTTTAAATTCCTGTAAATGGACACTTCCCCCAAACCCACAAGGCTCATAGTCAATTTTTTGCATTTGTTCCTCGATCCCTGCAATACAGATCTTTGATAAACCTTCCATTTTTTCAGTCGTTGCTAATAGAAGTAATACCTCAAAGTTGTCGGGAGTAACTTCTTTTTGGACATGCTCAATGAGTGCGAACTCCAATTCTTCATGCTCATAGTGTCTGGCAAGTTTAATATACTCTTTCAGATTATCCACATTGACACTCGTGCAAAGATGAGTAATACAGATTTGCTCCAGATGGGACAGAGCAAAATAGGAAGAGAGATTCACCAAGTTGTCAATTTGTTGAATAGAAGCGTTTTTTAAATCCAGCTTCCCTGTGTAAAAATAATCGAGCAACATATTAACACTCGTTTCCTCCACTCCTTCCATGATGACTGGAATGATCGCACCCAGTTGAGCTTCTGGGCACGCACTATTTTTGAACATCTTCTCAAAATAGGGGGATTTAGCTGCGAGAACTGTCCCATGAACGGGAAAAAGCTTTGTGCCGAATTTCAATGTACAATCCGGTCGGAATACTTCCTTTCTCGATTTTATCAGATAAGGTGATGGTGGATTCAGAAACGGATGATCGCGGTGCCATGATACCGTCATATTTTTAGGGAATTGCATGTCATCCACCTGTTTAATCTCGATCCCATAAGAGCGGTAGAGCATTTGTGCGATGATGGTCAGATGTCGGATTTGTGGTGAAGGACAGCATCCTAAAGGAGGCGATAGGAGTGTTTCAAGGGAAATGAAACACATTTCATCATTCGTTGTAAAATGCGTATTTTTAACTGTATTGACTACCATTTGGATAAACTCTTGATCTGGCGCCAGAGCTCTACCGGCCCAGGAGATATCTCCGCTATAATTTTCATTTTTCCATTCTTTTGTAGGAATATCGGCTAATGCGCTAAACAAAAACAACTCGCTTTTGAGATTGATAAACTTAAAATTAACGTCAAAATTGACTAGATTAGAGGGATTTGTCATCGATGACTCCTTGTAAGGGGAAGAAGTTTATCAGCCATCAAGCTTTTTAACATCTAAAAAGGGTCCTATGTAAGCCCAAAATAATCACTAAAATTGAGGGTTCGTAGCAGCTCACTAAAATCTACTTAAATCTTTTCAAACCCATGCATTTTTGCATAGAGATGAACTCTCATTCAAGTACAGTTCTGTTAGCACAGCTAACACAAAAATATTTACTTTGAC
>Ga0207686_10000091_pt1 | contig 74172 bp, 68 predicted proteins | sample KBSM24metaG_FD_184396 | JGI IMG/M metagenome (GOLD analysis project Ga0207686, IMG submission 184396) | Miscanthus rhizosphere microbial communities from Kellogg Biological Station, Michigan, USA - KBS M2-4 metaG (SPAdes) (version 2) | ecosystem: Host-associated > Plants > Roots > Rhizosphere >... | reverse complement strand
GTTCCGCCCCTGGAAGGGAAGCTGGCCGGTGAAAAGCTCGAAACCGAGGATGCCGAGGGCGTAGACATCGCTCCGGGCATCGAGCGCCTTGCCTCTGATCTGCTCCGGGCTCATGAACTCCGGCGTTCCCAGAACGATCCCGGTCGCCGTCAGCTTGGCGATCTCCGGCTCGGCCCGTCGTTCCTTGGCCAGCCCGAAGTCCATCACCACGGCCCGGATTCCTCCCGGAGAATGGGCATCGGGCACCAGCATGACGTTTTCCGGCTTCAGATCCCGGTGGATGATGTGCATGTCATGGGCATGCTGAAGCCCGCGGCACATCTGGAGCATGAGGGGAATGCCGAGATCGAGCGGGAGAGGACCGTCGCGCACTTCGCGATCGCTCAGCAGCTCACCAGGGAGATAGGGCATTACCAAATAGATGAGGCCGTCCTCGGTCTCACCCAGCCGGATGATGCGGCACACGTTGAGATGCTCGAGCCGCATCGCGAGCCCGGCTTCCCGGCGAAGTCGTTCGATCGAGCTGGTGTCTTCCTGGAGTCGCGGCGAAAGGACCTTGATCGCTACGGTTTCCTTCGATGAGTTATCCACCGCGAGATACACGTACGACATCCCGCCCTCGCCCAGCTTCTTGCCCACCTCATAGCGATTATCGAGGACGTGGTTGGTGAGCAGACTGGCCCGATCGTGCCGCGGACCGCGGGCACGGGCCGCCTCCCTGACCTGGGTCCGTATGCCGACGCTGGTCTGCGAGGGCGCCGGACCGGGAGGCTGGGCTGCGGCCCCAGCCACCTCGACCAGCGGAGAACCGTCCTGAGGACAGAACCGCGCTGGATCGGGATAGACCCGCTGGCACCGGGGGCAACGGCGGTTGCTCAATCGCGGTACCGGTTCCGGCCGTCGGCCTTGGCCTTGTAGAGGTTGGCGTCCGCGAGGCGGAGCAGGGATTCACCCTCGCCCGCTCGCTCATCAGGATAGCAGGCGATGCCGACGCTGATCGTCACTCGCACCGTTCTGCCGGCTTCACCGAAATCGTGGTTGGCGACGCGACGGAGAATGCGCTCAGCGAAGATGCGCGCCCCGCTTGCTCCGGTCTCGGGAAGCAGGATGACGAACTCCTCGCCGCCGTATCGCGCGACGATGTCCACCGCGCGCTGTTCCCGTCGCAAGATCATGGCGAGCTGGCGAAGGACGTTGTCGCCGACCAGATGGCCGTACGCGTCGTTGATCTGCTTGAAATTGTCGATATCCACCATCAGGCAGGCCAGCACCGTGCTGTAGCGGTTGGCCCGCTCGATTTCCTGCGCCAGCTTCTCGTTCAGCGCGCGCCGATTGAAGGTCTCGGTGAGCGGATCGGTCTCGGCCAACTGCTTCATCTGCTCCCGGCCGAGCACTGCGTTCTCCAGATCGTAGGCCTTCTCGAGCGCGGCCACGGCGGCCCGGACAACCTGGTCGGCGAAGTCCACGTCCCGATGGTCGAGCGGCGGGTCTTCTTCCGTGGTGCGCAGGAAGAAGACCCCGGCGGGCTGGTCCCGCAGCGTGAAGGGCAACGCGATGGCGGACCGGGTCGGAACCGAACGACCCTCGGCTTCCCACTCGGCGCGGACTTCGTGATAGAGCGGGTCGGTAAGAACGTCGTGCACCAGGACGACCTGGCGGGTGTCGAGTGCCCGCCGGACCTCGGGATAGCGCTTGAGATCGATCCGCAGGTTGCGAAGCATGGGATTCTCGTACGCCGCAACCACGAGCGCGTAATCATCCGAGTCGGCATTCGACACGATCAGCGAGCACTTGGAGATTCTCAGACCCCGAGCCACGCGTCGCACCAGGATGTGATAGATCTCCTCCGGCTTGAGTGACGCCGTGACTTCCTGGAGGATGTCCACCATCTCCGAACGACTGCGGGCTTCGGCCCGCGCCTGGTTCAGCTCCCGTCCCACTCGGAGGTGAGCCTTTACCCGGGCGAGCAGCTCCCGCACCCGGAAGGGCTTGGAGATGAAATCGGCTGCGCCGAGACCGAGCGCACGGACCGTAGCCTCCTCCGGCGGCATGGAGGAGATCATGAGAACCGGAAGGTCCTTGTGGTTGGGATCGTTCTTGACCCGCTCCAGCAGCTGCAGCCCATCGACCCGCGGCATCATGATGTCGAGCAGCAACAGATCGTAGGTATCCGCGTCGAGCCGCTCCAGCAGATGGTCCCCGTTGGGGACGCTCACCACTTCGTAGCCGTTCTCCTTGAGGATCCAGGCGAGGGTGCGGGACAGGGCCTGGTCATCATCAGCGACGATGATCTTCGGCGCGATCATTCAGGACACCAGACGCTGGAACAGATCGGGGTCCACGTTGCCGCCGCTCAGAATGGCGACGGCAGGCCCGGTGGGGACGTAATGCCGTGCGAGCAGCGCAGCCACAGAAGCGGCACCGGAGGGCTCCACCCGGAGTCCGGCCTTCTCAAAGAGGAACCGCACCGCCGATTTCAACTCGGCGTCGTCCACTTGCACCGCTTCCCGGACCCGACCATCAATCGCCGCGAAGGGAATGGCACCGATCGACGGCGTAAGCAGCCCGTCGGCCAGGCTCGGCCCCGGATCGATTCGCTCGGAGCGACCCGCGGCCAGCGCGGCGGAGAGTTTGCGGACGTTCGAGGGCTCGACTCCGACAATGCTGGCGGTCGGGATCAGGTCTGCAATCACCGTGGTAATACCCCCGAGCAGGCCGCCTCCCCCGGTGGGCACAAGTACGGCTTGCAAGTCAGGGCACTGCTCGGCGATTTCGAGTCCGCAGGTGCCCTGCCCGGCTACCACGTCGGCGTGCTCGAACGGCGGAATCGGGACCATGCCCCGCTCGCGCACCAGGCCCTCGAACACCGGTTCACGCTGCCGGCGGTCACTCACGAAGACGACTTCGGCGCCCTGCTCGCGAACTCCGTTGATCTTGACCCGTGGCGCATCCTCCGGCATCACGACGACGGCCGCCACACCGAGCCGCTTGGCGGCGTAGGCCAGCGCCAGCCCGTGATTGCCGCTGGAGTGTGTTGCGACACCCCGAGCGCGGTCGGCTTCAGAAAGACGGGAGATCGCCGTATAAGCCCCGCGCAGCTTGAACGCGCCTACCGGTTGCAGATGCTCGCACTTGAGCCAGACCGGTACACCGATCAGGCGGCTCAAACCGGGGGATTCGATCAGCGGAGTTCGCAGAGCCACACCGGCAAGCGTCACGGCGGCCTCACGAATGGAGGCGAGGGTGACTCGGGCGGGGTACGTCGACGTCAGGGGCACGGGGCGAAAGTAGGACTCTGCGGGTGGGTGGGCAAGGGAAGGGAAAAGTAATGAGGACTGAGGACTGAGGGCTGTTCCAGGCCCACCGACTCAGTCCTCAGCCCACAGTGCTTTCACTTCAGTTACTCTGGCTCAGCGCCCGTAGCTGCCTCCGCCTCGGCGCCTTCCTCATCTTCATTGACCACACGTGCAACGTCCACCACGGCATCGCCCGAATCCAGGTTCATCACCTTGACGCCCTGGGTATTGCGGCCGATGACCCGGATTCCCTCGACCGGCATCCGGATGATCACGCCGTGCCGGGTGATGAGCATCAGCTCGTCGTCCGGCTGAACTTCCTTCAGGGCGACGATGGCGCCGGTCTTGTCGGTCTTCTTGAGCGTGATGATGCCCTTCCCGCCCCGTTTCTGGACCCGGTAGTCGGAAAGCTCGGAGCGCTTGCCGAATCCCTTCTCACTCACGACGAGCAGTGTCGCATCGCGCCGGATCACCACCATGCCGATGACCTCGTCGCCTTTGTCCAGTTCGATGCCCTTCACGCCACCGGCGACTCGGCCCATCTCCCGGACGTCGCCCTGATGGAACCGAATGCTCATCCCGTCCGCGGTGGCGAGGACGATATCGCTCGCCTCGTCGCAGAGCTGGACGTCGATCAGCTCGTCGCCTGCTTCAATGTTGATCGCATTGATGCCGGTCGAGCGCACGTTGCCGTAAGCAGAGAGCACGGTCTTCTTCACCGTGCCCAGGCGGGTGGCGAACACGAGCCACTTGTCGTCGGCGAATTCCCGCACCGCCACCGTCGCGGCAATCCGTTCGTCCGGTTTGATGGCGATGCAATTCACCACCGGCTTCCCCCGGCTGGCACGGCCTCCCTGCGGGATTTCGTGCACCTTGAGCCAGTAGATCTGCCCGGTGTTGGTGAAGAACATCAGGTAATCGTGGGTGCTGGCGATAAAGAGGTGCTCGATCCAGTCCTCTTCCTTGGTCGTCGCACCCTGAAGTCCCCGTCCACCCCGACGCTGCCGCTTGTAGGTGGAGATCGAGATCCGCTTGATGTAGCCGGTGTGGGAAATGGTGATGACCATGTCCTCTTCGGCGATCAGGTCCTCGACCGAGAAGTCGCTCTGGTCGGCAAGGATCTCCGTCCGCCGATCGTCGCCGAATTTCTGGGCGACCTCCTCCAGCTCTTCCTTGAGGATCGCCATCCGCTTGGGCTTCGAAGCCAGGATTGCCTTCAACTCCTTAATGGTGGCGAGAACTTCCTTGAGCTCGGCCTCCAACTTCTCGATCTCGAGCCCGGTGAGCTTGGCCAGCCGCATGTTGAGGATGGCCTCGGTCTGCTTCTCCGTCAGCTTGAACCGCTTGCGGAGTCGGGCATCGGCATCGGGCACGTCCTTCGACTTCCGTATGATCGCGACGACTTCGTCGATATTGTCCACCGCGATCTTGAGGCCCTCGAGGATGTGCTCCCGGGCCTGAGCGGCATCGAGGTCGAACTGGGTCCGCCGCACCACGACTGCGTGGCGGTGCTCGATATAGTGTTCCAGCAGCTCCTTGAGGTTCATGACCTTCGGCGCGCCATGCACAAGTGCCAGCATGATCACGCCAAAGGTCGCCTGCATCGCCGTGTGCTTGTACAGCTGGTTCAGGACAACGTTGGGGATCACATCGCGCTTGAGCTCGATCACGATCCTGAGCCCGTCCTTGCTGCTCTCGTTCCTGGCGTCCGAGATGCCTTCGATTTTCTTCGCGTTGACCAGCTCCACGATCGCGGCATGGAGCCGCTCTATGCTGACCTGGTAGGGCAGCTCGGTGATGACGATTTGCGACTTGCCGCTCGACTCGCGCTCCTCGATCTGGGCTCTGGCCCGCATGATGATGCGGCCACGGCCGGTCTCGTAGGCTTCCTTGATGCCGTCGCGCCCGTAGATGTAGGCCGCCGTAGGGAAGTCGGGGCCCTTGATGTGCTTCCGAAGGTCCGTGATAGTTGCCTCGGGATCGTCGATCAGTACCTCGATCGCCTTGGCCACCTCGCGGAGGTTATGAGGGGGGATATTGGTCGCCATTCCGACCGCGATCCCGCTCGAGCCATTGACCAGCAGATTGGGAATCTTGGCCGGGAGTACGGTCGGTTCCCGGAGCCGGTCATCAAAGTTGGGTTGGAAATCGACGGTGTTCTTGTCGATATCCTCAAGCATCGTGAGGGCGACCGGAGTCAGCCGAGCCTCGGTATATCGATAGGCCGCGGCGTTGTCGTCGATGGTGCCGTAGTTCCCTTGCCCATCGATCAGCGGATAGCGCAGGGCGAAATCCTGAACCATGCGCACCAGAGCATCGTAAACCGAACTGTCGCCGTGCGGGTGATACTTGCCCAGGACATCGCCAACCACGGTCGCCGATTTCTTGTACGGACGGCCGGGCACCAGGCCCAACTCGTTCATCGCGTAAAGGATCCGGCGGTGTACCGGTTTCAGGCCGTCGCGCACGTCGGGCAGAGCGCGCGACACGATGACACTCATCGAGTAATTGATGAAGGACTGCTGCATCTCCTCTTCGATGAGGCGCGGCAGAATCCGTTCGCGCGAATTCGGGGCGGTCATGAGTATCCGTACTGAGGGGTAACGCGGGGCCGAGGTACAGCCGGGGACCAGCAAATATACTCGGAATGAAGACCCGAAGGCAACCCGGAAGATGCTGCCTAACAGCCGAAATGCCAACTAGTTACGGAAGGCCAGCGGTAGGAGCTCGGCCGGCCTGCATTGGGGCCGAGCCGAGCGTGAAAAACGGGCTAGTGAGAGCCCCGGATGAGGAGGACGGTGCCCAGGGTCCGGCCGATTACCCGGGGATCCAGCGGCATGACGACCCGCCCGATCGGTTCACCCTGAGCGTCGTAGAGCTCGTACACTTCCGGCTGTCCGTTCGTTGTCCGCATAACCATTGTTGCACCCTCCAAGCTGTCCTGCCTGCAGCGGCCAAGCCGCGATCACAGCGAGTAAGACGCTCGAGCCCCGCAAAGGGTTGCCTGCCCGCCCGCGCAACCCTTCCGGGGGGCGCATTGTCTAGGGTCCAGCGACCGATGACCCGATACTCCGGAGCCTGGTGGACGACCGTGAACTGATCGCCCGAGTCCTGGCCGGAGAGGCCACGGCGGAGCGGGCACTCTATGACCGGCATGTGGACCGAGTGTACCGCCTGGCCTATCGCCTGGCGGGGGATCCTGATCTGGCCATGGACTTCACCCAGGACACGTTTATCCGGGCCTTTGACAGGCTGGCTTCATACCGAGGGGATGCAGCGTTTTCGACCTGGCTCACAGCGGTTGCTACTTCGGTCGCACTGAATGGGCTGCGGAAGCTCAAGCGATTTCGGGAGCGGGAGACGGATCTGGAGCACGGCGACAAGGTGGCATCGAAGCGGTCCTCTGAACCGGATCTCAAGGAACGGTTGTCCCGGGAAATCGACCGGCTGCCCCTGGGCTACAGGACGGTGTTCGTGATGCACGATGTCGAGGGCTACACCCATGAAGAGATCGGCACAGCGCTCGGAGTAGAGACTGGAACCTCGAAGGCGCAGCTGTCCCGGGCCCGGGCGAAGCTGAGAGAAGCGTTGGCCGATTTTGCCGGGGAATGGAAACCATGAACGACGACGAGTGGGACCAGAGGCTTTCGAAGGCGGCTCGAGCCTATCACCAGCCGTCTGAGACACCGAGAGAAGAGATCTGGGCGGGGATTCGGGCGCGGCGGAAGCGGCGTTCGATCCTGCGGCCGCCCCAGGTCATCTGGTGGAGTGTCGGAGTTGCCGCGCTTCTGATCATCGGTATCGGAATTGGGCGACTCAGCATGAAGTCCCAGCCGACTAAGCCCACGCCCGAGTTAGCGGTGCAGCCGCCGAGCCGGCAGAGCGCGGCCATGGGAGTCGCCGCCATTCAGCACCTGAGCCGCGTCGAGGCGTTGCTCACCGGTTTCCGCGCCGAGGGCAAGGCCGCCGGCAGCGACGCGAACTTCTCGGCCTCAGCCCGCGACCTCCTTTCGAACACCCGTCTGTTGCTCGACTCGCCTGAGCTCACCGATCCGCAGATGCGCGGACTCCTGGAGGATTTGGAGCTGGTGCTGGTCCAGATCACCCAGCTGAGCGCCGAAGACGGGCATGGGGAAGTCGACCTGATCACCGAAGGTTTGAAACAGCGCGGGTTGTTGCCGCGGCTTCGCTCGGCGATTCCCGCCGGCTCCGCGGTTACCAGCGCACAAGGAGAAATCTGATGCGGAACGCGTATCTGTCGGCGGCGTTGCTGTTGGTTCTTGGCGGGGCGGTTGGGGGAACGAGTTCAACTCCCGCGGTCTCGCAGGGTCAGGCCGCGGTGGTGCCCGCTCCCTGGGCCGTGGAGGATCCCGCGGACAGCCTCTATCGCGCGGCCCGCGATGCGCTGAACCGCAACGACTACACGCGGGCCGCGGACCTGTTCCGCAAGATCCGGGATACCTATCCCCAGTCGCAGTACACCCCGGATGCCTACTACTGGGAGGCCTTCGCGCTCTACCGCCGCGGAGGGACGACTGATCTCAAGACCGCCCTGGGCTCGCTGGATGTGCAGGAGAAGAAATATCCTAAGGCCGCCACCCGTGGAGATGCTCGCTCTCTGGCCACCCGGATCAGCTCTGAGCTCGCAAAGCGAGGCGATCCGGTCGCGGCGGCGAAGGTTGACAGCCAGGCCAAGACCGCAGCCCAGGGTTGCCCGGATCCGGACGATGAAGACGACGTCCGGATCGCGGCACTGAACGGCCTGCTGCAGATGGATGCGGACCGGGCGATTCCGATCCTGAAGAAAGTGCTCGCCCGTCGTGACCAGTGCTCTGTAGGCCTGCGTCGCAAGGCGGTGTTCCTGGTCTCCCAAAAACACAGCCCCGAGACGGAATCCATTCTGCTCGACGCAGCGCGGAACGACCCGGACGAGGAGGTGCGCCAGCAGGCGGTATTCTGGCTCTCTCAAGTGGGAAGCGAGACGGCGGTGAGCGCGCTCGATTCGATCCTCCGGACCTCGAAGGACGCGGAGCTGCAGAAGAAGGCGATCTTCGCCCTGTCGCAGATGGATAGTCCCCGGGCCAGCTCGATGATCCGCGCCTACGCCGAGCGAACCGACGCCTCGAGCGAAGTGCGGGAGCAGGCCATCTTCTGGATCGGCCAGCACGACTCGCCCGAGAACGCGGCGTACCTCAAGTCGCTGTACAAGCGCCTGAACAGTGAGGAATTGAAGGAGAAGGTGATTTTCTCACTCTCCCAGATGGAGGGACAGGGCAGCGGGAAATGGTTGATGGACCTGGCCACCGATGAGACCGAGCCGATCGAGATGCGGAAGAAGGCTCTGTTCTGGGCAGGTCAGACCGGGACCGCGACCACCGATCTGGTCAATCTCTATGGCAGGATGCGGAACACTGAAATCAAGGAGCAGCTGATCTTCGTTTACTCCCAACGGAGTGACAAGGCCTCGGCGGACAAGCTTCTCGACATCGCGAAGAACGAGCCGGACAAAGAGTTGAAGAAGAAGGCCATCTTCTGGCTCTCCCAATCGAACGACCCGCGCGCGGCAGATTATCTCCAGTCCATCATCGAGCAATGAGAGGAGCGTGGGGTATGGCATTGGATATCCGCGCGATCTGCATCCTGGCGCTCGCCCCGTTGGAGCCAGTGATGGCGCAGAGCCTGGCCCAGCGAGTAGCCGCAGCGCCCGATGGGAAGGTGGAGTTCAGCTTCGCTTCGCGCCCCGGCGTCTGTGGCGACGGCAAGGGCGTCATCGGAGACGGGCGACACTTCATCATGATGCATGGGAACAACTTCTCGATGTCCGATACCGAGGATGAAGATGATGATGATTATTTCCGTGACTGTCCCTGCGAACGAGGCCCGGTCCGCGTCTCGCTCCGGGTGCGAGGCCATGAGGTTGATGACCTGAACACCTACGTCGGACCGCGCCCCTCGACCAGCCGGACCGGAGTCACCGACCTCGGCACGGTCGATGTAAAGACGGCGACGAACTACTTGCTGAGCATCGCGAGAACGGTAGGCGGAGATATCGGCCACGACGCCATCTTCCCCGCGACCCTGGCCGACAGCGTCGTCGTCTGGCCGGAGCTGCTCAAGATCGCCCGGGATGAGTCAGTGGCGAGAGATACGAGACAGAGTGCGGTATTCTGGGTCAGCCAGGCTGCGGGCGATGCGGCGACTCGCGGATTGGACTCGCTGGTCTCCGATGAGAAAGGGGACCGTGATATCCGGGAACATGCGGTGTTCGCTCTTTCGCAGCGGCCGAAGGAGGAAGGCGTGCCGATCCTGATTCGCATCGCGAAGACCAACAAAGACCCGGAGATCAGGCGCAGGGCGTTGTTCTGGCTGGGCCAATCGGAGGATCCGCGGGCGCTGGCCCTTTTCGAGGAATTACTCACCCGCCGCTGACAGGACCCAAACGCTTACCGCGGAAAAACACGCGGAAACACGCTGAGCAGGCGGACAGGTTTCATGATTATTCTCTCCGGGGCCATCCGTGTATTCCGCGTGTTCCGCGGTAAGCAGTTTGCAGCCTGTTCAGGATTGTTGAATCGACCGAAACACCACCGTTTGCCCCTTCCCCAGACCTCTTGAGGTAGCTTCCGGGGCGTCCGGTTACATTTCCGCCCCATGTTTTCGCCGTCACGCCTCCTCGCCATAGCGCTGATCGCCACCGGCTGCGGCCCATCCAAGGCCAATACGCCGATCGAGGTCTTGCCTCCAGGCACTGACCCAATCGTCTCTCCCGTCGGAGAGGCGACCGATGCGGTCTGGCTCGGCGGTGAGCGCTGGGCCATCATCGCGCCGCAGGACAAGGCCGTGAGTCTGGTCGATTTCGCCAGCCGCACCATCGGCCCGTTCGGCGGTGCGCGAGGAAGGAAGGAATACCAACAGCCCTTTGACATCTTCCGCACCGGGGATTCAGTCGCGATCGCCGACTGGCAGATGCGTCGCACCACAATCTGGTCGCTCGACGGCAAGATGCTCGGCATCATTCCGGCGGTGAACAGTCTCCGCGGGGCACTCCCGCGAGCTCGGGACGGCGCCGGACACTGGTACTTCGAGCTGCGGCCTCTGCCTGGGCCAGATGGTGCAGGCAATCGTGATTCAGCCTTCGTGGTCCGCACCCAGTCCGATTTATCCCAGGCCGATACCATAATCCGTCTCGCGCCGCTGGACGTAGCCGAGGTGATCTCGGAGGGTCGCCGCCGTTTTGAACGACGACTGCTCAGTGGACAGGACCGGTGGGGTGTCTTGCCCGACGGGTCGCTATGGGTAGCCCGGGTGCAACAAAACCGGGTGGACTGGGTAGGAAATGACCAGGCGGTTCACCGGGGTCCGGAATTGCCGGACCAGGTATTTCCGGTGCGTGAGCCAGATCGAGAGCTCTTCCTGCGCCGCTTTCCTCAGGAGCTTCGCGCCACTGCGGAGCAGATTCCCTTCGCCGCTATCAAGCCACCGTTCGAAGCTGCTTGTACCACGCCGGCCGGCCAGGTTTGGCTGGTCAAGAGCCGGGCAGTCGGCGACTCGCTGCGCAGCAACCAGGTGGTAGGGCGAGATGGCCATCTGGTCCGCGAGGTCCGACATCATGGCCACGGCCGCGTCCTCGCAGTAGGTCAGAGTGCGGTGCTCTTGACCGAGCCGTTCGAAGGCGGCGTTCGACTTTATCAAATCGTATTGCCTCAGGCGACTCCGGGCCAATGAGTCACCTCATGTTCAACCGTTGCTTGTGGAGCCACCTCATGACCCGCTGGAGTCCGATTGCCGTCGTTCTGGGAGTGTTCCTGGTCGCTTCGTGCGGCCGGAAACCAACCAGCACCATCGTGCTGGACAAGCCCGAGGCGACGCTGTCTCACACTTTCCAGCAGGTGAGCAACGTGGTCGAGCTTCCCGACGGACGGCTCGCCGTGGCCGACGTCAGGTCGCGGAGCTTTGTGTTCCTGAATCCCTCGAACGGAGAAATACAGGAGCTCGGAGAACACGCCGACACGATCTGGCCGCCGGATTCCTTCCCCAGCCGGCACAAGATTCCAGGGTTCGTGCTGCGGATTTCCGCCGACACCCTCGCCCTGGTGGATTTCGGCGCGGAGCGGACCACGCTGTGGACTGCCCAGGGTCAACCGCTTGGCGTGATCAACCGTCTCCAGGTCGGTGGCCATAACCAGCCGCTCAACTACGATGCCGCCCTGAACGGATACAAAGAGGACGTGCGCTCGGTGCTGGGAGGGCTGGAGCCGGGAGACGAAGTGAAGTACGACAGCCTGAATGTGCTCCGGATTCCGCGGGGAGATACCATCGCGGACACCGTAGCTCGGCTCAAGCTGCCGCCCTGGGGCGATGGCCAGTTCGGAGAACAGAAGAAGATCGTCTCCACCATCTTTGGGGGGAGAGATCTCTTCGGCGTCCTCCCTGACGGTTCGCTGTGGATTGCCCGCGCATCGAACAACGCAGTGGACTGGCGGGACGCTTCGGGGAAATGGAAGAAAGGGCCCTCCCGATCCTACACCCGGATCTCGGTCACCGAGGACGACAAGAAGAGTTTTCTGGAGAAAGTCCGCTCGCAGATGAGCCAGGTCGGGGCACCGGCCGGAGTCGAACTCTCCTACCCCTTCGCCGACTATAAGCCGCCCTTCAGCGCCGGCGCCACCGGAGCAGATGGCTCTGTCTGGTTGCAGCGTTCCCGCGCCCTCGGCGATTCTACCTCGGTGTGGGACGTGGTCGGGCGGGATGGAAACCAGCTGAAGACCGTGCAGCTACCCTTGGGGACCGCACTCGCCGGTTTTGGAGCTGACGGTACGGTGTATCTCGTTCGCCGACTGGATGGTGGTGTGGGGCAGGTGGTGGAGAAGTACAGGATCAAGCCTTAGGAGGGTGCCATAAGCCGTACTCCTTAGGCCGATGGCTTACGACCTAAGGCAGCAGGCCCTCCCACCTACTCTGTAGGAACACCCTCCGGCGGATCCGTCCTCCGCCGATTGCGCCGCACGCCCGCCTCGTACCACTTCCGCGTGATCTCTCCCGCGAGGTCGCGGTTGCCCAGGCCAAACGCGAGTCCAGCCGCCAGGGCGACTGAGCCCAGAATGAGTGTGAACGCTGAGGTGACGATCTCCTCCGCCACACCGACCTGCTGAAGCGCCATGAATAGCGCGATCAGGACCATGATCCCCTTGGTCAGCTTGGCCAGCGTGGGGACTCCCGAAACCCCGCCCGCCGAGGCCAGGATGACGCCCTGGACAAACTCCCCGATGATGATGCCGAGGATGATGATGATGATTCCGGATATCAGAGTGGGAATGAAGGCGATCATCCGACCGAACATGTCGCGGATGTTCTCCAGGCCCAGAGCCGAACTGGCGAACAGAATCACCACGAGCATCATCAGCCAGAACACCAGCCGACCCACGGCGTTGACGGGATCCACCCGGCCCCGATTAACCGCCTCGGCGAAACCGCCGGCCGCGACCATGCGCTTGAATTCGAGGCGCTGCAGGGTCTTGTCGGTCCAGCGCTCGAGCTGTTTGGCAACCAGGTAACCGGTCAGGAGAATGACCAGGGCCCCGATCAGACCCGGCAGAACATCCGCCAATTCACCTGCGCCCAGCAGCAGCCGATCCCAGAGTTCGCTCATCCCGTCACCTCGATGACGATTTTGCCCAGTTGTTCGGCGCGCTCCAGCCGGTCGAAGGCGCGCCGGGCTTCCGCCAGTGGAACCACGGTATCCACCTCAGGCCACAGGCGGCCTCGCGCGGCCTCTTCGGTTACGGCGCGGTATTCCCCGTGGCTTCCCATCGTCGAACCCAGGATGCTCCACTGATACCAGAACAGCTTCCGTACGTCGGTCACGCACATCGGACCGGTAGTGGCGCCACAGGTGACCAGGCGTCCCTTCCGGGCCAGGCAGCGAAGCGACTTTTCCCACGTCTGTTCCCCGACATTGTCCACCACGACCTCGACACCCCGCTTCGAGGTCAGGGACCTGATCTCTTTCGGCACGTCGGTCTTGGCGTGGTTCAGGACCACGTCCGCACCGAGCTCCCGGGCGCGTTCGAGCTTCGCGTCCGAAGAGCTGGTGACGACGACCGACGCGCCGAGGAGCTTGGCGACCTTGAGCGCGGCGACCGCGACGCCTCCGCCGATTCCCCAGATCAACACTGTTTCCCCGGACTGGAGTGCCGCCCGGTTGACGAGCATGCGCCACGCCGTGAGCGTCGCCAGTGAAAAAGCGGCAGCATGGGTTATCGGCATCTCGGCAGGAACCGGCGCCAGGTTACGCTCCGGCACCACCACGAACTCGGCTAACGTGCCGTGGCGGTGTTCTCCCAGCACGCTGTAGGTCAGGCAGAGCGGCTGTTCCCCCGCTTCACACCACTCACAGTGGCCGCACGAGATACCCGAATTGATCATGACCCGGTCTCCCTGACGGAACCTGGTCGCTGCGGGCCCGGTGGCGGCTACGGTGCCTGCTCCATCGGTTCCCATGATGTGCGGGAAGCTGTACTTGACGCCCGGTAAACCAGCGACGACAAAGAGATCCAGACGGTTGAGCGCGGCCGCCTGAATTCGCACTCGCACGTCGTCCGGGGCGATCAAGTCGGGATCGGGGACGTTCTGCAGGAGGAGATTGTCGAGACCGCCGGTCGCGGTCAGGGTCAGCGCTTTCAAAAGGACGGGCTCGCCACTCTCTCCCCGGGGAGAAGCTGGACCGGCGTATCGGGACCAGTGGGCAGCGTATGCCAGAGTAGGGCCGTCTCGGTCCGATTCTTGTCCAGGGTGCGGCTAGTGGCCCATGCAATCCGGGAACCATCTGGCGCAATGGCAATGGCGGTGATCGGAGCGTCGCTGGAGACGAGCGGCGCGGGAGTCGAGCGCCGGAGCACCAGGTTCATCTCCTTCTTGTCCTTCCGGTCCACCACGTAGACCAGTTCGCCGGTTGGCAGATAAGCCGGATTGTGCTCCTGCCGATCCTTGGCGCCCATGGCCACAACCGGTGCGGCGGCGCCCGCAAGGGAAAGCGTGTAGATGTCGCTTTGCAAATTCTTGGCGACGGGGAAGCCGGTGAAGGCGAGCGTGTTCCCGTTGGGGGAAATGACCGGATCCTGGGCGCCACCCGGAAGGCCAGCCAGCTCACGCAGCCCGGTACCGTTCACCTGCATCATCATGATTCGCTTAACACCGCCGCGAGTCCCGGTGAACGCGATGGCCTGGCCGTCTGGAGACCAGACCGGCTGGAGGTCGGGACCGGGATCGTTGGTCAGCCGTGTCGCGTTCTGACCATCGGCATCCGCTACGTAGATATCGTAGTTGCCCCCAGACCTATCCGAGCTGAAAACGAGCCTCGTTCGATCGGGCGAGTAGGACGGGTCGATGTTGTTGGAAGAGCTATCGGCGACAATCGGGATGAATACCCGATTGGGCGTGTTGGCTAGTGAGAAAATTCCCAGTTTGCCAAACCGGCTGGATACGAGCAGCATGTCGCCCGACACCATGACGACGGCGGTAACCGGGTCTCCCGGACCTGCGACCGCGGAGATCATGGCGCGACCAGGGGCTATTGCCTGCACCGTCCCGTCCGCGCCGATCCGGGCGACGCCAGGATTGTTGGAGCTCCAGGTAACCCCGGCGGGGGAACCACCCGGCTTTTTCTGCTCGTTGAGATACGATACCGTGAGCTTGGTCTTCTGTCCGGGGGAAAGCGCGACACGCGAACGATCCAGGCCGAGGGTGGCCGCGACGACCTGCACGGTCCAGGTAAGAGGGGCAAATCCTCGGGCCGCGAACGACAGCGTCGTGGTGCCGAGCTGCTTCGAGGTCAGCAGGCCACTCGCCCGGCTGAAGGCCGCAATCGAGGTGTCGCCGAGCACCCAGTCGATCGGAACGTCGGGGATGATGGTGGAATCTGCCGCTTCCGCCCGGACCTTGAACTCGCGGCTCGCGAGAAGGGGGACTCGCACGGTATCCGAGAGTTTCGGGCTGGTGAGGAATCGAGCAATCGGGGGATAGATATTGACCGGGAGCCGCCGCTCCTGACCAAATCCTTTCACGACGATCTCGGCCTGTCCGGGTGCCACACCCTTCACCACGCCCTCGGTTGAAACCTGGGCTATGGCGAGATTGGTGGACGCCCATTGCAGGTCGCTGTTCACCAGGTGACGGCCCCGCTGCTTGGGTACGACCGTGCTCAGCGTGAACGAGTCATTGACCTGCAACACCAGCGCATTGAGCTGCACCAGGAATTCGTCGGCGGCGACGAAGACCGGCACCATTGCGGCGAGTCCATTGGGCATCATGGCCTGCACCGATCCCTCTCCCGGCACGAGCGCAGTCACAATGCCGGAAGTGTCACCCACCGCGGCGATGTCCGGACGAATCGACTTCCAGACCGCCTTGAGCCGACCCACCATGCTGCCATCGGCCCTGACGCCGAAGGCGACCGCGCGAGCCTTTTCACCGGGGAGAGCGTAGATCGCGGCGGGCTGAACGACTACCGAGGCAAACTCAGGCAGGGGCGCCGGGACCTTGATCGTGGCGGCGGTCGAGGATGTGGTGGGGTCGCCGCCGACTTGCACGAAGACCGCCTTGGACTTCCGGCCCGCGCTCACTATCACCTGGGCCGTTCCGGGGCCTACAGCGGTGACGGTTCCGGTTCCTTCCACGACCACGACCGCATCATCGGTGGTGTGGAAGGTCATTCGCACGATTGCGTTGCCGTTGCTATCGAACGCCTGAACCGCGAGCCCCTGCTTTTGCCCGACCGTGAGGGACAGGGTATCGGGGCTGACATAGAGCTCGGTGACACTCTGCGCCCAGCCCGCTTGGTGCCCGGCGAGGAGAATCACGGCTGGAATCAGGAAATGGCGAAGTGTTTTCATGACTCAGGTTTGTCGCATCGGCGATCACAAACCGCAAGCCCCAGACCATGGGCAGCGAGGGCGTAAGTGATTGCCCTCGTTGGGGATCAATCCTAATCGGATGGTCGCTGGTCTGGCAGGGAGCCGAAAACCGACACGGAAGGCGGGACCTCCGCCGGCGCTAGTGAAACTCTCGACGGATGCTCTCCTTGAACTCCTTCTGCCGGACCAGCTTCCCCTTTTCGGAGATCCGCCGGAGGACCCTGACATGGAAGGCCGTCGAGTCCGACTGGATGTCGATGGTGGTTTCGAGGCGGAGGTCGCGCCCCGTCCGCCGGATTCGGTGCACTTCCACACCCAGGAAACTGGACGCTGCTGGATTGGATTCGTTGGTCTCGTACAACTCCCGCTCGCTATTGTCATACCGGGTGGAGCCGATGGTCCAGGCGTAGCCGAACTTCCACTCAACCGAGTTTATCCCTTGCAGCGGATCGTAGGTCACCACCTGGGACGGAACTCCGGGCACCTCTATGTCCTTCACGTCGGGACGCTCTTGCCGCGGTTCCGGAGAGGGAAGACTGACCTCCCGAGTCGTTGCCGGCGGAATGACGGGCACTTCGAGGACTGATTTCGCCGTTGCCAGGTGAACCACCGACGTCATGGGGTACGGCGTCGGCCAGATCATCGGGAACTGCGCGTTGGAAACGGAGACACGCATCCGATGACCCGGCCGGTAGGTCCAGGTAGTGAAATGCAGCGGGATCGTGAGGTCGTACGCCTCGCCGGGGCGCATGCGCTCAGGGTTCTCGCTGGACCTGGCCTGAGTTCCATTGAGGAGGCCTCCCGCCACCAGAGCTACTGAGCCATCAGGGAAGATGTCTTCCAGGCGAGCGGTCCAGGTGGCCAGGGGCGCTCCTGCGGTGACTCGAAGACGGACGTTCGGCAAGCCGATGACCTCCAGCGATTCGTTCAGCACCGGGCCGTCCCAGACCAGGCTTCCGGCGTCGTCACGGCGCATGTCGCCGGTCGGCTCTCCCCACCAGTCGCCTGCGGTTACGCCGAAGCCGGCCAGGTAGCGCAGCGCGATCATCGCCGAGTCTCGTGAGGTACTCGCGCGATCGAGCGCGCCGAGCCGGTTGTCGGGGAGAAGGGCCAGCGTGTCCCAACGGGCACGTGCGATAGGCCAATCCTCCAGGCGCCATGCTCCCGGTGTCATGGCGAGCTGAGGATCCGGTCGCACGCTATCCCGCACATATACCAGCAGCCTCGGCTCATCGAGTAAAGACGTCGGCTTCCCACGGAGCCAATGATTCCACCACTCGACCACACGGGCTCGCCATTCATAGTTGGGGCCGGGGTCACCGTCGTCGGGCCACGCGTGGTTCCACGGGCCGATTTCGACCTTGATCGGCGCCTTCAGCTGGTCGAGAGCACGGATCGGCGTATCGCGGTAGCCGTCCAGCAGACCACCGATGAAGTAGGTCGGGATCTGAATTGCCGAATAGTTCCAGCGGAGGGCGTGCTTCCGCCACCAGGGGCCGTCCACCGAGTGCCTCAGGTAAGTGAAGATCCAGGGCTCGGCCTCGAACCGGTCACGAAAGTAGGCGGAATCGAGCTGGTAGTCCGGAGTTCGGGGCAGCGCGTTCTCGTGATCGATCTGCAGCGCGTACCAGTCCACGTGGAGCGCGCCATCGATGTAGTGAATGTCGTCGTGGTAGAGATCGTCCGAGGCGTGGAGTGCCACGATCGCCTTGAGCGCGGGAGGACGAAGCATGGCAACCTGCAGAGCGTTGAACCCGCCCCAGGAGATTCCCCACATCCCAACATTCCCATTGGACCGGGGACTCCGTGCGATTTGTTTGATGATCTCCAGCGCATCCGCCAGCTCCTGATCCGAGTATTCCCGCTCGGGTAACCGGCCTTCGGAGCCGCCGGTCCCTCTGATGTCCACCTTCGCCATCAGGAAGCCGTGGCTCGCGAAGTAGGAATACAGCGGGAAGTCCCGGGCGTAGAACGAATCGTCTTTACGGTAGGGCAGCAGCTCCAAAAGGACGGGGAACGTTTCGCCCGAGTCCTTGGCCGTCGGTCTCCACCAGGTGACGGCGAGCTTGACGCCGTCCGGCATGGTCATGAACTCACGGGTTACGGAGTACGAATAAATCTCCGGCGTGGGAGGTGCCGAACTGTGCCCACCGCCAAGGAGGAGCAGGGCGGCAGCAAGCAGGCCGGAACTGGTGCGGGAATCGCCGCTCAAGTCAGTGCATGCTCGAAAGTGGAAGGCGGAGAGTGAGCCGGGAATAGTTGTCGACCGGATCGCCCACTGCGGGGAAACTGACGGGGAGCGGATTACGCTCGCGATGAAACACAGAGATGGTGTCAGTAGCCCCGGCAGGCCCTTCGAGGGTTAACACGAGCGCGTCGCTCTCGAGGCGCTGATCGAGCATCCTGATTCCGCGCGACCGGTCACCTCGGGAAAGCACCCGCGCGGGAAGCGATATCTCATAGCCCGGCTCGAACGGCACAGTGATCTCCACTCGGCCGATCAGGATGGTCTTCACGGTAACCTCGACGTCTCGAGTCGTCTTCCGTGGTGCGTCACTGGGGAGAGTGGCGCTCCCATTCACTTTCACCTCGCCGGGAACCGAACCGGGAGGGAGGTGGGCCCGGAAGACGAGAGTATCCGGCTGTGAAAGGTTACCGGGGCCCAGGATGACGCTGAGTAAGCCGCGGCTCTTCTTGATCTCGATCTCATAACGGTTGGCGCCCGCCGGGACGTTGTGCACCGACAGCCGGTCCCATTCCGCGGGCAACTGAGGCGAAAACTCAATCTGCTGACGCGGCACATCGGGTCTCCAGCCAAGCAGACCCCGGACGACGACCGTTGGGATGAGCGCCGTCCCGAAGAACTGTTGCGGCACCGCGGTGGTAAGCGGCTCGTACACCGTACCCGAGAAAACCTCAGGATTTTTGCCGAGTCCCTGAGTAAACCCGCTTTGCACAAGTTGAGTGAGCGCCTGGTAGCCTGCCACCGGGTTGCGGTAGCGGTACTGTCCCAGCGCCGTGAGTCCTGTATTGAAAGGCCAGACGGTACCGTTGCTGTAATCGAGGGGATCGAACAACTGACTCTGACCGGCGAGCGAGCGGGTTCCCCAATCGGTGTTGAGTGTGGCTCGAGCCTGAGCCATCGCCGCCGCAGTGCCCCGATCCTCCTCGGCCAGCCCGAACGTGAGTGCCACACTAGGCCACCAGGTCAGTTCCGTCCGAGGCTGGTCCTGGTCGAGCAGCGCAAAGGCGTACCTGCCCGAGTCGGCGGTCCAGAACCGGCTCTGCAATGTGGCGAGTGCCTGGTTCCTCAGGTTGAGCGCGTCGGAGACGAGCGTGGGTAGTTGGCGGCTGGGCGGCTCGGCGGCTTGGCGGCTCGGCTTTTTCGAGCCTTTTGCCGACTTGGGGGGCGGCTCGGCCCAACCCGCCATCTCGGCCATTCGACCCAAAGCTTCGATCCAGACCGCCGCGAGATAGACGTCTGCCTTGACGCCGGTACCCAGACTCCCGGCATCCACTGCGCCGAGCCCAGCCTTCGTGTTGAGCATCAGCCCGGAACCGGAATCGGCGACGGAGCGACACCAGTCGTAGGCCCGTCTGATGGCCGGCCAAGCCTGACGGAGCGCCGAGGTGTCCCCCGTTTCTCGCCAGTATTCACCCCATGACACGATCCACCAGGGTGTGTCTTCGGCATGATAGAACGCATAGGGGTAATCCTCGAACCACTTGATCCGCCCCGCGCTCTGAGACACCTCATGAGGTATTCGGCCATCGGCTCGCTGGAAGCGGGTGAAGAAGTCGAGCCCCTGTCGCGCGAGCGCGTGACGCCCTGAGGCGAGGAGACCAAGAGTCGTTACAGCCGCGTCGCTCCCAAAGTACCAGGCGAAACCAGGGCGAGTCCCCCGCGATTGACTTGGTCCATAGCCGGCGACCAGCCCGCATCCCAGGTCGGGATTGCAGGCGAGGGCTTCATCCAGATTCAGCGCCGCCCAACGCACCGCGAGATCGAGCCTCGGGTCGGGCGATTCAGTCCACATGGTCGAATCGAGGGCGGCTCGTGCATGCGCGGCGCGCTCGGCATACAACACCTGCAAGCGGGACAGGACGCGATGGTAGATCGCTCTCACGCTGTCGCGCGGCGCCGCCGCGCCAACAAAGACGATCGGGATGCCTCGCAGATGCAGCCCCCGGTGAGCCGGAGTCTTCCCCTGCTCCGAACTCGGTTCGGACGCTCCGAGCACAATCCGTAAACGAAGCGGTGCCTCGGACGCGCCGGGTTGGGTCTGACCCGTTGCCGAGGAGGCGAAGGGGCTACCCACATAGGCGTTCAGTTTGCGTTGGCTCTCGGAAAGCAGGAAAGCGCGATCGGCTTCGTCCCAGTAGGCATACTGCCCTCCGGCCGCGCCGGGCCACGCCAGCTGCAGGTCAGGGACGAACTCCGCTTGGATCTCAAGTGGTCCAATCGCATCCACATCAAGGACCATCACCACGGCAGGTTCATTCAGCGCGGCAAAGATTTGCTGCCGTACGGTAAAGGCAGGATGAGTGTAGGTGATGACCGCGCCGCTCGGCGTGATCTCCGTAGTACGAGCCAGCGCGCGTCCCAATACTGGATCATCGAGTTGCGAAGTCCGAAAGTGGAAGTCGAAATCGTGGAGCAGTTTGAGTGGCCAGGCCCACACCTCGAAATCTCCCTGCTCGGTACCGACGGCAATCGCCCGACGTCCGATGGCGCCGACATAGACGCCCGCGCGAGATGGGCCCGTGAGATTCAAGGCGCTTTGTTCCACCGTGATGGGAACGAAGGCGGTGGAGTCGTTTGCGCTGGACTGAGCTGCACTTTTCGCCGGGATGAGGGCGGCGCCAGATGCGATAACACAAAACGCTGTGGCCCAATGAGTTACCTTCATTCGTCACCTCGACAGAGGACTGCTGCTCCCGGACGCGGATGGAGAGGAAATCCGTGTTTTACAGTCCGAGAGTCACGAGTTGTTCCAACTCTTGCAGTTACTACAGAGATGTGCATCTTATCATCGCTGAGACAAGCGGGCGCATCCAGCCCACACACCAGCGGCGGGTGTGACGCCGCGGCAGCCTCCTGAGGAAGCGACGATGTCCGAGCTGCAAGACGAAATGAGCTGGTCCGACTCAGGCTGGATGGACCCTGCACCATCCCCCATGGAACCGTCCAACCCATCGCCCACCCCGATGAAGTCCGTCGCGGCGAGGGCAAAGAAGGCAGCAGTAAAGAAGGCAGTAGCAAGGGCAGTCGTGAAGAAGGCGGTCCGTAAGGCACGGGCCAAAAAGGCCGTCAAGCGGGCGGTGAAGAAGGCGGTCCGGACCAAGAAGAGAGCCGTAAGGCGCACGCTCCGGACGCGCCGGCGGGCAGTGAAACGGGTTCTCCGAACCAAGAAGAGAGCCGCAAGACGGATGGCCCGGACACGCCGGCGGGCAGTGCGCCAGGCCGGCAGGAAGGTCCGGCGCGCAGTCAGGAAGACCGCCAGAAAGGCCAGGAGGGCGGTCAGAAAGCGGACTTAGTATCCCTGGGAGGGAAGTCTCCCGAAAGCGCTCCGGTGCTCCCGGGGCGCTTTCTTTTTCCGGGCAGGACGCGCAACATGGGAGGAGCCATATCCGGGTCATACGCAGGAGCACCCATGATCTTCCTCGCCGCCGGTCTCGTTCTGATCGTTGGACTCTCCATCCTCGAGCGGGTGAGAGAGCGGCCTTCATTCGATTGGTCCCGGACTTTTCGCCAGGCGCCCATCTTTCCGGAAACCGATCTCCAAGTCGAAGGCCTGGCGCGATCCGGTGATGTGAGCCAAGCGATCGCCATGTTCCAGCGACTCCACAAGGTGGATCAGAAGAAGGCCCAGCGGGCGGTGAGCCTCCTTGCGAACGGCCAGCGTGAGCAAGCCGCGGCCCTGGCCAAGACAGGACCGGGTCTCCTGCCCACGCAGCCACTATCGCGGCGGAACACGAAGCTCGGGCAGTTGGCCGAGGCAATGGCTGCGATACAGGCGGCCAAGAGCGCCGCGGGGAGACGGAAGCCTCGCCTGTTGATGGTGGCATTGGTGTTGGGAACCACCAGTAGCCTCCTGGCGCAGACTCCCAAACTCGGCACGATCAGTTTCCCCACCTCGGGTTCACCGAAAGCCCAGGCGGCTTTCACTCGTGGAGTCCTGTACCTGCACAACTTCGAGTACGACGACGCGGCGAAATCATTTCAGGAGGCCGAGCGAATCGAGCCCGGATTCGCCATGGCGTACTGGGGCGAGGCCATGACATACAACCACCCGGTCTGGCAGCAGCAGGACCGGGAGAAGGCGGTTGCGGCGCTGGTCAAGCTCGGGGCCACTCCGGACGCACGGCGGGCAAAGGCGAAGAGCGAGCGGGAAGGCCGTTGGATCGGCGCGGTGGAAGCGCTCTATGGGGAAGGCAACAAGTACCAGCGCGATACCCTGTATTCGAGGGCGATGGCACGGCTGGCAGCGGAATATCCGAAGGATGTCGAGGCGCAGGCTTTCTACGCCCTGTCCCTGCTCGGCATGAGCTATCCGGGACGGGATGTGTCGCTCTACATGCGCGCCGCGGCCATCTGCGAAGAGATCTTTCGTGACCATCCCGATCATCCCGGAGCAGCCCACTACCTGATCCACTCCTATGACGACCCGGTGCATGGACCGCTGGGCCTCCGCGCCGCACGAGCCTATTCGACGATCGCGCCTTCGGCTCCGCATGCCCAACACATGACCAGCCACATTTTCCTGGCACTGGGCATGTGGGATGAAACGGTGGCGTCGAACGAAGTCGCGACGAAGATGACCGGTACCACGAGCGGGCACTATTCGCTCTGGCTGGTCTACGGCTATCTCCAGGAAGGGAGATACGACGACGCGCGGCGGGTGTTGGGTCAGATGGAGCAGGACGCGAGCAAGAACCCCACCTATGGCAAGCGGTGGCACCTCGCCGCCGCCAGGGGCGCCTACCTGGTGGAAACCCGCGAATGGGACGGCGATGTGGCCCGAATCACGATAGACACCGCTGGCCTAGACGCGGCGCCTTTCCAGCTCGGCCTGCCCGAAGGATGGGCCGCGCTGGACCGGGGAGACACGGCCACCACCGGAAAGGTCATCAAGGCCATGGAAGCGCGGCTGGAACAGGTACGGGCGGACACCAGCTCCGACCTTGGCTCGATCGTGAACAACATGGAGATCATGCAGCGAGAGCTGAAAGGGATGTTGCTGGTGAAAGCAGGCAAGACTGATGATGGATTGGCCCTCCTCCGCCAGGCCGCGGCGCAGGAGGACACCGTACCATACGACTTCGGTCCGCCGGAGACGATCAAGCCACCGAAGGAGCTGCTCGGCGAGATGCTACTGGCTGTGGGAAAGGCGGCGGACGCGAAGGTGGCGTTCGAGCAGTCTCTGGCTCGGACTCCCCGAAGGCCTGCGAGCCTGATCGGTCTCGCCAGTGCCGCCACCAAAACGGGCGATACCGAGGAGGCCTCGACGGCGTTGAGCGAGCTGGAGCGGGTGTGGAAGGGGCCGGCGGACAAGCGGCCCAAAGTGGTGGCCGGGAGGTGACGGCTCCGCTGCCCGAACGCAAGCAGCGAAGCGAGCCCCGCGCCAGCTTCGCGCCTGACCGGCGTCCGTTCTTGCATCTGGCCGATGGAGCTTATCCAGTCCTCGATATTTCTCTCCATGGCTTGCGGATTCGGCATTTCAACCCGGTCCGTCCGGATTTTGGGGCACGGATCGCGGGGACTTTGCAGTTTCCCGACCAGCGGCCGCCGCTGCCTTTCGAAGGCATCATCATCCGGGTCCAAACCGCCGATGTGGCCATTCGCTGTGAGGAGGGGACCTTGCCGCACAGCTGGATCCTCGAGGAAGTAGCCCGCTCGGAGGCGAACTCCCGCAGTTAGTACCCATTGGTGCACTTGACAGTTCCAGAATCCAAGAGGACACTGAGCATTAAGCACGAACGCAGTTGTGTCTCAGTCCGGCAGTTGCTCCGAGGCTTCGCGCTTGACCGCCCCCAAACCCACCTCTCCACGCCTGCGCTTGTGGCTACTCCTACTGGGAGGAATTGTTGCGGTCTACGCCCTGGCGGGTTTCTTCCTCGTGCCGTGGATTCTCCGCCGCCAGGTGCAGAGCCAGGCTCGCAACTATCTCCACCGTGAAGCCACGCTCGCCAAGGCTCGCTTCAACCCCTTTACCCTCAAGCTCACCCTCATCGGTTACGACCTGAGGGACCGGGACGGCGGCCGATTGCTGGCGTTCGACACACTCGTGGTAAATCTGTCCACCGCCAGCCTCCCTACCCGAGCTCTCGTGCTGGACGAATTCCGGCTGATTCGCCCGGCGATCGTGGGGCGTATCATGCCGGACGGCCGGCCTTCTATTTCCGATCTCTTCACCAAGGACTCTACCACACTACCGCCAGCTGAGAAGGTGCCTGGAAGGCCGCCGCGTCTGGTGATCCATCATTCCACCATTGCGCTGGGCGAGGTCACGTTCATCGACAATTCACGCACGCCCAGGTATGAAGAGCACTTCACCGACCTGGGTGCGGACGTCGAGGAGCTATCCACTCTGCCGAACAAGGAAGGAGACCATGTCGTCACAGTGACCTTCGGCAGCGGCGCGGAAATCAGATGGGAAGGGAAAATGGGCTTCCAGCCTCTCAAGCTCGAAGGCCAGTTCATCATTTCCCGAGTCCGGTTGCCCCGGCTGGCCGAGGCATTTGGCAGCAAGCTTCCGTTGCGGCTGACCGAGGGTGAAGGTGCCGTCACGTTTCGCTATCTGGTCCAGCAGGACTCGGCCGGGCCGCTTCGCATCGCGGTCCCCGACGCCTCACTCAATCTGCAGAATCTCGCGTTGCGACCTCGGAAGGTCGAGCAGGACTGGGCCAAGGTACAGCAACTCGAGGTCAGCGGGGTCAAGGCGCAATGGCCGGCCCGAACCGCCACGATCAACCTGGTCCGGTTCAGCACGCCTTGGGTGGCAGCTCTGCGAATGAAGGACAAGACGCTCAACTGGGATCCGATCATCAAGGCCATGCAGAAGCCCGATTCGGCCCAGGCCGACTCGGCCCGGCCGTGGCAGGTGGTTTGTGACGCAGTGGAGCTGGTTGACGGAGGGCTTCACCTGGAAGACCGCAGCCCCACGCCGACCATGATGTTCGACTTGGTGAAAATGAACCTGCGCCTCAGCCCGGTTTCCTCCGACCCCAAGACCAAGACGCAGATCGAGTTCCAAGCCATGGGGAGCCGAGGCACCCACTTCTCGACGAAGGGCGAGGTTACGCAGCAACCATTCGCGGCCGATCTGGATCTCGCCATCAGCCGGCTGCCGCTGCCGCTGGGCCAGCCCTATCTGGGCCTGGATGCTCCGGCCGTCATTAAAGAGGGAACCGCATCGATCAACGGCAAGGTCCGCATGCGGGACGGTAAGCCTGCGGTGGTGTTCAACGGGATTGGGACCGTGAACAGCCTGCGGATCAACGACGCTGCGGGGGACTCGCTGCTCACCTGGACTGGAATGACGGCCCGCGGCATACATCTCACGACGAAGCCGGACCTGCTGCGAATCAAGACCATCAAGCTGGAAGAGCCCTTTGCCCGGGTGGCAATCAGCAAGGAGCGGGAGCTCAACCTGGCCAAGCTGAGCGCCCTGGTACCGGTCGATACCACGACAGAGCCGTTCCCCTACGAGATCAGCGAAGTGCTCTTCGACGATGCGCAGATCGACTTTTCCGACGAGAGCCTGATCCTGCCATTCCGCACCGATATCGACTCCACCCGCGGGGCGATTCGAGACGTGGCTTCATTCGGCGGGACGCCCGGCTCGCTCGAACTGGAGGGGAAGGTCGGCCAGTACGGACTGGCGCGCGCCAGCGGAACCCTGATGATCAACGATCCCTTCGCCGCGACCGTCATCAAGGCAGACTTCCGAAACGTGGACATGGTGGCGCTTACCCCGTACAGCGCACAATTCGCCGGTTATTCCATAAAGGAAGGCAAACTGGATCTCGACCTCAATTACAAGATTCAGAGCCGACAACTCCAGGCGGACCACCACATCGTCGCCACTGACCTGCAGCTCGGCGACAAGGTCGAAGGCGGTGAGTCTCCGGGATTCCTGGTGAAGCTCGCGATTTCGCTGATGAAGGATCGGGAAGGCAAGATCAAGCTGGACGTTCCGGTTGAGGGGACGGTGGACGATCCGGAGTTCAGTTACAAGGGTATCGTGTGGAAGGCGATCAAGCAGATCCTGGGGAAGATTGCGACAGCTCCGTTCCGGTTCCTCGGGAAAGTGCTGGGGATTGGCGGTGGGGACGATGCGGAGCTGGTGGACTTCGACCCCGGACGAAGCGACATCATTCCACCGGAAAAGGAGAAACTCGATTCTCTCACCGCGGAAATGGCCCGGAAGCCAGAGCTCACGCTCTCGATCGAGGGGCGGTACGACTCGATTTCCGACATGGCGGAGCTCAAGGAAATGAAGCTCAAGGCAGCGCTGGCCGCCGAGCGAGACAGCTCGGGAAAGAAGGGGAGTCAGGACGACACCACCACCACCGCGCTATCCAAGAGTCTCGAAAAGCTCTACGCGACCATGCTTTCGAAATCCTCCTTCGACAGCCTCAAGGCCAGCTTCATCGTTCCCAAGTCGGCTCCGGCCGATCCCGCGCCCAGCGCACCGGACACCAAGGACAAAGACCAGAAACTGCCTCCGCCGCTCAGCGGCAAGCCTGGTTCGCTGGATGCCGCGGCGTTCTATGTAGCGGTTCGGGAACGGCTGCTCGCGATGCAGGAGGTGAAGCCGGAGGAGCTGGTGCAGTTGGCGCGGGACAGGGCAAACGGTATTGCCTCTGCACTCACCGCGTCCGGGACGCTCGACTCCTCGCGAGTCAAGGTTACCGACCCCGCCCCCGTCAAGAAGAAGAAGGCGGGATCCTCCCGGGTTCCATCGGAATTGTCGATGGACGCCAAGTAGCCGGTCCGAGGCTCGTCGCGGGAATCAGGAGAAGAACTGCAGGTAGGCGAGATACCCGGCCATTCCGGCCAGACCCAGACCCACAACTACCAGCAGCGCCTTGGCCAGCGGTGCGGCATGCTTCCAGGTGCTTCGAGCCCAGTGGAACACGCGGCGCAGCCGGACTTCCAGCCAATCCATCGCCCGGGCGACGGCGCGTGATTCGCGCGCGAGCAGTGCGCCACCGAGCGCAATGATAAGAAACCCGGGCCCCGGAGCGGGGAGCCCAACGATTCCGATCGCCACGATCAGGAGACCGACACCCACCGAGAGTACTCTGGAGAATCTCGATCTGCGACGTCCTTCGTGGTGTTCGTATTCCTGCTGAAAACGGTGACCCGGCTCCGCCTCTTTCAGGCGGTGCCAGGCGGATTTCATGCTTTTCAAGACCATCGAGGACCAACCTGGAGGTTACTCGCCTAGCACCGGCTCCGGCGTCGTGTCAGGAAGCGGTGCGATTTCCGGATTTTGGGTAAGGATTCGGACGCAGGTATTCCAGCGCAGGATTGCCTCATCGTTTCCGGGCGGACGCAGTTTCTCAGCCTTCTCGTACCAATCCATCGCCTCGCGGAACCACTCGTAGGCCACACTCTCGGCACCCGGCGCGCCCAGTGCCAAGTGAGCCTTGGCTCTCCGCTCGCAGATCACCCCCGCGTAGTAGGCCTTGCGGTATTCATTATTGAGGCGGGCCAGTACTTCCCGCGCGCGTGAGACTCCGGCCGCCGGTCCCTTTTCGAACTGATCGGTCAGGCAAAGCAGGAGAAGGATCAAGGCGTCCTGATTCTCCGGCTCGATCTCGAGCACATCGAGACAGATGCTCTCCGCCGCCCACGGCTGACTCAACAGCCGATAGCGCTCGGCCTTGGCCATGGCGGCGGCGACCCCGTCCCGGGAGAGGCGCTTGAGGGTGTACATGGAACCTCCTTGGCCGTCAGCCATCAGCCGTCAGCGACCACTTCTCACCTCTCACTTCTCACGTCTCACGCTTTCCTCTAAACAACCTCACCAGCTTCACCACCGGATCATACAACTCATCGACCACTCTTTCCTTGAGCGGGATGATCGCATTGTCGGTGATGGTGATATTCTCGGGGCAGACGTTGGTGCAACACTTGGTGATGTTACAGAAACCGATGCCGTGTGCACGCTTCAGCTCGGCTGTACGGTTCTCGGTGTCGAGCGGATGCATTTCCAGAGCGGCGGCGTACACCAGAAACCGGGGGCCGATGAACTCGTCGTGCTTGTGATGCTCCCGGAGTACGTGACACACATCCTGACAGAGGAAGCACTCGATGCACTTACGGAATTCCTGGACCCGGTCGATGTCCCCCTGGTCCATCCGCCAGGTGCCATCCGGTGCGTCGGGAGGGCGGGGAGAAAACGGTTTGATCTGCTTCTTGACCCGGTAGTTCCATGAGACGTCGGTCACCAGATCCTTGAGGTGCGGGAAGGCCCGCATGGGCTCGATGGTGACCGGCTTGTCGGCGGGAAGGTCGCTCATCCGGGTCATGCACATGAGCTTCGGCATTCCATTCACTTCCGCCGAGCAGGATCCGCACTTCCCGGCTTTGCAGTTCCAGCGCACAGCGAGATCGTTGGCCTGCTGAGCCTGCACCTGATGGACGGCATCGAGGACCACCATGCCCTCGGAGACTTCGGTGGGATAGTCCCGAAAGCCGCCGGCGCCGTCCTGGCCCCGCCAGATGCGAAGGGTCGTGGTCGGCATCAACCCATCTCCTTGATGACCGCTTTGAGTTCGTCGGGCATGTCGCGAAGGCCCTCCCGTACGACCTGCATCTCGCCTCCCGGCCCCTTCCGCACCACGATATTGAACTTGGCGGACTCCGGATCCTTCTCCGGGAAATCCTCCCTGAAGTGCCCGCCGCGGCTCTCCTTCCGCGTGAGCGCCGAGCGGGTGATCGCCTCGGACACGGTGAGGAGATTCTCCAGTTCCAGCGCCGTATGCCAACCCGGATTGTACTCCCGATTTCCGTCTGCACCAACCTGAGCGGCCCGCGTCTTGAGGCGCTCCAGACCTTCCCGGGCCAGCAGCATGTCCTTTTCATTCCGCACGATTCCGACCAGGTCCTGCATCATGTCCTGCAGCTCATGCTGCACCTGATAGGGTGATTCGTGCCCTGAGCCGTCCCGTTCGAACGGTGCCACGGCGCGGCGGGCCGCTTCATCCACCTGCCCCGCGTCAACCTTCCCGACCGAATGGGACCGAGCGAATGCCGCGGCGTGTTCGCCGGCCCGTTTGCCGAAGACCAGCAGGTCGGAGAGCGAGTTTCCACCGAGACGGTTGGCACCGTGGAGCCCCGCAGCACATTCCCCCGCCGCGAACAGTCCCGGCACGGTGGACATCTGGCTGTCCGGGTCTACCCGCACCCCTCCCATCACATAGTGCGTCGTGGGCCCCACCTCCATCGGCGTCGTAGTGATGTCGATCCCCGCCAGCTGCATGAACTGGTGGTACATGCTCGGCAATTTTTTCTTGATGTGCTCGGCGGCGTTGGGGAGCTTCTCCTTGATCCACGAGATGTCGAGGTACACCCCACCGTGAGGGCTTCCCCGCCCCTCCCTCACCTCCTGCATGATGCAGCGGGCCACGTGGTCACGGGTGAGCAGCTCGGGTGGCCGCCGGGCGTTGCGATCTCCCTGGGTGTAGCGCCAGCCCTCCTCCTCGTTGTCGGCCGTCTGGCTGCGATAGTTCTCCGGGATGTCGTCGAACATGAAGCGCCGGCCCTCCTTGTTCCGCAGGACGCCGCCTTCACCCCGGACTCCTTCGGTGACCAGAATGCCCCGAACACTCGGGGGCCAGACCATGCCTGTCGGGTGGAACTGCACGAATTCCATGTCCTGGAGATCGGCGCCGGCGTGGTAGGCGAGCGAGTGGCCGTCGCCGGTGTACTCCCAGCTGTTGCTGGTGATCTTGTACGCCCGTCCGATGCCGCCGGTCGCGAGCACGATCGCCTTGGCGCGAAAGAGCCGGAAACGGCCGCGCTCCCGATCGTAGCCGAAGGCGCCGGCAATCCGCTCGCCGTCCTTGAGCAGGGTCAGAATGGTGCACTCCATGTGCACATCAATGCCCTGATGGATGCCGTGGTCCTGGAGAGTGCGGATCATCTCCAGGCCGGTGCGATCTCCAACGTGCGCCAGCCGGGGATACTTGTGGCCGCCGAAATTCCGTTGGAGGATGCGGCCATCCGGAGTGCGGTCGAAGAGCGCACCCCATGCCTCCAGCTCCTTCACCCGGGCCGGAGCCTCCTTGGCATGCAGCTCGGCCATGCGCCAGTTATTGAGATACTGGCCGCCGCGCATGGTGTCGGAGAAGTGGACTCGCCAGTTGTCCCGGTCATCGACATTTGCCATCGCCGCGGCGACTCCGCCCTCCGCCATCACGGTGTGGGCTTTGCCCAGGAGCGACTTGCAGACCATGCCGACCTTGACACCAGCCGCAGCGGCTTCGATCGCCGCTCGGAGGCCAGCCCCTCCTGCACCGATCACCAGGACATCATGATCGAAGGCCTGGTGCTCCATCAGAAGATCCTCCAGTCGGTCCAGATCCCCATCGAGCAGAGCCGGATGTAGATGTCGCTGAAGGCGACGGTGAAGAGGCTCATCCAGGCCCAGAGCATGTGGCGGCGGTTGAGGCAACTGGAGCAATCGTAGGCGGTCTGCCGCAGCGTGCGGATTCGCGAGGTCGAAAGGCGATCCATCATGCCACCGACCACATGTCGCATCGAGTGGCAGCCGAAAGTGTAGCCGCTCAGCATGACGAGATTGATCGCGAGGACCAGGGTTCCGACTCCGACTCCAAACTCCACCGCACCAGTCTGCTGGTTGATCCACCAAAGCGCCTTGTACACGTCGGCCGCGAGGAAGCCGAGGACGATTACTGCGAGAACCAGAAAGTAGCGGTGGATGTTCTGCAGAATCAGCGGGAACGCGTGTTCGCCGATATAGCTGGAGCGTGGCTCACCCACGGAGCATGCTGGAGGATCAGCCCAGAACGCCTTGTAATAGGCGCCGCGATAGTAGTAGCAGGTGAAGCGGAAACCTCCGGGCGCCCAGAGGATCAGGAACGCCGGCGAGAAGGGCAGCCATCCAGGCCACCAGGTGGGCGGCGGGCCGAACAGCGCATGGGGTGAGACGCCAAACAGCTCAGGCGAGTAGAGCGGAGAAAGGTAGGGTCCGTAGTTGTAATGGGCATTTTGCAGCGCGGCCCATGTAGTGTAGACGACGAAACTGGTGAGAATGGTGAAGACGACCAGCGGCTGCACCCACCACGCATCGCGCCGGGAGGTCTTGAGGAAGCCGGATTGGACCACGGGGAGTTGCGATTGGGCCATAGCAGAGGCTCCGTCCCGGTGCCGGGACGCTGGCTCGGAGGATCAGGGTGGTTCCGCGGAAGTCCGGGCAGGAAGAATATGAGCAACCAGAAGGTCATGCCAGAGGTGAGTTAGAAGCGAAGCCGACAGATTCGACCGGCCGGAGTCGTCCCTGGAATTCCCCAAAATTCGGAATCGTGATAGGTTGTTCCTACCCTCTGACAGACGGATCGACACCGTATGAGCGCGCCCGACTCAATTGTGGCGGCGAGCGCTGTCGTTGGTTGCGTCGCCCACCAGCGGGGCCGGACAGGAAGTCATGGTCGACCAGGGGCAGCTCGCAGGGTCAGGGAGGCAGTGAGCGTGATTCGGCTGGCGGGCCTGTTGCTCGTTGCTGCGCTCCGGCCAGGAAAGGTCGAGGCGTTCCAGCAATGCTCCTTCGACACGGTGGCCCACTCCGACACCATCACGGTGACCTATTCGCTCATGCCGGACCTTCTGTCGTCTTCCGATTCGACCGACCGGCTGGCCTATTTGTACTATGCCCAAACCATCGGCGAACACTTCTCTGCTCCCAAGGCTCTGACTCTGGCTTACATGCCGACCAAGCACGCCTCGGCGAGCCCTACGATGGATGATTTCGGATTGGGAGGAAGGCTACAGTTCAAGCTCGACTCACATGGGCGTCTCAAGAAACCGATCGCCGCGGCCACTACGGCACCGGAACTCAACGCAGCTCTCGCGAGAGCGCTGATCCAGGCCGACTCCGCGAACGAGCTGTGGCCACCACCTAAGACTCCGGCCTTCGCGGACGGGCTGGTACAGCTTCGGGTATACTCCACACGAGAGCGACCGTCGATGGCCGCGCCGCTGATGCGCGCCAAGGTTCGGGTGCTCACGATTGACGTGCCGCCTCGGCTGAAATCGGCCGAGCCACCGAAGTATCCCCTGGACGCCAAAGCCGCTGGCATACCGGGCCGCGTGGTCCTGCGCTTCGTAATCGGAGAGAACGGCAGAGTAATTCCGTCGACTGTGCAGACCGTTGAGGCGGAGTATCGGGAATTTATCGATGCCTCTGTAGAGTCGATTCTGAGCGCCAGGTTCGAGCCGGCGGAAATCGCTGGATGCCCGGTTCCAATGCAGATAGAGCAGGGCCTCGCGTTCAAGATTGGGGAATCGGTGTCTCCGCACTCCACGGTAGGCACGACGGACCGCCCTCTTCATTAGCTTCCTGCCATAGCCTTCGTTGGTCGGAACTCGTGGAAGTCAGCAAAGCAGAATCCTTCCTCGCCTATTACGAGCGGATCCGGGAACGCACCCTCCGCGTCGCCGCCTGTATCCCGCGAGACAAGCTGGAGTGGCGCCACCAGGAGGGCGTCTTCTCCTTCGGCGACCTCCTGCGCCACCTGGCCGGGACCGAGCGCTTCATGTTCGTTGAGAATGCCCTGCTCCGTCCCACCCGATACCCAGGGCACGGCCGTGAGCTGGCGGACGGGTACGACGAAGTCTTTGCCTATCTGAATCGATTGCACGCCGAGTCGGTGGAAATCATTCGAGGTCTCTCGCCGAGCGATCTGCAGCGGAAATGTGAGACGCCGGGGGGAGCCCCGATCACGGTGTGGAAGTGGCTTCGATCGATGGTGGAGCACGAGATCCACCATCGCGGGCAGATCTACGTCTTTCTCTCCATGCTCGGCATTCACGGGCCGCCGCTGTATGGGCTCACCGCGGAAGAGGTACGGGCTCGAAGCCTCCCCTAGCTGTGCCACTCCTTCGGGGAGCGGCGTCTGAGAGGTTACTCACGCTCCTCGTTGGACCCTCGTCGGAGCCTGCACCATGAACTGGATCAATATCCGGAGTTTCCGGTCGTCACTCGCCGGCCTCGGCTGCGCCGTGTTGCTGGTGGGTCTCTCTCCCGCCGGGCTGTCTCGCAGTTACCCACCCAATACCGCCACGGACAAGAAGACCGCGATCTTCGCGGGCGGGTGCTACTGGGGTGTCGAAGCGATCTACGACCACGTGAAGGGCGTCAAGTCGGCTGTCTCCGGGTTTGCCGTCGGCGGAGACCCGCCTCCCTCGGTTCAGCTACGGCCGGGCCACACCGGGTACGCCGAATCGGTGCGGGTAACCTATGACCCGGCGCAAATCAGCTATGACCAGTTGCTCGAGCTTTTCTTTACCGTGGTGCATGACCCCACTCAACTGGACCGCCAGGGGCCTGACGTGGGACCGCAATACCGGTCAACGATTTTCTACCAGGATGAAGAGCAGCATCAGAAGGCCGTTGCCTATCTGGCGCACTTGGATTCGGCCAAGACGTTCCCCCGACCGATCGTGACCGAAGTGGTTCCGCTCAAGAGCTTCAAGGAAGCGCCGGCCGACCAGCAGGATTATTCCGAGCATCACCCGGATCAGCCCTACATCAAGATCAACGACGCGCCCAAGGTGGAGCAGCTGCGTCGAGACTATCCTGCGTTGTACCGGTAGGACGGGCGGACAGGGCGGGCAAGTCGGACAGGGCGGACGAGGCAGACGAGGCGGACGAGACACACAGGTTGACCGCCCCGACCGCCTTGTCCGTCCTGCCCGCCCTGTCCGTCTCGACCGCCTTGTCCGCCCCGTCCGTCCCGTTTCACAACGTCTTCAAATACTCCACCAGTTGCCGCTGCTGGTCCGCGTTCAGTCCCAGATTGCGAACCCGGTTGTAGTGCGCCACGACGTCGGCCAGGGTCGCGGCACTGCCGTCGTGGAAGTACGGAGAGTGGTGCACTAACCCCCGGAGCGGCGTAGTGCGATAGGCATTGCTCGTCGTTCTCGCGGCATACCCGGGATCCATCCCCGTCTCCGACGGGGCGTGCAGGATCCCGCTGTTGTTATCGGTGCCATTGCCACCGAGATGACAACTCGCACAAGACCGGTTGAAAATTGCCTTGCCCCGCTCCGCCATGGCCGCGTTGAAACTGCCGGCTGCAACCGAGGGGACGGGAAGGCTGTGCTGATACTCGCGCAACGCGGGCAGCTTGGAGGTAACCAGGTCGGGCTGTTGGATAATCGAGATGCCCAGGCGTGGATCAACAAAATTTCCGTGACCATGCATCTGGGTCACCGCCACATAGGCATTCCAGTACGAAATCGGCCCTTCCGCCGTGTAGGTTTCGTTCTTGACGTTGGCCAGGCCATACGCGGGGGGAATGACCAGCGGAGTGTTCAGGCCGTCGATATTGAATCGGGGATCGTACTTTCCCGGACCCCAGGACAGGAAGACCGCCTTCTGCGCAGGAGTCACTGCGGGTGACAGTGCGACAATGGCGCCCACGTTCAGGTCGCCATTGGGCCAGCCATCGAGCCGGCGGCCGATGCCGGGCGCCACCGAATTGTCCACTGTCGAGTGACAGAGGGCGCAGGTGATGCCCAGCCTGGTGATGTGATTCTGCTCGTCCACCGTTGCCTGGATACCCACGACCGAATTCAGTTTCAGCAACGCCACAGTCGTGGCAGGACTCGTGAGATCGACTCGCTTGAGAATTCCCTCGGGCAGGACTGATGCGTCAACCTTGAGGCCGACGCTGAGCGCCGTGATCGGATCCACGGCCTGCTCTACGATCTTGTTGAGACCAAGCGTGTCGGTCCAGAATTGTTCGTCGCCGTAGGTGTCGAAGCGAAAGATCTGGCGGCCGTTACGGGATCCCTCGCGGGATTGCTGGGCGACGGTGGCGGGGGGACTGGAATCAGTAGCTGCGGGGGAATTGGTCTCACACCCGGCGAGCGTGATGCCGGTTCCCAGTAGGAGAGCCCATCCGATGCTATGATTGATCACCAACCCTGTAGGCGATCGAGCTGCCCTTGTCATGCGTAAACCTCGCATTTCCTTGCGGTGGTGATTCCGTGCCGTTTTCTAAGTCGTTGTTTGACGGCACTATCCAGCATTGTGATAATAAAGTAAGATATATCATATAAAATTGCAATATCTTAACAACGTGGCTTCACCTGACCGGGAGGAAGGTTGGCCAAACTCAAGCCGCAGCGGCGTTTGACCCATGGCACCTCGGGGCAGATCATCGAACTGCTGCGCCGGAACGCCATGACCATCGATGAACTGGCTGAGGAAATCGGGGTGACCCGCACCGCAATCCGGGCCCACCTGGCGACTCTGCAGCAGGATGGCGCGGTTGAACAACGGGGCACTCACAAGGGCGTGAGCAAACCCGCTCGCACCTATGGGGTGACCACCGAAGCCGAGCTTCTCCTCTCCAAGGCTTACGTTCCCATCCTTACTCAGCTGCTACACGTGCTGGCGAATCGGATGCCCAGCCAGGAGTTCGATGCAATTCTGCGGGAGGTGGGGCGAGGTCTGATGGAAGGACAAGTAAGCCGGCAGGGAACGTTGCGGGAACGGACGATTGCGGCGAGCGACTTCCTCAACGACCTCGGTGGAACGACCGAGGTCGCCGAGGAAAGGGGTCAATTGGTGATTCGGGGGCACGGTTGCCCAATCGCCGCGGCAACGGCCACACATCCCGAGGCCTGCAGTGCGCTCGAAAGCCTGTTGAGCGAGTTCGTCGGTAAGCCGGTCACCAAATGCTGTGAGGAATACCAGCGGCAGCGCTGTTGCTTCCTCGTGCCGAATGGCGGCGCGGCCTGACAATTCCTGGTGACCGGGCAATGCGCCGCTAGGGTGTCAGGTCCACCAGCTCGCTTCTTTCGTGGGTGGACGTCTCCAGTACCACACCAACGTTGGGGCAGTAGGTCTTGTGCTCCATTCCGCTCTCCAGCGCATTCCAGTCGTCGGTGACGATGCAACCGGTGAAGCTCCCAAACGGGACGGTAACGCTCTGGTCGAGCTTCATCACTCTGCCCCAATCCTCCGCCACCCCTTTCAGGTACTCCTGCCGGTAGCCGATTCCCACCTGTGACGCGGGGTCGGCAGGCATGACGATTCCGGGAAGAGCACCGTCTGTACCCCATTCCCACGAACCTTGAGTGCTGGTCACGGTGCCGTGGTCGAGTTCTTTGCTGTCCTCGCCGAGGTACCAGACCGCCCCAGTTCCATCCTGCGCATACCAGTCATAGGTGTCTTCGGTCAGCTCGCCGTTCACAAACACCTGGTCATGCACCTCTCGCGAATCAACACCATTCACCACGCGGGTGGCTGCCATCACTTCCACCCTGTTGGTCTCACCGCTGACACTCTCGTATTGCCAAACTGTCCCAGGTACAAGGGGGAAGAGGGCATTATCCACCGTCGCGGAGAGATCGTTGGGGATGGTGGGATTGTATTGAGGCTCGGTGGACGAGCTGCTACAGGACGCAGCGGCGGCCAGCAGTACGGCGATCGAGGTGCCGATCGCAGCCAAATGCCTGTTCATGTCTCCTCCGTCATTGGATCGTGACCGGCGAGGGGTTCGCTAGGGCTTCCGGCCTGTCAAAGGCAGCAGGTAGGGACCTGTGCCGGCACCGGTATCGGCAGTGGTGATGCTCTGGCCCTGCTTCAGGAAAATCCGTTCGCCTTCCACGAGGACCTCAACCCTTGGCGCCTTGAGCGGTATTTCGATGTCATAGGTCGACGCCGCTCCTTCGTTGCCAATCACCAGCCGGGAGGCCTGAGAGGTGAACGTCGCGGAACCGGCCGGGGCCCGGACTACGACCTGGGTCCCCGTGCCGAGCGTGATGCGGGCTCGTCCCTCCGGCTGAGACTCTTCAAAGAGGATGACAAGACTCTCCCCCGGGATCACGGCAATGCCCGCGACACTTCCGGAAGTCGGCGTGGATCCGGATGCGGATTCCGTCGAAGGCGCCTTGACCTCTTCGTGGCTGATCCAGCGGGTGGCCGCGGCCAGCCAGCCGCGAAGCGGTGACCCGGGTGCCGCATACAGAATGCCGGCGGAGCCAACCACGAGCAGGATGCCCGCCGCCCATCTCTCCCACCCGCCGCGGCGTACGCGCGCCTGAGCGGCCAGCCAGCGCGCGTCGACCTTCGGAGGCTCGTGATCGGCCTGGGTCAGCAGGCTCCTGATCTCGGCGGCCTCTCTCTCGGCCAGCGCCAGGCGATCCCGGCATTCCACGCACTCCGCCACGTGGACTCGCGCCCAACGATCATCGTTCGTGAGCTTTTCACCATCCAGGAGTCGTTCGACCTGTTCGACGTCGAGATGGTTCATGGGGCCTCCTCATACGCCGCGCGAAACAGCTGGCGGGCCCGGGCCAGGAGAGTGCCGATACTCGCTTCATTGAGATCGAGCGCGTCCGCCATGTCGCGATAGCTGTAGCCCTCGGCCTGGAGCAGGAGAAGTTCCCGCTCGCGCTCAGGCATCCGGTCAATCACCGTCCGCACCCGCGCTTGCGATTCCCTCCCGATGACCGACTGTTCGGGAGACGGCGGCGGATCGGAGTACACTCTCTCACCGCGCTGCGCGGTCAGCAGGACGCGACGCCGGGCGCCGGTAGACCGCGTATTGCGAAACAGGTTCATGGCGACACTGATGAGCCACGCCTCGGGGCGATCGGGCATTGCCTGCCGTTCATAGAGCTTGATGAACGCCTCCTGGGCGATGTCAGCCGCCAGGTCCGGTTCACCCGACAGGCGGTCGAAATAGCGAAACAACCGGGTGAAGTGGGTGTCGAAGAGGGCCACGTACCAGTCGTGGAAATCCGCTCGAGTCCCCATCCCCGCCTCAGCCCTGGAAGAATCGGCCGGCATCCCGGCACGCAGCGCTACCAAGATTTGACCATGCATGGTTCCAGCTAGAGGAACCGAACTGCGAGGGATTTGTGACATGGGGACCGGCGGGCGGTCAGAAACGCCAGTCGAGTCCGAGCACGAGGGGAGAACGGGGCCGCATTTCGACCGCGACCGGCCGCCCGGTGGCGGGGTCCCGCGCGTAGGTCAGCACGTTGGTCCGCCCGAAGAGATTGGTGAAGGTGCCGAAGACGGCCATCTCGACCTGGCGGCCTCCCATCATGAATGACCAGCGCTGCCGGGCGCTGAAATCCGCCCGGAAGTAGGCCGGAAGCTTGACTGCTCCGAGCGATTCCCCGCCATAGTAGGGACTCCCGGCGAATTCGCAGCCACGATCGGTGAGATTGCAGGCTTCCCATTCGAACCCACTCGCGATGGTCGTGGTGCGGCGGCCGAAAAGCGCCGTGCCGCCGACCCGAAGCGAGAGGCTGTGAGTCGGGAGGAACGTGACTCCGCCTTGCAGTTGGTGAGTCGCTGCGAGATCGGGGATGTAGCTCGAACCGTTGTAGCCGAGGCGCACTCGCTGCAACGCGTAGCTGGCGACGACTCCGAACCGCGATGAAGTGACTGCCGCGTCGACCGAGAGGCCTTCCGATGCACCCGATCCAACAGTGAAGCTGCCGGTCGTGAAGGGCTCTCCGTCGCTCGGGGCAACCAGCAGCAGCCCCGTTTCCCTCCTCGCATATGCCTGAGCGCCGAGTTTGACTCCGGGTGCAGGGCGATAGTCCAGCGCCAGGACGCCCTGATCGCTCTCCGCCACCGGAACGCCGTGGCTCCCCGCGCCCACATACAAATCGGCCGGGAAGATGTTGCCGACGACCGACTCGGCGTTGCGCAGCGACTGGGCAAACTGGTGCGCGCGAATGTAGCTGCCGGTGAGCGTGAGACGGGAAACCGGAGACCAGCGAACTTCGGCGTGGGGTCCCAGCCGGGGGCCGCCGGTGGAAGCGGCCAGCGAGGCTCCGACCTTGAGCATTGCCCGTGAGCCGAAGCCAACCTGCTCTTCTCCGAAGAGGGTGACGACCGGGGTCGTCGCGCTGGGACTATAGATCGGCTGATCCGAATCCGATTGGAGCTGATAGGAAGTTCGGCTCTGCTCCACCCGCAGACCGAGGAGGCTCGTCCCTTCCACCCTCGGCTTCTCTATCTCTGCCAGAAAGCCGAGATCGCGACGGTGATTGCTCAACTCGATCGGCCCGATTTGGGCATTCCATGCAGAGCCGGCCGAGCCCTCGGCATTCCAGGCCTGGAGTCTGAGATTGGTTTGGGAAAATGGCCGTTGCCATTCGGCCCCGAACGAGCGGCTGGTCCAGCGAAACAGATTGCGACCTGCTGCCGGCCGGCTCGCCGACGCGGCAGCGTCGATCGCGTTCTGGTTCGAGTAGCCAAGGACGCGGAGCCTCCCGCCGAAGGCCGGCATCTGCAGCTTGGCGAGCCAATCATGAGTACTGGCACCCAGATAGGTGGGGTCGTTCGGTGCGACCAGCGTGGGGAGTCCGGATCGCACACTGAGCAGGAAGCCAATCCCTGTCTTGCCAAGGGGACCGTCCACCGTGAGACGGGCCTGGGTGGTCGTCGTGCTCCCCCGGGTTTCGAGTCGGGGACCCGGGGACCGTGTCAATCCGGAGACCGTCCCGGAAAGGGCCGCGGGATTATCGGGTGACGGACTGGCTCCTTCCAGGCTCAACTGTGAAAGCGCGTCGGGGTTCCACGCGCTGAACAGCCCCGCTGCATGGTAGGGATTGAAGACCGGAACACCGTCGAGCATGTAGGCGGTCTGATCCGATGCGCTCCCCCGCACATGAATTCCGTCGGGCGACTCCGGTTCGATGCTGACCTGACCACCGCCCAGTGCCTGGAAGGCATCGGGTTCCGCCAGGAGCGGACTGGTCCACATGGCGGCCGCAGAGACGGCAGGATCAGGGGAATCGCCGGTTTCGCCGGGGCGCCCGCCTCCGATGGCGACCGGGACCTGGACCTCGATCACCGGAAGCCGGACCGGCTCCGGATCAAGGGAGATGTTGACTTCCAACTCACCTTCCGAGGGGACAAACACCTGGAGGGTGCGCGGGGTGTACCCCATGAAGCGGATGAGGAGGTGTTGCGGCCCGGAGGGAACATCGGAGAGCAGGTATCGCCCGTCACCCGCGGTGATCGTGTCGCGGTCGAGGTCGGTCAGGACGACGACGGCTCCGGCGAGCGGCACGCCGGTCTCGCCATCACGCACAACTCCCACTACCGAGGGGGGCCCGGCTTGGACGGCCGACAGGATCTGGATTGCTGCGAGAAGCGGAAGCGACATCTGCAGTGCCCCGCAAGCTTCTTCTGACTACCCCTGGAACGGCTTACATGGTTGGACGTTTCACCGGGCTCAACCGCGCACTTTCCAGACCGGCTCCGTCAACCGAGGCCAGGTCCGCGATCGCCAGCTCGTCGGTATTGGCCGAGAGGCCGTCGCTGCTAAGCTGCGCCGAAGCCGGCCCCAGCACCAGATGGAAGGCCGCGCCGCGGACGTTGCTGTTGTCGGCCCACAACCGCCCCCCATGCGCCGTCACGATAGACCGACAAATGGCCAGCCCGAGTCCGAGGCCGGTCTCCTTGGAAGTGAAGAAGGGGCTGAAGACCTTTTCGAGTTTGTCGTCGGGAATGCCGACACCCTGATCGATGACGGACAGCTTGACGGAATCCCGGCCCCCCTCTGCGGTAACGATCTCGAGCTGCCGCTCCTCGCGCGGTTCGTAGCTCATCGCGTCGCAGGCGTTGACGATGAGGTTCAGCAGGACCTGCTGCATTTGCACGCGATCGGCGAGTACCAGCGGCAACGAGGGCTCCAGCCGGGTGCGGATGTTCACGCTCCGCTGCATGAGCTCGCTGTGCATCAACTGGAGAACTTCGGTGACGATCTCATTGAGGTCACAGGGCCGGGGATCCAGCTCGCCCTTCTTGAGCAGCGTCCTCAGGCGATGAATCACCTGTCCAGCCCGCTGATCGTCGTGAACGATGTCCTTGAGAATGTCGCCGATTTCCGGCGGGGGATTCGGTTCGCGAGACAGAAGTCGCTGCGCGGCCTGGGCATTGGCCAGGATCGCCGCGAGCGGCTGACTGACCTCGTGGGCCAGGGCTCCCGATAGCTCTCCCAGGGACGCTACGCGGCTCAGGTGAGCGAGCTCGCGCCGCTGCTCCTGGGCCTCGTGCTCCGCGCGCTTTCGTTCGGTCACGTCGCGGATGATGATGATGAAACAGGGCTCCCCTGCCATCTCGGCGGTCTCCGCAACCATGACGGCGCGCCGGCGGCTGCCCTCACGGGTGCGCATATCCAGCTCGAATTCCGGGGCCGGACCCCGAATCTCCAGCCGGCGGTCCCACGCCTCCCGGTCCTCGACGCCGCCGAACAAGCCCAGCTGCGCCATGGTCTGGCCGATAGCTTCCTGACGGCTGAATCCGAACATCGCCTCCCAGCGCTCGTTGACCTCGATGAGCCGGGAGCCGTCCTGGCCCACGATCGACATGGGATCGGGGCTCGAGTGAAAGGCCCGGCCGAAGCGTTCTTCCGAGCTTCGGAGCGCCTTCTCGATGGCGACACGCTCGTCGATTTCCTGTTGCAGAGCGACGACTGCCGACGAAAGCTCGACGGTCCGCGCGGCCACTCGCCGTTCGAGATCGGAGCGGGCGTCTCGCAGCTCCTGCTCCACGACTTTCTGGTCTTCGATATCGGTACAGGTGCCGTACCACCGGATCACGGCGCCTTCCTCATTCCGCACCGGGCGGGCGCGGGCCAGGTGCCAGCGATACTTGCCGGTCGCCCGTACCCTGATCCGGTGCTCGATCTGGAGCGGTTCTCCGGTCCGCATCGCTTCGGTCAGCGCCTGAACGCACGGGTCACGGTCGTCAGGATGGGTCTGCGGGAGCCAGCTCTCCTCGCCGATTTCCCCAAAGGGGACCCCGGTGAGCTCGTACCACCGGCGGTTGAAGTACTCGAATTGGCCGTCGGGCCGCACCGACCAGACGATCTGCGGCATCGCATCGGCCAGCTCTCTCAGCCGGGCCTCGCTTTCGCGCAGGGTCCGCTCCTCGCGGCGCAGCTCTTCATTGGTCTTCCGCTCGGTGATGTCCACGTTGACGCCGAGCATGTGCTCCGGCCGCCCAATCCGGTCGTACAGCGCCTTTCCTTTCGACAGCACCCAGCTGGTGCCGGAGTCATGCCGCTTGATCCGGAACTCGCACTCATAGGGAGTCCGCTGCTCGATCGCCCCCTGAATCGCCTGCGATAGCGTGGCCCGATCGGTCGGGCAAACCAGCCCGAGGAACTGGTTGAAGGAAAGCTCCTGCTGAATGGGAGACAGGCCGAAGATCTGGCTGGACTTATCCGAGAGAAATACCGTTCCACGGAGAATGTCCCATTCCCAGGTTCCGACTTGGGCCGCTTCCAGGCCCAGGTTGAGCCGCTCCCGATAATCCTTGGCATCGCGCTCACCTACGACTCTCTCCCGCATGATCGCGGCGAGAGAGAGCGAAAGCACCGCGACGACGATCAGGAACAGCTGGACCGCGAGGGCATTCTCAGCCGGCGAGTTTCCCGCGAATGGGCCGTGGCCCTCAACGGCTCCCCAGATGGCCAGAGAGGACACGAGCAGCAGGGCCGCGCTTATCCCCCGCGGCCCGAACCGCAGCGCCGCCCATAGCAGGAAGGGCAACGGCGCGTAGAGCATGGCGGGAGCGGGGTTCGGGTCGGCCAGGGTATCGGCAAAAACGGAAAACCCTACGACGAGAAGACCGGCAGCAAGGACCCCCGCCTCGAGGTAGCGACGAGCCGGCTCCCTCCGGAACGGGGCCAGGCCGTCCGGAATCCAGGTGACGATGACCGGAACCAGCGTGAGGGAAGCGAGCGAGTTGGAGAAGAAGCGGGTCCGAACCACATCCCAGTAACCGACGTTGCCCCAGTGGTTGAAGACAACGAAGCCGGCATCGAGGAAGGACGAGAGCAGGGTCGAGAGCGTCGCCGCACCGAGAACGAAAACGCTGACGTCGCGAAACTTATCGAACCGGAGTGGCTCTCTGACGAAATACCGGACGCATGACGCCCCCAGCAGCGCCTCGGCGCAATTGCTTACGAACCAGGACAGCACCATCGACATCGGAATGCCGGACTGCAGCTCGACAGCGAGGTGGGCGGGAAAGGCGGCAAGCAGCAGCGCCCACCAATACCGGTAGGGGGTGAGCAACAGGCCGGCGAGCAGCAGTGAATTGGGAGGCCAGAGGGTGGAGACGGGAATCGGATGCAGCGTGAGCAGGAAGCCGAGTCTCGCGCCTACGTAGTAGGCGACGCCCATGAAGAGCGCGGCACGGAATGGGGAGAAGCCGTCGTCGCTGTCGGTTTTCACGCCCCTCCACCAAGTTGGGATTCCGAGGAGAACCCTCCTTGGCAAATATGGACGGGGCTCTCCCCCCTCGCCAGCTACGGCACGCGAGACCCGAATGACCCGGCCACCAGGGATCGACCGAGAGGCTCGAGGGCATGATTTCATTCGTCGTTCCGGCGTACAACGAGGAGGAGCTTCTGGGCGCCACCCTCGACGCCATTCATACCGCGGCCGTCGCGACCGGCCAGGATTACGAGATTGTCGTGGCGGACGACGCCTCGTCAGACCGCACCGCCGATGTGGCGCGCGCCCATGGCGCACGGGTGGTTTCCGCCTCCCACCGGCAGATCGCCTCGACCCGGAACGCCGGCGCCCGGGAGGCGAAAGGTGATCTGCTCATCTTCGTAGACGCCGACACCATCGTGAATCCCGCCGTCGTCCGCACGGCGTTCGAGAGCGTCAGAGCGGGCGCGATAGGTGGAGGGGCGGGTGTGCGGTTCCAGGGCCGGCTTCCCTGGTACGTCAGGGTGCTCGAACCACTCGCCGTCTGGACCTTCCGGAAGGCTCGTCTCGCGGCGGGCTGTTTCCTTTATGCCACGCGCAAGGCCTTCGACGCGGCCGGCGGCTTCGACCAGTCGCTCTACGGCGCCGAGGAGATCGCCTTGAGCAGAGCGCTCAAGCAAGAAGGGAAGTTTGTCGTCCTGGAGGAATCGGTCGAGACGTCGGGGAGGAAATTTCGGGCGTACTCGGGATGGGAAATCCTGAAAGTGATGACCCGCCTCGCCTTGTTGGGTGGTCGTGGGGTGCGCTCCCGGGGCGACATGGCCTTCTGGTACGAGACGAGGCGGAAGGATCCGGACGCGTGAGACGCCGGCGGCTGGCCGGCCTCCTGGGAGTGGGATCTACCCCGCCGCATCAGCGCTTCACGACCTGACCCAAAGGGCAGTCTTGCGCAAGCGCGCAAAGGCAGGCATCCTCGTTGAGGAGGAGGCGCCTATGGCGCTAGTTGAGCCACTTACCGCGACGATTCCCACCGCTCCGGGTCGCAAACCCAGAGACGACGAACTCGATCTGTTCGGGCTCACCCACCCGGGCAAGGTTCGACCAGAGAATCAGGATCATTTCCTGCTCGGGACGGTCAATCCGCAGGTCGTCATTCATGGTACCAGTCTCCCTGATCCCGATAATCTGCCCCTCCGCGGTGATCGCCTCGCAACGGTCATGCTCGTGGCCGATGGAGTAGGAAGCGGGAGCGGCGGTGGTGAAGCGAGCCGGCTCGCGACCGAAAGCATCACTCGCTACGTCTCCTCTACCCTTCGCTGCTATCACTCGGCCGGATCTTCCGCTGAAGAGGAATTCTTCGACGCCCTGCGGCAGGCAGCGTTGGAGGCCCACAGCACGGTTCGAACCGAAGCGGCGGGACGTCCCGATGGGCTGCGGATGGCGACGACACTCACTCTGGGGATCGCGGTCTGGCCCTGGCTCTACGTGGTTCAAGTCGGCGACAGCCGCTGCTATGTCCACAAGGATGGGGTGCTGCGGCGCACGACCAGAGATCAGACCATGGCTCAGGACCTGGTGGACCGCGGCGCCCTCCCTCCAGAGCGGCTGGCTGCCTCGCCGTTCAGTCACGTGCTGGTGAGCGCCATCGGCGGCGAAGAGGCCAAGCCCGAAGTGACCCGAGTGGATATCAGGAAGCGGGGCTGTGTCGTGCTGTTGTGCTCGGATGGTCTCACCAAACACGTGTCCGATGAGGAGATCTGCGCCAGGATCGACGCGATGGAATCGTCCGAGCAGGTGTGCCGCGAGCTGCTGGATCTGGCGCTGGAGCGTGGCGGGAGCGACAACATCACGGTGCTGGCGGGACGTGCGCGACGGAGATAAGGGCACGCAGGTGAAAGATTCCATGCAGTGACTGCCCTCAGGATGGCTTCAGCCTCGATGATCGTTGCTGTTACGCTGGGATGCGGAGGCGGAAACCCTAAACCCGCCGGTGGTGGCGAGACGGCACAGCACGCGCCGGGAACTGGCGGGAGTCTCGCTGGACGGGAGTGGAGCCTCGCCTCGCTCGGCGGAGCCTCCGCAGAGGCCGGAAACGGAGGCAAGCCCGCGACCCTCGCCTTCAGCGATGCGGACAACAGGGTAAACGGGTTCGCGGGGTGCAATCGGCTGGCCGGGACCTACGAGGCGAAGGGTGACTCCCTTCGGATCGGTCCGTTGGCTCTCACCCGCATGGCCTGTCCTTCCGGCATGGAGCTGGAGACAAAGTTCGGAGCCGCGCTGGATGCGACCCGAAGCTACCGGATCACGGGAAACCGGCTCGATCTCGTGGGAGAAACCGGCGTCGTGGCGAGCCTGGAAGCAAGATGATGACCTTAGGACGCCGGATTGGTTGAAGCGTCCCACCTGGCGATTCGCTCTACCAACTCCCCTGGCCATTTTGAGTCGAGACACGCCTGCCGAAACCCTCGGCGAGGCTGAACGGGACGATTTTGAGTTTCCAGGATCACTTCTCCGCCAGAGCGTCAGAGTACTCGAAGGCCCGGCCGCACTATCCGGCAGTCCTCTTCGAGCACCTTGCCCGCCTCTCACCTGGACGCCGTCTTGCCTGGGACTGCGGCACCGGCAATGGCCAGGCGGCGACCGGTCTCGCCGAGCACTTCGAGCAGGTGATCGCGACTGACCCGAGCGAAGCCCAGCTGGCGGAGAGCTTTCCCCACACCCACGTCTCCTATCGCCTTGGGCAGGAGGAGTCGAGCGGGCTTCCCGATGGATCGGCGGACCTGGTCACGGCGGCGCAAGCCGCGCATTGGTTCGACCTCGAGGCCTTCTACCGAGAGGCGCGCCGCGTGCTTCGGCCCCAAGGGGCGATTGCGCTCTGGTGTTACGGCCTGTGCCGCATCTCACGGGAGATCGACGGGCTCCTCTCGGTGTTTTACGTCGAGACCGTGGGCCCCTACTGGCCTCCAGAGCGGCATCACATCGATGCCGCGTACCGGACTCTGCCCTTCCCCTTCGAGGAGTTTCCCTTTCCTCCAGTCGCGATGGAGCATCACTGGAACCTTCACGAGCTGGCATCGTACCTCGATACCTGGTCGGCCGTGAGCGGGTTCCGGAAGAAGGCAGGCAGCGATCCACTCCCACCATTCATCGCGGCCATCGAGCCGGTCTGGGGCGCGCCCGACAAGCCGCGCCGGATCGAGTGGCCGCTTGCTGTGCGTGCCGGACATGTGTGAATACCATGGTTCCGCCCTGCCCCGGACTGACGTAGGTTGAGATGGGTTATTCGCTCACGGAACCTGAGGAGAGTTTAATGCGCGGTCCCGCCCTGCATACTGCGGAGGACGCAACGCGGAGAGAGCTCCGCGGAGCGAGTTTGCGATTGTTCCTCTGGCTGGTAGTCTGCGTGATCGTAGGCCCGCTGGTCCGCTCGCTTCCTTTGGGACAGACGACCCGCACCGGGATGCTGGCCTGGCTGCTGGTTGCCATGGCGCTCTACTGGCTGTATGCCGGCCTGGGGTATCGCCCGCTGCTGCTGGTCCAGCTCGGCATTTTCTCCTCGGCCGCGGCACTGCTTGCCATCAAGGCGGGGCTCGTGGCGCTGGGCATTCATAGCTTCGACATACTCCGGGCCACGGCGCGGATCCTTCTTATCGTCGGCGGGGGATGCGCCGGCGCCAACCTGGGCATGATGCTCATCGCCTCGCTGCTGCGTCGCACCCCATCTGCAGTCGACGATGTCCGACCCGGCTAGCGACGGCGCCCCACCCTATCATTCATTTCCGTGAATCCCTATGCCTCGCACTCGTGATCACAAGACCCGCTGGTCGTCCCGTCGTCAACCGAAGCGTTATGGCGGTGGTGCCCACCGAAAAGGCAGCGACAATTACGCCGCGAAACTGACGGAGAAGAAAGTCCAGCTGGCCCGCCGGCTCTACAAGCGCGGGGCCCAGATCAAGGTTCTTGCGAAGAAGTTCGGAGTAGATCCATCCACCATGTCGCTGGCGGTACGGCGGCTGACTTTCCGGCACGTTCGCTAGTCGGCAGTGCGGGACAGCAACCCGTAGGAGACCCAACCCTGCGTCACATGAGCATGCCACCCGGTATTCGGCTCCGGGTGGCGGATCCGGAGGACCGACCCTTCCTTCTGAAGCTCTCCGAGCGTCTTGGAGATTTCCCGGTTCCGCCCTGGCGTACCCGCTCGGAGATCGGCGCCGCCGACCACGCGATCCTGCTCGACGCGCTGAGACATTCGACACCGGAAAGCACGATTCGCGTGGCGGAGACCCAGGAGGGGCAGCCACTCGGCTACGTCTTCGTCACAACCAGAGAGGATTATTTCACCCACCAGCCACACGCCCATGTGGAGATCCTCGCTCTGGCACCCGAGGCCGAAGGACGAGGCATCGCACGCGTGCTGATGCAGGCGGCGGAGGACTGGTCCCGAGAACAGGGCTACAGTCGAGTAACTCTGAATGTCTTCGCCACCAACCAGCGCGCCCTCGGCTTGTACGAGCATCTGGGTTATCGGCCAGAGACAGTGCACTACCTGAAGGACCTCTCCTGAAGGATTTCTGAGAAAAAGCACCTCAGAAATTGCTGTTGCTGTAATCCCGCCGTAACACATGCAGCTTGACACCGCCAACCGATCCGTCTCTGATACAAACACGCGTGTGGGCACGGGGCGGGATTATCCCGTGTGACCCTGCTCACAGTGACCTTATAGAAGGAGTTCTGCAAATGAAAGTTCTTAATCGCGGCCTCACGGCCACGGCCTTGGCCGCTTTAGCCCTGACAGCCGCTTGCAGTAGTGACGATAACAACGATGGAGGTGGAAACCCTTCAACAGTCTGGACCGGAATCATCCAGGCTGACAATGCTGCAGCCTTCGGTGCACTTCAGATAAACGCCGCCACCGACGCCCCAGCACCCCCCGCGCTCAGTGCCATGGCTCCAATCACTGCCTCGGTCGGTTTGAACGTTGTCGCCCCGGCCGCCGCAACGCTGAGCCTCGGCGGGACGTATGACCCCGCGACGGATCAGCTCGCTGTGGATGACCAGAGCTATATCCTCGCCGGGACCTTCGACGGGACCTCGCGTCTCGAAGGCAACTGGAGCGGACCGGGACCAACTCAGGGCGTCTTCGTTTCGCTCCTGGATAACGACGGCACTGGCCAAGCCTTCTGCGGAACGTTTACCGGCACTCCCGGAAGTGGATCCTTCGGGTTCGTAGTGGTGAACGGCGTACTGGCCGGGAATTACTACACCATCGGCTCAACCACCCCGGTCGCGGTGGATGGCACCGTGGCTGGCGGCACCGCAATCACTCTGGCGGGTGCTACGACGGGAACCGGAACCATCACTCCCGGCACGCCCAGCACGGCAACCGGGACGTTTGACGTCGGTGCGGACACGTTCACGTGGACGACCACCGACTGTACGCCGTAGTTTCAAAGGCGTAAGAAGTGAGGAGTGAGAAGTGAGAAGTGAGAAGTAAGGAGTGAGGAGTGAGGAGTGAGGAGTGAGGGGGTGCAGATAGGTTGTAACATCTCGACCCCTTCTTACTTCTCACTCCTCACTTTCTAACGCTTCTAGCCTCACGTCTCCCCCACCCCACCCTCGGCCTCATTATTTGTCGGCACCCCCATCATCGCCACGGCACAATTGATCAGCGCCACGTGAGTGAAGGCCTGGGGGAAGTTTCCCAGTGCTACTCCGGTGGAGGGATCGATCTCTTCCGAATAGAGACCGAGGTGGTTGGCCTGGTTCATCATCCGCCGGAAGATGCGCTCTGCGCCTTTTCGGTCTCCGATTCGGAGGAGTGATTCGGCGAGCCAGAAAGTACAGATCGAGAAGGCTCCCTCTTCACCCAGCAGGCCGTCGGGACTGCGATAGCGCACCACCAGCTCCCCGTCGCCGGTCGTCAGCTCCCGGGCCACTGCCCGGACTGTCCCAATCGTCCGGGGATCGTCCCAGGGGAGGAATCCCCGAAGCCCCACGGCCAATGCGGCGGCATCCAGAGTATCGGGATCATCGTAGACCTGGACGAACGCCTGCTTCCGCTCGCTCCAGCCGTGGCTCAGGATTTCGTCGCGCAGCAGGCCTCGTTCCGTTCGCCATCGTCTCGCGTCGCCGTCCACGCCCATCGCCTCGGCCATGCGGATCCCCCGATCGAGGGCGACCCAGCTCATCAACTTGCTGTAGACATAGTGCCGAGCCCCGCTTCGCATTTCCCAGATGCTCGAGTCGGGAAGCCGCCAGTTCCGGCTCACCCAGTCCACCAGGGGACGGAGCACTCGCCAGGTGCCATCGGTCATTTCGTGGTAGCGCCGCCAGATTTCCGCGGTCGCCATGACGTCTCCGTAAACATCGAGCTGCAGCTGACCCGCCGCCGCGTTTCCCACCCGTACGGGGCGCGATCCGAAGTAGCCGCTCAGATGATCCAGCGAGCGCTCGGTCAGCTCCCGGCGTCCGTCCAGGCCGTACATGATCTGCAGGTGCTGGTCCGACTCGTGGCGGCAGACTCGCTTGAGGAAGCGCATGAAGTGATCCGCTTCCTCGTGGTGTCCCACGCCTTCGAGGGCCGCGAGAGTGAACGCCGCGTCTCGCAGCCAGACGAAGCGGTAATCCCAGTTGCGGACTCCGCCCAGTACCTCGGGGAGAGAGGTAGTCGGCGCCGCGATGATGCCGCCGCTCTCGCCATCGGTGAGCAGCTTGAGCGCCAGAGCGGAGCGTTCGACGTGAGTGTGGTATGGTCCGGTGTAACGAATCTGCGAGGCCCAGACTCGCCAGAAGGCGGCGGTCACCTCGAGTTTGCGGGCGCTGTCGTAGCGGTCCACCGGGTGAACGTCGTCGTCGTCGTAGCGGAGCACCAGCCAATGAGTATCGCCCTCCTTGATGGGCAACAGCGCGACCGCCCGCCCATTGCTGACGTTCCACTCGAATGGCGCGGTTCCGGAGAGAGTGGCGACCTCTTCTCTGCGATCGGTGGCGAAGAGGCCATGTCGCAGCTCTTCGATCCGGGTTTCGCCGGCCGCGTAGTCGAACCGCGGCATGAAGTCGATTCGCAGGCGGACCTTGCCGCCGGTGCATGTCACCTGGCGCTGCAGCTCGGGGTGCCGGCTCGGCGGCTTCCCATCGAACCCGACCGGCATGAAATCCACGACTCGGACCTCGCCGTCGTCGGTGCGGAAAGTGGTTTCGAGAATATTGGTGGACGGCAGGTAGCGCTGTCGCGTCGTGTATGCTTCGTCGGGCTGGATCACCCAGCTGCCGCCGTGATCGGGGTCGAGGATCGCCGCGAAGAGGCTCGGGCTATCGAACCGTGGCAGGCAGCACCAGTCCACCCCTCCGTGCAGCCCCACCAGCGCGGCGGTGCGCAGGTCTCCGATCAGTCCGTAACTGGAGATGGGTGGTTGGTCGGACATGGGTCCCAGGAGAAAGTGCCCAGGTGAAAGGTCTGAGGACTGAGTAGTCAGCCTCTCCCTCGGTACTCGGTATTCGGTACTGCTTCAGTCCTTTCTACTCTTTCTTTCACTCGCCAGCCGCCTCAGCCACCTGGTGAGACTCGCGGGACTCGCTGTCCGAAACGCCGCGCCGCGGGCTCGCTTCCCCACGACGATCGTCATCGCACGGCCCTCGAGTGCCTCGAAGGCGTACTCGTCGGTCGTATCGTCTCCGGCATAACATACCATCCCGCGGCGGATGGCCCCCGGCTCGCGAGTCCTGAGCCAGCCGAGGACGGCGCGTCCCTTGTTGACCCCGGGCAAGCGGACGTCGATGACCCGCCGGCCGGTGTGGGCGTCCAGTCCCCAGCCCAGCAACAATTCCGCGGTCTCCTCCCAGACTTTCTTCCCGAATTCGGTTGAGCCACGCCAGTGGATGGCAATCGAATAGGGTTTGGTCTGCACCCAGACGTTGGGCCAGTCGCGGAGCCAGTCGTCCAGAAATCGGGCTGCGCGCCGAAGCCTGCGGGGGTCGCCATGCAACCAGCGGCGCCGGTCCCCGCCCTCGAGAAGGTCGGCTCCATGATTCCCGATGACGGCATCCACCGGGGTGCGAAGCACACCCATGACGCCATCGACATCCCGCCCCGAGACGATGATCACCTCGGCGCCGCACTTCCGGAGCGACTGGAGCGCCTGGCGGGTCGCGGGCGGCACCCGGGCCTTCTCCCGCGGCCAGTCCACCAGCGGCGCCAGGGTGCCGTCCAAATCGAGAAACAGGACGGGACGGTTCACGATGGCGAGCCGGCCGAATTCCCGGTCGGCCTGGCCGAGTGGCCGTATCACTTCTTACGTCTCAGCCGCTCGACTTCGGCAAAGATGGATTCCATCCAGTCGAAGACGGTGCTGGCTTCGAGCCGTCGCCGCATCTGCACCAGACGGCGTTCCCGTTCCTCGGGAGGCGTCGCGAGGGCCGTGTGGATGGTTTCCGCAACGGCGCCGGCATCGTACGGGTTGACCAGGAAGGCGCCGCGCATCTCGTGCACTGCCCCGGCGAAACGGCTCAGCACCAGGGCGCCGAGGCGGTCGCGTTGGCAGGCGACGAATTCCTTGGCGACGAGATTCATGCCGTCCTGAAGTGGAGATACGACACAGAGATCCGCCGCCCGATAGAAGGCCGTCAGGGCAACGGGGTCCTGTCCTTCGCGCACCAGGCGAATCGGTTGCCAGTCCCCCCGACGATAACGGCGATTCACCTGTTGCGCGATCTCGGCGACTTCTTCCTCGTAGGCCACGTACTCGGGCACTTCTCCCCGGGAGGGCACCGCGATCTGCAGCAGGACTACCCGGCCGATGTGCTCGGGGTGCACCTCCAGCAGCCGTTCGATGGCGCGGAAGCGCCGGGGAATTCCCTTGGTGTAGTCGACCCGGTCTACCCCGAGCAGCAGCTGGCCACCATGGGGCAGAGCGTTCCGCCGGATCCTCCGCGACATCTCGGCCACGTCGGCCCGGGCCGATGAACGCTCGAACGCCTTCACGTCGATCGAGATCGGGAATGCGCGGACCACGGTGCGCTTGCCGTGGAATTTCACCCGGCCGTGCCCCAATTCCACCTTTGCTTCGGGCACAAACCGGCGGACCGCCGAGAAGAAATTGCGACAGTCGGCCTTGGTCTGGAAGCCGAGGAGATCGTTGCCGAGCAGTGAGCGAATCAAGGTCCGCGCGGGCGGGAACAGTCGAAGAATGTCGGCCTGTGGCCACGGGATGTGCCAGAACTGATGGACGAAGAGGCGGCGGGCATGTCGCAGCATCGCAGGGACGCATGCGAGGTGATAGTCCTGGAGCCAGACTACCGCTTCACGACCCCCAGCCTCGGTGACCGCGGCGGCGGCGAAGCGTTCGTTGACCCGCCGGTAGGTCTTCCAATGTTCCTCTTCGTAGATCAGCAGGGAGATCTGGGAATGGCACAGGGGCCACAAGGCCCGATTGGCCGTTTCGATGTAGTAACCGCGCACCTCCTCCGGAGTGAGTCGAAGGCGGCGAAGCCGATACGCGGGGTTTTGAGGCGGGACGCGCACTCCGTCCGTCGCGTCGGTGACATCGAAATCGGCGGCCCCGCTTCCCCACGCGATCCAGGTGCCGCCTGTCGCGGCGAGCATCGGCTGGAGTGCCGCGGTCAGACCTCCCGCCGGGTGGCTGACCGTGATCTGACCCGCGGCATCCCGCTCATGAATGAACGGCTCACGATTGCTGACGAGAATGACGGCGGGGGCGTCCGGGCGCCGGAAGCGTGACACAACGTCCATGCCGAAGCCTACCCCCGAGGTCGGGACTCAAGGAAGGGCGCTATTTCACCTTGCGCGGGACCCGCACCCTCCTCACGTTTCAGCATCTCCACCATCCGGAATTCATGGTTCGAACGATCCCGCTGGCACTGGCCCTGCTCGTGGCCTGCTCTTCTTCCACACCGAGCCCCCAACCGCTCCCGGATCGGGCGGCTCTGACCTCCAGCATTCAACAGCAATTTTCCCGTTCGGCCGACGCGTGGAACCGGGGGGACCTCGATGCCTTCATGTCGGACTATGCGCCGGACAGCCTCACGTCATATGTCTCCGGCGGCCACCTTGTCAAAGGTGTGGACGTCATTCGAAGCCACTACGCGCCTCGATTTGCGCCGGGAGCCACCCGCGACAGTCTCCGGTTCGAGGAGTTCAATGTCCGGCCGCTCAGCCCCACGCTTACCCTGGTAACCGCCCGGTTCATCCTTTACAACACCGGGGGCACCACCGCCAGCGGTCCCTTCACCCTCGTGATGGAGCAACGATCCGATGGCTGGAAGATCCTTCACGATCACACCTCGACTGATGCGCGCTAGCCTCCTGCTCCTCGCCGCGCTGGCGGCATGTGCTCCCCGCGAAAAGGACCGGATCGCGCTGGTCGGTGGCAACATCATCGACGTCAACGGGGGCTCGGTCCTGCGGGACGGGGTGATCGTGATCTACCAGGGCAAGGTGGAGACGGTTTCTCCCCGCGAGGGATTCAAGATTCCCAAGACCGCGGAGGAGGTCGACGTCAGCGGGAAGTGGATCATCCCCGGCTTAATTGATTCTCACGTCCACTCCTCCCGGTGGTCCCTGCCCCGGTTCCTGGCATTTGGAATCACCAGCGTCCGCGATACCCACGGTAACATGGACTCGATTCTGGCCCTGCGCGAGGAAGCCAGCCTGGGCGGGAACGCGTGGCCCAGAGTGTATTCCGCCGGCGCGATGATCGACGGGGCGCCCGCGACGTACGGGGATGCGACCGAGGTGAAGACCGCGGCACAGGCCCGCCGCGCGGTGGATGCCCGGGCGGTGGCGGGTGTGGACTTCATCAAGACTTACACCCGGATCACGCCGGAGCTGTTCAAGGCGCTGCTCGACGAGGCGAACGCGCTCAACCTCAAGGTGACCGCCCACCTGGGGCTCACCGATGCGGAGACCGCCTCGAGACTCGGAGTCGCCTCGATCGAGCATATGACCGGCATCCCCGAAGCGGCCAATCCGCGCGGGGCGGAGAAGCTGTATGTCGAACACCGGGCATCCTTCTTCCGCGGCTGGAACGCCTTCGAGAAGAGCTGGGCCACGCTGGACTCGACCAGCCTCGCGCGCGTCGCCGCAACTCTGGTGGACCGGAAAGTCATCCTTATTCCGACCCTGGTTCTCCACGATACCTTCAGCCGGCTGGATGATCCCGCCGTGCTGCTCGACCCCGATCTCAAGTCGGTTCCCGATTCCGAGATCAAGCGGTGGAATCTGCCTGACCTTAAGGCGCGGGCTGGCTGGACCGATGCCGACTACGTCGCCTTCCGCGCAGCGCGACCGATGCAGGACCTCTTCGTGCGGGAATTCCGGGTGGCGGGCGGAGTTATCGCGGCGGGCACCGACGCGACCAACCAGATGCTTCCACCGGGACCGACGCTGCATACCGAGATGGCGCTGCTGGTGAACGCGGGACTCACCCCGAGCGACGCCCTTCGCGCGGCGACGATCAACGGTGCCCGGCTCCTCGGCGCCGATTCCATCGGGACGCTGGCCGCGGGCAAGGTGGCAGACCTCGTTGTCCTCGACGCTGATCCGCTCGCCGATATCCGCAATACCAGACAGGTGAGCCGGGTGATGGTGCGGGGCCTGTTGTACGACGCGGATTCCATCCGGAAAACCTGGTAGGGCATGGCGCTGCCTCGCCTGCTGTTGGCGTGGCTCGTCGCCACGTTGTGGTTTGTTCTCTGGCACGAAGGCCGGCTCCGCCTGGGCGGGGGGCCGGTTGAACGCTCGCACCACGAGTCACGCCGCACCGAGTGGCTGGCCGCGGTACTCGAGGCTTTACTTCTCACGTTGTTTGCCGCCCTCTGGTTCGCCAGCCTGGGACACGGTGGGTGGCCCCTTCTTTTTCTGCTCGTCGGTATTCTCGTTGAAGTTCCCCTGCGGCTGCGCCAGCATCGAAGTCCCATCCTGCCCTGGCGCGAGGTCGCCCTGGGAGTGATCCGGATCATCGTCGCGGGAGGGCTGCTGGCCTGGCGATTGGGATGAGTGCAGTGGAAGGAATTGCCCGGCTTCAGGCGTATTTCGCATCGGCGTCCACCCGACAGGGGATCCTCGCGCGACGCCTGCTTGGGAAACCCTCGGCAGACGATTCACAGCTCGCGAAGGAGCTCGTTCGCCGACTGATTGGAGAGATCCGCGCCGACGGCAGCCTCGGCGGGGCCTTCGTTTCCACCGCGTGGGCGATCGTCGAGCTGCATGATCTGGGCGGTGACCTCGCCGCAGCGACGAGACTTTCGGAGTGGCTTCTGGCTCGACAGGATGCGCCGGGTCGATTCGGAGAAGGATGCACTCCGCCCCGTCACGCGGGCAGGACTTGCGAGCATTTCATGAGCGGGTTCTTCGCGGTAGCGCCGGCAACCGAACGGGTTTCACCGCTCACGTTGCCCACCGGTAAGGTGATCCGCTCCGAAGGTACCGCGCGGTTCGCCGCCAGCTGTCTCGCACTCCGCGCAGCCATCCTTGCAGGGCAAGGGTCTCAAACCGGGGTTCGCAGGCACATCGAGAGCCTGGCCGTGGCAGCGACGGGACCACTGCCGACCGATCACTATCCGATGGAGTTTGTGGTGGCGTCGCTTTCGACCCTGGCACACATGAGACAGGAAGAGAGTGCCATCGGCGCCTACCGAGACCTTCTCCTCAAGCGTCAGAAAGAGGACGGCACCTGGTCCGGCCTCGATTCGTTCATGACTCTGGAAGCGCTGATGGCGGAAGGGAGCGAGAGGGCGCTCCAGGCGGTGCGGAAGGCGATCCCGTCTCTCCTCGCCAGCCAGCGACGTGATGGAACCTTCGGCGCGTTGGCGAGACAAGAACGAGCATTGATCGGACTGAAGGCAATGGTGATTAGTACCTAGTACCTAGTACCGAGTACCGAGTACCGAGTACAGACAGACGGAGTACGAGAATACCGATTACCGAGTGAGCGCCTGAGGCCGCGGTCGATTACTAGGTACTAGGTACTCGGTACTCGGTACTCGGTACTGATTACTTTCAATCATGTCCACCGCCTCCCCAAAAGTCCGCCTGACCTCCTTCTCCCACGGCGCCGGCTGCGCCTGCAAACTGGGACTGCTCGATCTCGCGGAGGTCCTGAAGAACGTTCCGGGGGCGAACGATCCCCGGGTCCTGGTGGATGCGGCGACCCGCGACGACGCCGCGGTGTATCAGATCTCCCCGGATCGCGCTCTCATAGCAACGGTGGATTTCTTCACGCCGATCGTTGATGATGCCGCCACCTGGGGCGCCATCGCGGCGACCAATGCATTGAGTGACGTGTACGCGATGGGTGGCATGCCGCTCTTCGCCCTCAACCTCGTGGGATGGCCCAGGGGCAAGATTCCCTTCGAGCTACTCGGGGAGGTCATCACCGGAGCCGGGACCGCGGCCGCGGCGGCCGGATGCCTGGTGCTGGGCGGCCATTCGGTGGATTCGCTGGAACCGCATTTCGGCATGGCCGTGATCGGAGAGGCCCATCCCGATCGGCTGCTGACCAACGCCGGCGCCCGGCCCGGCGACGTCCTGGTTCTGACCAAGCCGCTGGGGACCGGAGTGCTGACCACGGCACTCAAGCGCGACATCATAGGAGAAAGCGACCTGGTCGAAGCAGTACGCAGCATGACCTCGCTCAACGACGGTGCCATGCGCTCGGCACTGGCCGCCCAGGCCAGCGCCGCGACAGATGTCACCGGCTTCGGGCTGCTGGGGCATCTGGGTCACGTCGTTCGCGCGAGCGGCGTGGCAGCCGAGATCGGGTTTGAACAGTTGCCGCTGCTGGGCCGCGCTTACGAGCTTGCGAACAGGGGCGTCGTACCGGGAGGTACCGAGAGAAATCTTGCCGCGGCGACATGGGCCAGTTTCGCCGAGGATCTGAGCCCGGCGGAGCGCCTGCTGTGCGCCGACGCCCAGACCTCGGGCGGATTGCTGATCAGTGTCGCAGCCAGCCGCGCAAAGGACCTGACGGAGCGGCTTCGTGAGGAAGAAACGCTCGCGGCCAGCGTGATCGGCCGGATCAGCGATGGGCCGGCGGGCACGATCCGGGTGTCCCGGAGACTCTGATCGTGCCCCTGCGCTGGAACGCCACCCGACTCGACCAGCTCGAGTCAGCCGTTCGGCGCGGCAAGCGGGTTTCTCTCATGCGTCGCGGCACCGAATACGTGGTGACCGCGGTTCGGCTCACCACGCGGGAAAATCGGGACGCGCTGGTGGGACGACACCCCATGACGGGAGAGGAGCTCGAGTTCCTGCTGGAGGACGTGGATGGATTCGAGGTAGTCGGGGAGTAACCCTTGACCATTCAGGTCAGGCCCTGCACATCTGAGCTATGTTCACCTCACTCCTGGTAGGTCTGGACGGCTCGCCCCTGTCGTTGATCGCGCTGAACCAGGCGATCCATGTCGGCCGGCGGTTCCGTTCCCAGATCATCCTGGTTCACGTGGTTCGCGCGGAGTCGCTGGCGGGTTTTCGCCCGCAGTGGATTGATCCCGCCTCCGATCAGGCGGGCTCCAGCGAGGATCAGTCGGCCCGGGCGCTGCTCGACGGAGCCGCAGACACGGTTCGCCGGGCGGGCCTGGCGGTGCGGACCGAGCTTCGTCGCGGCGATGTAGTCGAGACCTTGCGGGAACTTGCCGCGGATGTCGGTGCCATCGTGGTGGGCCGCTCCGGCGCACTGGGTGCCGGAGATCCCCTGGGTCCCGATACCCGCGAGCTGATCCGGCGCTGCCCGCGTCCCCTACTCGTCTGCGGTGTAGCCGTAAGCCCGATGGATCGCTGCCTGGTGGCGTACGACGGGCAACCCGCGAGCGAGGCTGCGCTCTCGTTCGCCGCCCGCTACGCGGAGATCGCGGAAGCGCACCTCGATGTGCTCCACGTCGCCGATGATTCTGCCGCTGGGCACGCCGTTCTGGCCCGGACCTCCGCCGCGTTCTCCGCATCGCCCTTCAGCTACGAGACTCATCTGGCGAACGGAAAGGTGGAGGAAGCGGTGTCTGCCGCGATCGCGGAGTACCGGTCCAATGCCCTCTTTACCGGGACCAGTCGGGAGGAAGGACGCCGGTTGGTGCCCTCCCACACCGAGGCTATCTTGCGGGCCACTGACCTCCCCGTCCTCGTTCACAGTGAGCCGCACGATCCCGGTGCCCGCACCACGTCTACCTATCGCCGTCCTTCATCTTGATGAAAGCTGCCTGGGCAACGGCCGGGACGGGGCAAATCCCGGCGGCGCAGGCGGCCTGATCGAAGTCCGCACCTCGAGCGGAATTCAGCGGCGGGATTTCTATATCTCCGCCCCCGACACCACCAACAACAAGATGGCGCTCTGTGGCGCAATCGCGGCGCTGCAACTGCTCGGCGGCAAGGGCAAGCGGCTCCGGGCCTTGGTGGTTTCCGATTCGGAATACCTGGTGAAAGGCGTCCGCGAATGGGCGCCGGGATGGATGGCGAGAGGCTGGACCCGGAAGGGCGGTACCATCGAGAACCTGCAGCTCTGGCAGCTGCTGGTGGAGTCAACGAAGGGGCACGACGCTCAATGGGCCTGGGTAAGAGGGCATCGTGGACACCCGAAGAATGAGTATGCCAATGACCTCGCCGTGAAGGCCGCCAAAGAGCAGATCACTTCGCAGGGTGCGGTCGAGTCGGAATTCTTAACCTGGCTGGAGGCGAAACGGGCGAAGAAACATTTCGTGGAGTACGACCCCGACGGAGCGTTCGCCGCCCTGGAGCAGCGGATTGGACGGGGAGAGGAGATACCTGTGGTGTTGGAGGAGTAGACGGGAGAGGGGAGTGTGGGAAGGCGAAATATAGAGGTACCTCATCCCGAGCAAAGCGAGGGATCTAGCCTCCTTGCCTAAGAGCAAGGTTAAGGAAACTAGATCCCACGTCGTTTCACTCCTCGGGATGAGGTGCTTCCCCTCCTTCTACTTATCTCCCGCTTAGTGCGCCCACTTCCCGATCGAATACCCCAGCACCAGCCGGCCGGTGACGGCATCTTTGGGCACGGTGTAAACCTCTCCACTCACACTGAACGCCTGTGAGAGGTTCCAGGTAGCGCCTCCCATGAAGGCGAAACGACTCAAATTCACCTCCACCTTCTGGCGGTCTCTGAAGCCGGTGTTGTCGGTGTGGTCCACCTGGAAGCGGGGGTGCAGGATGTTGTAACCGCCGCCGAGATAGGGACGGAATTTCCCGCCGCCCCAGTTCCAGCCCAGGGTCAGCTCTGCACCGAAGATGTTGGGTTGGTAGCGGTCGTTCGAGACCAGCCCTCCAAAACAGTCCGCGTTGGCGGGATCGTCGAGGTCAGACTCCGAACAAACGAACGGCGCGTAGATGCTGCCGATCGTCGCGTGGACCCGGCCGGTCATCAACGTCGATTTGCCAATCGGAACGGTACGGCCGAGGGCGAATCCCCACAGATTGGGCTTCACATCGTTGATAGTGATGGGCGGCACCCAGCTGATCTCGAGGTAGGTCCCGTTGGCCAGGGCAAACGCGAGTCGAGGCCGCACGAAACCGGGCACCAGATTGACGTTCTCCGGCCCTTTCCCCGGACGGCAGGTCGTGGGGGTTGCGGTCTCGTCATCGACATCCGGGAGATACGTGCCTTCGAGACTTATCGTGACGGTGCCAGGGCGCGCGACTCTCGGCCCCTGGGCCACGCTGAACGCCAGCGGAACCGAGAAATGGGCGAACAAGTCCGCCTCGTGAGAATCCTTCGCGGGCTCGCAGGTCTGACCCGCGGCGACCCCGGAAAGACCCGCGACGAGAACGGCGGTCGCGAACAAGACGCGCATCACTACTCCTTGCTTGACAGTGTGGTAGGCTGGCCCTAACCTCAGCCAGACATGACCGATCTCGAACGGCTTTTCCGCCGGCTGGTGGATAACCTAATCGCGATTGACCCGGCGCGCCTACATCGCTCCATGCCGCTCTCGGATCTCTACGAATCGGTTATCCCCTATCGCACCAACCGACGTTCGCTCTCCATTGATACAGCGGAGGACTATGATTTCCTCCTGCTTCGGCTCTGTGCCGGAGAGGGAGGCTTCCTCCGCATGCTGTCCCCTGACGTCGCCGAGCGGTTTCGCTCGGAATCAGCCAGTACCAATCCCAACCTTGAACTGATCCGCGCGTACGCCGACGCGGAATTACAGCTGGAAACCGAGCGACTCGCTCATGCGCTGGGCCCGGGTCCCGACGAAGCGTTCGCACCGCCGGAGGACGTCGGGTTCGACGCACCATTGCCGATGCCCGCTCGGGAGGCCGAGGGCGGCGACGACGTGATCTCCCTTGAGACCCTGCGCGCCGCCCGTATGGCCCCGGACCCGGTTCCCATCGTCCCTGCTCCTCCACGGATGACGGCTGAGCCGGATCCGGAACCGTCAACTCGCGCGGAAGCATACCCTCGGTGCAGCTTCTGCGGGGGTCGGCTACCGTCCGGCCGTTCGGTCAACTTTTGCCCTCACTGCGGTCAGAACCAGTCCTACACGCGCTGCCCTGAATGCCAGGCCGAGCTCGAGCTGGGCTGGCGGCATTGCATCAACTGCGGGCACCTTGTGGGCGAGCAGTAGACGGAAGACGGGAGAGGGGAGACGGGCTACCATGAGATTTGAGAAAGCCATCGAACCATGCTGATGAATGCAGGCCGCGGAGATGAAATGGGAGCTTCCCACCTAAGCTTCTCCCGTCTCCCTTCTCCCGTCTCCCTCCTCCCGCTTTCCCGTCTCCCATCTCCCGTCTCCCGTCTCCCGCTGTGACCGCCCACCGCATCTCCCTCATTCCGGGTGACGGCATTGGTCCGGAGGTCATAGACGCTGGATTCCCGGCCATCGAGGCCGCGGCCCGTTCGGTCGGTGTCACCCTCGAGATCGAACGGCTGCCCTGGTCGGCCGATCACTATCTCAAGACCGGGGAGACACTTCCGGACTCGGGCTTCAAGCACCTGAGAGACGAAACCGACGCCATTTTCGTCGGGGCGCTCGGAGATCCTCGCGTGCCGGGCAACGAGCACGCACGCGATATCCTGCTCGGACTTCGATTCCGGTTAGACTTGTACATCAATTTCCGTCCGGTCAGGCTCATACACCCGCGGCTGTCACCGCTGCGGTCCGCCGATCGGGCCGTCATAGACTTCGTGATTTTTCGCGAGAATACCGAAGGGCAGTACCAGGGTATCGGCCGGGCGGAGGAGGTGGGCTCACCGAACGAGCGGCAGATTTCCGAGGAGATTCATACTCGGAAGGGAGTCACCCGGATCGTGGAGGCGGCCTTCGAGTGGGCCGGTCGCCACGGCAAGAATCGCGTCACCATGAGCGACAAGGCGAACGCGGTTCCCTGGCAGCGGATCTGGGGTGAGATCTTCAATCAGGTCGGAGCCCGCCACCCGGCCATCAATCGGGAACATCGCTACGTGGATGCGCTCGCGATGGAGCTGGTACGGGAACCGGAGCGCTTCCAGGTGATCGTCGCCAACAACCTCTATGGCGACATCCTCTCCGACCTCGGCGCCGGTCTGGTCGGCGGACTCGGTGTCGCGGCGAGCGCCAATCTGCACCCCGGACGGGCAGGATTGTTCGAGCCGGTGCACGGGTCGGCCCCGCCCCTCGCCGGTAAAAATGTGGCGAACCCTATGGCGACTGCTCTCACTGGAGCCTTGATGCTGGAAGCGCTGGGATACCCCGAGGCTGCGAAGCGACTGGAGCGCGCGGTAAGCACCGTCGTGGCCGAAGGCCCGACGACACCAGACATCGGTGGCCGTTCGACGACCACGGAAGTGGGCCGAGCCATTGCGGAGGCGATCCAGTGCTAGTGGCTCTTACCCGGGCGGTAAGTCGCACGCTCAACGACTGCGAGCTCACCTTCCAGAAATACGAATCCATCGATGTAGAACTCGCCCGCAAGCAACACGCGGCCTACGAGGACGCTTTGCGCAAAGTTGGTGCAAAGCTCATTTCCATGGCGGCGCTCGACCTCTGCCCCGATGCCGTCTTCGTGGAAGACACCGCGGTCGTGCTGGATGAAGTGCTGGTGCCCGCCCGGATGGGCGCGCAGAGTCGGGCCCGCGAGGTCTTTAGTGTCGCCGAGGAGCTGGCCTTCTGCCGGCGCGTGCTCTCTTTGCCGCCGCAGGGCTCGCTCGAAGGTGGTGACGTGATCCGGGCGTGGAAGACCATCTTCGTGGGAATCTCCCGCCGTACCGATGAGGCCGGCGCCGAAGGGCTGCGCACTATTCTCCAGCCCTACGGGTACAACGTCGTCCCGGTGAAGGTCCGGGGAGCGCTCCACCTCAAGTCCGCCTGCTCCTACCTCGGCCGCAACATGCTGCTACTCAATAGCGCCATGGTGGAAACGCGCGCGCTCAAGGGCTATGAGATCCTGGAGGTCCCTTCCAATGAACCTGGCGGAGCCAATGTCCTCGTCGTGGGAGAAACCGCCATCGTACCGGCCAGCTTCCCGGCAACCCAGAAACTCCTGCGGCGAATGGGATTCGAGGTGATCTCCCTGGATGTCTCCGAGCTGCAGAAGGCGGAAGCCGGCGTGACCTGTTGCAGCATCCTGTTCGATGCACCGGCCGGAGACCTGAGCCGAAAGATCAGGTAGCCATTCAGTCCGACTCAAGGAGCCCACATGCCGAGGAACCGGCTGTGGCCCGGGCTTGTCACCCTGCGGGTGAGCGCGACCTCGCGGGAGATAACGGCAACGCGCGGAAGGTGATGACCGACTTGGAAGAAACTGTCCGCTTCAGCTGGATCTCCGATTCGACAGAGTAGCCGTAAATATCTCTGCTGACCTGAGCTAAGGATCAAATCGATTCCCCAATCCAGAAGGATCCTGCATGGCGCTGAAGCTTTCCGGGTCCGTCAAGCCAGGGGTTGTGGGGTTGCTCGCCGTATCGGCTCTAGTGTCCACGGCCTTCGCGCAAGACACCACTGTTGTACGGGACACAACGCCGGTGCAGGACACCGCAGCGGTACGGGACACAATAGCGGCGAGAGATTCGCTGCTGCTGGACCACAGCTTCACCGCCCCAGGTGAGTTTGTCCGGGTTCAGCTGCGAAAGACCCAGGTCTATCGGGCCGAACTGAACTCGCCCGAGGTAAACCTCGACATCCATCAGCGTCCGAGCGGGCCACCGGCATTTCTGTCGCCCACCGAGGTGGGCCCCGGCGCCAGTGGACGAGTTGCCTTCGAGGTCTACCCCAGGGCTGACGGGGAATACGAAATCCGAATCCTCGGACTCGGAGAAGCGGTGGTGAACCTGAAGCTGTACTACGACGCCAAGGCGAGCGGGCGGCGGGAGGAGATCATCAGCAAGCCAGGATGGGAGATCGGGATCGAACTCGGAGCCGGCGCCCACACCGGGTACTTGCTGAATCTCGAGCCAGGGGTGGAGCCCGACGACGACCAGGGCAGTTGGGACGTTGAAGGGTGCTTCTCCGCGCGAAACGGACCGGGAATCGCACGGGTAGTGAGCGGTTGTGCGCTCGGCATAGGATGGCACGACCGTCCGGAGTCGGTCGGCGTGCTCTGGTTCTTCATCGAACCCAGAATCCGGGTCTTGGGCGGACGGGAACAGGGGAAGTCGAACACCGAGGTGGGAGTCCTCTTCCGCGCCGCTCTGGGGGAAGTGTCCAGAGTCAACCGTTCTCCGATCATGCTGGCACCGGGAGCGTACGTATCCCGCCACATCCGTACCAACCCGAGCGGCAAAGGGTGGAGCATCACCCTCGGCTATGCCCACATGTTCATCTCGAACCTCGGCACCAAGTACGGACCCTTCCCCACCAACGAGGACTTCGGCCAGCAGCAGGCCGATCGGATTACCTTCTCGGTCGGTTACTATCAGTGACGGGCACCCCGCTGCACAGTCTATCGATCCGCAGGGCTGGGCTGTGACTTCGATCCGCCCGTTCGCTATCGCCTGCGGGATCGGCTTCGTCAGCATGCTTGGGGCGGCGATCACCGGAAGTGTCATCTACCGGGGAGAAACCGAAGTTCGCTGGACGCCATTGCGGATCGGACTCGCCAGCCTCGTCCTGATCGGTTTTCTCGTCTTCGTCTACATGCTGGTCCCGCTGTTGTTGCGGGGATTCCTCCAGGCCCAAGTCAGAATCGGCAACACCGAGCTGCCCCTGGTCCGCTGGCTGCTGTCCCACGAGCGCACCGCGTGCTTCGCGGTCTGGACCGTATGGACTCTGGGGCTGGCCATCGGACTGCCATTCGCGATCCACGATTGGAGCCAGAGCTCCGACGTTCCCGCCCAGGAACAGGGACCATGAGAAACCAGATTCTTGCGGTGATGGTGGGAGGGATGATGGCAGTCGGCTCGAGTGCGGCCCAGGCCCAGCAGACGAACGCCAACGCGCTCCGGCAGCTCTTTGCTTCCGACTGGGAGTTCAGACACCGTGAGCACCCCGAGACCGCGACCTGGCAGGGCGACCATCGCTACGACCAGAAACTCACCGACCTCTCTGCGGCTGCGATCGAACGGCGCAAGGCGCATGACCGCGACATGCTGGCGCGACTGGGCGGGATTCCCCGCGCCGGCCTCTCCAAACAGGACGCGTTGTCTTACGATCTCTTCAAGCGGGAAAAAGAAGTCGCGGTCGAGGGCCAGCAATTCCCCAACGAGCTTCTCGCCCTGGACCAGCTGGACGGCCCGCATTTGATGATGGGTCAGCTCGTCCAGGTCATGCCGTTCACCAGCAAGAAGGAATACGACAACTATCTCGCCCGGCTCGCCGCCTATCCAACCTACATGGCGCAGATAATGGATTTGCTGCGTCGCGGCATGGCCGAGGGATGGACCCAACCCGCGGTCCCTCTGCGCGGCGTTGCCGCCCAGATCACCGGGCAGATAGTTGATACGGTCGAGCTCAGTCCGTACTACACCCCGTTCAAGACCATGCCCGCGACCATCAGCAGCGAGGAGCAAGCCTCCCTTCGCGCGGCCGCGCGGGCAGCCATTCTCGATGGCGTGCAGCCGGTGCTCGCCAGGTTTCGCGAGTTCGTGGTGGACAGTTACCTGCCGGCGGGGCGTAGCTCCCCTGCCATCTCAACGGTCCCCGACGGAGCCGATTACTACCGCTTCGCCATCAAGCGGGAGACCACCACGAACCTCACCGCCGAACAGATCCACCAGATTGGGCTGAGTGAAGTGGCGAGGATCCGGAAGATCATGGACTCGGTGATAACAGCCAGCGGCTTCAAGGGCTCTTTCGCCGACTGGCTCAAGTTTCTCAGGACCGATCCCCAATTCTACGAAACGACGGCAGACGGACTGGTTCGGCGCTATCGCGATCTCGCCAAGCGGATTGATCCCGAGCTCCCGCGCCTGTTCGCCGAGTTGCCTCGTGCGCCATATGGGGTGAAGCCGTTTCCCGATTACGAGGCTCCGTCGCAGACCACGGCGCGCTACTACCCGGGGGCGGCAGATGGGTCGCGCGCCGGCTACTTCATGGTCAACACCTACCGGCTCGACGCCCGTCCACTGTACGAGCTGGAGGCTCTCACACTTCACGAGGCTGTTCCGGGGCATCACCTGCAGCTGTCCCGGGCCCAGGAACTCACCGATCTTCCCGATTTCCGTCGCAACGGAGACTACACCGCGTATGTCGAAGGCTGGGCGCTCTACGCCGAAAGCCTCGGCGAGGAATTGGGATTCTACCGGGATCCATATTCAAAGTTCGGTCAACTGACCTATGAGATGTGGCGGGCCTGTCGCCTGGTGATAGACACCGGGATTCACGCCAAGGCATGGAGCCGGGAGCAGGCGATCAAATACATGGTGGACAACACTGCCAAGTCGGAGCAGGACGTGACGGTCGAAGTCGATCGTTACATCGCCTGGCCCGGGCAGGCGCTGGCCTACAAACTCGGCGAGCTCAAGATCAAGGAGCTCCGGGCCAAGGCAGCACGCGAGCTCGGGCCCAAGTTCGACATTCGCCGGTTCCACAACGCGCTGCTCGACAACGGGCCGCTGCCGCTGGATGTGCTGGAGAGGGAAATGATGGCCTGGATTGCGAGGGAGAAGCAGTAGACTCTGCTTTCCCGACCGAAGACCCCACCGACGGTTTTACGAGTATGAATGGGCACACCTGGGCCCTCTTCATGGCCACCGAGATCACCCTCTGCCTCACGCCGGGGCCGGCGGTCCTCTTCGTCGTCTCCCAGGCTCTGCAGTACGGCAGTCGCCGCTCGCTCTACGCTAACCTCGGTATTCTCTCAGCGAACGCCTTCTATTTTCTGCTGTCCGCGGTCGGCCTCGGCGCGGTGCTGCTCGCCTCGCACGATTTGTTTGCGATGATTCGCTATGTCGGCGCGGCCTATCTCATCTATCTCGGTCTCGCGACGATCATGGGACGCGGGCTGGCCCTCTCCACCGGTCAAGGAGTTCAAGACGCGAGCGGAACCGGATGGAGACTCACGGGGCGCGGGTTCATGCTCCAGGCTGCCAATCCCAAGGCACTCCTGTTCTTCACCGCCCTGCTGCCCCAGTTCATCGATCCCCGGGCTGGGGTGCCATTCCAGATTCTGATCCTCGGCCTCAGCTCCATGGCGGCGGAGTTCTTCGTCCTGGCCGGCTACGGCCTCTTCGCCGGCCGAGCGTTCCACCTCGCCCGGCAGCCGCGCTTTGCACAGGCCACGAACCGGGTGGCGGGAGCCCTGCTGATCGGGGCGGGAGCGGGGTTGGCGATGGTGGGGAAGGAGTAGACGGGAGACGGGAGACGGGAGACGGGAGACGGGAGACGGGAGACGGGAGACGGGAGACGGGAGACGGGAGACGGGAGACGGGAGACGGGAGACGGGAGACGGGAGACGGGAGACGGGAGACCAGGTGTGAATGGGGCGAGGTGCGCGTTTTTGCAAGAGACTCGCGGAGAATCGATGAGCCGGGGCGGGATAGCAGTCGCTATCGTAGGAAATGCCCGACATCGGTCGCTGGAGGCTTGGAAGGAAGCTCGCTTTGTGACGCTGGCCGCGCTTGCAGTGTCCCAGACCTGATCGAACTCTTGGCCGAGGCCAAGGTCATCCCCGAAGCGCCCGCGAGTGAGTTGCGCTCGAGTTCATCTCGATGCCAGCGTCTCCTGGTAGGACTCCTCAAGCGGTGCCGCCCCCGATCCTGAACCGCGCGCTTTCCCGTCTCCCGTCTTCCGTCTTCCGTCTCCCCTCACCGATACCCCTCTGTCGTTCCGCCGTGACCAATTCGTGACTTCCCGCTTTTAGGATGCCGCCGTCTCCCTTTCCCGAGGAAGCGACGTGACGCGCTCTACCCTCCATGCCGCACTGGTTTTCTCCAGCACCGTAGTAGTCCTCGCATGTACCGGCCTCATGGCAGGACCGGTCAGCCCCGATTCCAAGACCGCCCTGACCGGTGTCGCCCCCGACTCCGCCTACAAGCGGGCCAGGACTCAGCTTGGCACCGAGGTCTTTTCCATCATCGAGGAGAATGTCGGGGAGCGCTGGATCAAGGCGACTCGCTATCCCAGCCCCAATACGAAGCCCAACACGGCCGCAGCGTGCCGCCTCATGCTGACGGTGCACGTGGAAGACACCGGTGTCAGGACCACCGGTCAGTGGGCGGCCTCCCAAGAGCTGACCACTGATGCCGGGAAGGCCACCTGCGATCAGGAACTGGCGGACACCCAGGTGAGAGTGGAGCACTTCGCGGCGAACGTCCAATAAGGCGGGAAGGCGGAAAGGCGGTTGGGCGGGCCGGCGGACAAAAACGTGAGAGGTAAGAGGTAAGAGGTAAGAAGGGAGGTCACTTCTCACTTCTCACGCTTTTCCCGTCTCCCGTCCTGCCCGCCCCGACCGCCTCGTCCTCTTCCCGCCATCCCACCCTACCGCCGTCCCTCCCTTGCATCCAAACGACCTCCGTGGCTTTTTCCACTAGGACCCCTTGTGGAGGAAAGCCGTGAAGGACAAGGAACTCGAAGCCCTGATCCGGAAGAACGTCGCCAAGGCCTCGGCCCCCAAAGCCAAGAAGCGCCCCACCTACGACGCGACCCTGGATGCCACCCGGCGTCCAGCCGAGAAGACCGACGATCACGATCCAGCAGATGAAGAGAGGAAGGAATTCTTCAAGGCCATGAAGCGCCGAGAGTTCTAGCGCTTTTTCGGCCAGATCTTTCACCGAGATCTGGCGTACCCCGCGCCCATCAACGCCCCGCCACCGGATGCCTGAGGGCTGGTTCCTTCGGTAGTCCCTCTGGAAGACTTGCAGGTTGTAAACTTTGACTCCCATGCGCCATCGCGAATCGCACCGCACCGAGCGTATCGGTTGGCTTCGTGCTGCCGTGCTCGGTGCGAACGACGGCCTGATTTCCACCGCCAGTCTCATCGTCGGGGTAGCTGCCGCGTCCGCGACCCCATCGGCGATCCTGGTCGCGGCGGTCGCCGGCCTCCTGGCCGGCGCGATGTCGATGGCGGCGGGGGAATACGTCTCGGTCAGCTCGCAGGCCGACACCGAGCGGGCCGATCTGGAGCGGGAGCGTCGCGAGCTGGCGACCGATCTGCCCGGAGAGAAAGCCGAGCTGACCGGGATCTACGTGAAGCGCGGGCTGGAGCCTGCGCTTGCGGCGCAGGTCGCGGACCAGCTCATGGTGCACGATCCGCTCGCTGCTCACGCTCGTGACGAGCTGGGTCTTTCCGAAATCACCGCTGCGCGGCCGTTGCAGGCTGCTCTTGCCTCGGCCGCGAGCTTCGCGGTGGGTGCCGCACTCCCGCTCGGGATCGTGGCCCTCGCTCCGCGGGATCGGCTGATACCCGTGATCGTCGTCGCCTCGTTGCTGCTGCTGGCCTTGCTGGGAGGCATGGCCGCAAAGATCGGGGGAGCTTCGATCGTCACGGGGACGATACGAGTCACCTTCTGGGGTGCGCTCGCCATGGGTGCGACTGCGGCGGCAGGGGCGCTGTTTGGAGCAAGCCAGTAGTGGGGAAGAGTAGGGAGTAAGGAGTAAGGAGTAAGGAGTAAGGAGTGAGAATCGGCCGGGCCGTATCCTTCTCACTCCTTACTCCTCACTCCTTACTCCTTACTCTCTTCAGCCGTCACGGATGCTTCTGCACCCGGAAATTCACCGTGCCAGTCGCGTTGGTGTATTGCACTCGAATGGTCCACGCTCCGGTCGTCCCGGCAGCCGTGTCCAGAGTACCGTTCACCGCAAGCGACTGATTGTACACTTCGGCACCGACAGCGTCCCGAATCAGGAGCGTAACGGTTCCGGCCGTCAGGGTGGTCGCCTGGTTCACGCTGGCCTTGGTGCCGGTGACCTGCCAGGTGTAAACCCGGCTGCCCGTGAAATTCTTGACGTTGCTCACCTGATATTGAAAGTTGTCGGTGGCATTGTTGACCTGGGGCTGAACGCCTGGATCAGTCGGTGAGCTGCAGCCGACGATCAAGGCGATTGCCAACGCGGGTCCCCGCCACGTCATCCTGATTGGGGTGGACATTTTGCCCTCCTTCTGAGAGTCCGCGGGGAACCTACTCAACCCACCCTGAATCCTTGATGAGGTTTGCGCGAAGGCGTCGAGGCGGTTCTAGACCCTTGGATGTAGGCCGATTTTAGGCCTCCCTGGAGGCTGTTTCGGGAAAGTATCGCGCGGTAGGTTGGGGAATCATTCCCGACCGCCGCGCGATTTCTTTCGCCGCCTCACAGCGGCTGTTTCGCATTGTCATGCCCGGTTTTGAAGTCCGAGTCGGAAAGGAGGACTCCATGGACGACAAGCCACGGCGCAGGGTGGGCCTCTGCGCGCTGGTCTCCCTGATCATGGTTATCGACGGCTGCTGCAATCCCCCCGACAACATCGGATCGCAGAATGTCGCCCTGCGTCCCCAGGAGACCGACATGTGGTGCTGGGCCGCGAGCGGCGAGATGATCATGGAATTCCTAGGTACCCAGGTACAGCAGGGTGACGAGGCGAACAAGGAATTCGGCCGCACCGATTGCCTCAATAGCCCGGTGCCCAATGCCTGCGTCCAGGGTGGCTGGCCCGAGTTCGACAAGTACGGCTTCTCGTTCAAGCGGACGTCTGACACGCCGCTCACCTGGGCCCAGGTCAAGTCCCAGATCTACTGCGCCAAGAAGCCCTTCGCCTTCGCCTGGCATTGGACCGGAGGCGGCGGGCACATGATGGTGGTTACAGGATACGCGACGCTGAATGGGACCCACTACGTTGCGGTCAACAATCCCTGGGCACCAAATGTAGGAGCGGAGTATCTCACGACCTACGATGACTACGTCAGTGGGACCGATCACACCCATTGGGACGACTTCTACGACGTCACCAAGAATTGACGAGAGGAGGCCACCATGCTTCGCTGGCTGGCAACGATCGCTCTTGTGGCGGTGGCGGCGCGTCCGGTGAGTGGCCAGGAGCGCAAGGACACCGTCATCGCGGCAGCGCGAGAATCCCGCCCGGCCGCGATGGCTGGGCTCGACACCCTGCGGGCGCTGGCGAAGGAGCACTACGCTACCCTCGGGTTCTCCGATGCTGAACAGGCCGCCGGGGCTTCCCTCGGCGAACCCCTGGTGGAGTTTTTCGTCCGGCTCGACTCGCTCCAGGCCTTTTCCAATGCCAAGAAGGCCGCGTCGCTCCTCTCCGGAGGAGACAAGGTGATGTACCCGGTGCTGGCCGGGCAGGCGACCCTTTCTTCCATCGAGGTCGAACGAGGGAAAGGCGGCTGGCATCCGGTCGCCTACGGGGGCTCCACCCTGGCGGGGGCCATCAGCCGGCAGCGGGATCAACTGGTCGCCACCACTCGCCGTTCCGCGGGCGAGTACTTCCTGGTCCGGGTCCCGGCACTTGGCCTCATTTTCCTCGGAGCCGATTCGGCCGGCACCATGATGCTGACTCCGTTGCTTGACGACCCGAAGGGCCGCTGGAAAACCGGTGTGACTCTCGCTGCGGACTCGCTCTTCTCCCAGCTGGTGGCCGATGCCAAGGCGTCGAAGGGATTGCCGATGTGAGACGGACGGGGGATGATTCAGCCTGTCTCAGATCAGAGGCTCTCATCCATGCAGATCCGCCGAGCGACCCTTGCCGACGTCGACCTCGTCGCGCCACAGTTCGACCTCTATCGCCAGTTCTACCAGCAGCCGCCCAATCCGGAGCTGGCGCGGCGGTTCATCACCGAGCGGCTGGAACGCAACGAGTCGGTGATCTTCCTGGCGCTGGACGACGAGAGCCATCCGCCCCGCGCGGCAGGCTTCGTCCAGCTTTTTCCCCTCTTCTCCTCGACCCAGGCGCGGCCGATGTGGCTGCTCAATGACCTGTACGTCTCGGCGCTCTATCGCCGCAACGGCGTCGGACGGCGGCTCATGGAGACGGCGAAGGAGCACGCGATCGGAACCGGGGCGTGCGTGATCGAGCTGGTCACGGCGGCGAATAACCGGACCGCGCAGGTACTGTACGAAAAGGTGGGATACAAGCGGGATGAGGAGTTCGTGCGGTACGAACTGATGCTATGAGGGGCTCATGAATCAAGTGCACCCTCTCCAGGTCGCTGCTTGGTTCGTGGCGGTGGTCGGCGGACTCATCGCCGCCGGAATCGCGCTCTGGCAAGCAGCCCAGAATAATCAACAGCGGGAAAAGGACCTTCGATGGAAACAGGCCGCAGCCGGTCGCGACCTGGTTGATGAGATGCTTGATGACGAAGGCGCTTCGGTCGCTTTGGACATGCTTGATTCCGACGAGAGAGAATACGAGCTCGATGACGGTGCCTCAGCGACCATCACCGCTGAGCAAGTGCTTGCCGCTTTGAAGCTTCCACCAAAATCGGACGCCGACGATTGCGTCTATGTCCGCGAATGTTTTGACGCGCTCTTCTACTACTTCGCCCGCTTTGAGCATTTCCTCAAGACCGGATTGGTAACATTTGAGGATGTTCGCGAGCCAGCCGAGTATTACGTCGAGTATCTAGCAGAAGACAAGCCGCTCTACCTCAAGTATGTGGAGGTCGCACGATTCAGGAGCGTACCGGAATTCCTCGACCGGTTTCCATCTTGGCGTGATGCCGCGCCCGTCTCGAGCAGCAGCGGGCGAAGGTGACCAAACTAGCGAATTAAACTGACTGGACGGGGGGCAAGTCCTGCGTTGCAGGCTGAGCGAATGAAGTTCGTGCGGTACGAGTTGTGGTTGTGAAAAGTGCGGAGGCTTTCGCCTCCGCACCGAGCAGAGCTCACAACGTGGCTAGTGTTTCGTGGGAGAACCAAAGGCGGGCGGGGTCAGGTCCGGAACCGGCTCGAGGTGGTCCACTCCACACCAGTTGAGCAACCCCGACACCTCGACCGCGTGTTCCATGGTGTCGACCATCACCTCGGTCTCCCCATTGGTCACCACGGGGATGATGTGAAGCCGGTTCCGGCCCCTGCGATTCAGAGTACGACCCCCTGGCCGCCATGGCCCTTCTACTGCGGCTAACTCGACACCTTCACGCTTCAACCCTTCGGCGAGACGATACGCCACTAGGGGCTGGTAGCGGTGGCGACGAGAGATAAAACTGTATGCTGGCATCATCACTAACCTCACGGTCAGCGGTGGTTTCCTACTGACGACCTAGGTCCCACGGTTTGAGGGTAGGGAGTTGCGACGGTGGGGTCGGTGAGTGGCATCACAAGGCGGGCAGGGCGGGCGGGACGGACAGGGCGGTCTATAATCAATCGAGCCAAGAGAAGTGCGCTAACAGCTAATGGCTAATAGCTGATAGCTGACGGCTGACGGCTGACGGCTTACAGCTGACTGCCGAAGAGACAGATACCTATGTCCGACTGGTTTAGCAGATGCGCCACCGGGGGCGCGCTGTCCACGCACGCAGCTTCGGAGTTGGATGAGCTAGGCTTCGTTGTGCTTCCCGGCCCCGTCCCATCGGAGCGAATGGATGCATTGGCCGACACCTACGATGCCGCATTCGCGGAGGCCGGCAACGACATCAAGGCAGGTAGTACATCGACCAAGGTGGTCGATTTCGTCAATCGTGGTACCGTCTGGGACGACATCTACGTATTTCCTCCGTTGCTGGAAGCATGCTGTCGCGTTATCGGCCGGCCCTTCAAGCTCAGCTCATTCATCGGGCGAACGCTGCGACCACATACCTCCGCCCAGGAGCTCCACGTGGACGTTCGGCGGGAATCACCCGACTGGCCGCTCCTGGGCTTCATCCTGATGATCGACGAGTTTCGAGCCGACAACGGCGCCACGCGCTTCGTCCCGGGCTCACATCGGTGGTCGAGCAACCCGGATGACGCCATTCCAGATCCGCGTTCCAAACACGATGACCAGGTGTTCGCGTGCGGCCCTCCTGGCTCACTGATCGTCTTCAACGGGTCCACCTGGCATGGCCATTCTGAAAACATCTCGAGCGGGCCGCGCCGTTCCCTGCAGGGCGCGTTTATTCCTCGTACCGGACATGCCGCGACTGATTTCGGGGCACGAATGCAACCCGAGACGCGGACCCGCCTCAGTGAACTCGCGCGATACGTGCTGGCCCTC
>Ga0207686_10000090_pt1 | contig 74224 bp, 55 predicted proteins | sample KBSM24metaG_FD_184396 | JGI IMG/M metagenome (GOLD analysis project Ga0207686, IMG submission 184396) | Miscanthus rhizosphere microbial communities from Kellogg Biological Station, Michigan, USA - KBS M2-4 metaG (SPAdes) (version 2) | ecosystem: Host-associated > Plants > Roots > Rhizosphere >... | reverse complement strand
CCGGCAACACTCGCGGGGGCTCGGCTGGCTCTGTCGATCGCCCTGGAGATGCACGGAGACTATCAAAAGTCCCTGGACAGCATCGCCATGTACGAGACTGAAGCGCCGCCGAAGAACCTCTCTGATGAGCTGGCCCTGAGTCTGCGCGTGCAGACAGCGATCGCGCGAAACTACCGCGGCGACCACCCGCGAGCTGTCGCCTCGTTGCAATCGGCACTCAAGGACCTGTCCGAAGAAAAAGCAGCGCCGGTTTACACGGCGCTGGCCCGAATCTATCGAAGCATCAACGAATCGTCGATCGCCCGTGATTACTCGCAGAGGGCTTTGCAGGTGTACCGCCAGACCGGCGACTGGCGCGGGCTCGCCGAAGGCTATTTCGGCGTGGCGATGGCTGATTATAAGGAAGGTCGCAACGAATCTGCGCTCGACAATTTCACTCACGCGCTGAAACTGATCGGCGATCATCCCGCCACCTTTTTCCTCGGCAAGGTCTATTCGAACATGGCCGCCCTTTGCTGGTACATGAAGCGGCCACAGGACGGCATTGATTATCTCGAAAGGGCGATCGAATACTACGAGCATTCCGACCATCACATGATGGCGGCAGTGGCGCACAACAACCTCGGACTGAACTTCATGCTCATTGGCCAGTGGGATCGGGCGCGCGAATCCTTCAATCGCGCGTTGTCTCTGATCACCGAAATAGATGATCGAGACGAGAAGATTCCGATGTGTCTCGATTCGCTGGGCGAGCTTTGTCTCCTTCGGGGCGAGTTGGACGAAGCGCGCGGCTACCTCGAACGCGCCGTGGTGCTGGCAAAGGAAAGCGGCAACAAGTGGCACATCTCGCAAACGATGCGCAACATGGCGCGCTGCTACATCGCCACCGGTGAGCCTGACCTGGCACTGGCCACCGCCAAACAAGCTTTACAGACGGCGGAGGCAATCGGCGATCGGCAGTCCATTTGGGAATCGCAACTCCTGCTCGCGGATAGTTATTTGCACCGCGGCGATCTTGCGATCTGCGTCGCTAAGTTGAATGAGCTTTCCGAGCAGGCTTCTGACTCGCCCGCAGCGATCGGGCTGGGCGGAGAAACTCACCGATTACATGGCTTGCTGGCGCTCGCGACCGGCGACGCGGCCGCGGCCACACAACATTTTGGCCGTTGCGTCTCGACGTTTGAGTTGCTCGGCGATCGCTATCGCACGGGCCGCGCCCACTTCGATCTGGGCCGCGCTCACATGCTTTCGAAATCGGAGTTAGCGGCCGAGCATCTATCGCGAGCGATCAATGTATTTCGCGAACTGGGCGCTCGTCGCGATTTGGAAGCCGCCGAGGCCGCGCGCGCGGAATGGGAACGCACACCGCGACAACAGGAGCGTCAAAGGGAAGCTGCCATTCAATTGATTACGATGCGCCTGGCGGAAGCTGTCTCTTCGCGCGCCCTGCTGCTGAGAGAGCTGGCGGCCGTGCTGCACCAGGAGACGGCGGCGAAGCAGGTGATGATCCTCGAACCTGACGAAGAGCGGAAGCAGAGAATTGTCGTCGCCCACGGTTATGAAGGCGAAGATGCTGACAAACTCGCGGCAGAGTTTCCGTCAAGCGATGACAATGACGACCGCCAGCGGTTCGCCAGACGGCGCAACCTGAAACTTATTGTGCTGAAGTCCACCAACTCTCTGCCTGCGACGCTGCTGATGTCACCGGCAGACGCCGCCGAGATTTCAGCCGGCATGTCACTGGATCCGCTGCTCCGCGTGGTCGAACTCGGCATGGACGTGTGCGCGCTGCGTTCGCGCGGCGTCAGTGAACATGGCAACGAACAGCAGGATGGCGTGACCAGCTCCGGTCTCATGCCCGGCTTTATCCATTCCAGTCCGGCGATGACCCGGTTGGTCGAAGAGGTCAATAAGATTCGATCATCGGACGTGACGGTGCTGGTCACCGGAGAATCGGGAACCGGAAAAGAATTGGTGGCCCGCGCGATCCACGCGCTCTCCGCCCGTCGCGAAAAGATCTTTGTCCCGTTCAACTGCACCGCTGTCCCCAAGGAACTCTCTGAGAGTTATCTGTTCGGCCATCGTCGCGGCGCTTTCACCGGAGCAGTTAACGATTCGTCTGGCGTGATTCGTTCGGCTGCCGGCGGCACGCTCTTCATCGACGAGGTGGGCGATCTCCCGGCCGACGTTCAGCCAAAACTACTGCGCTTCCTGCAGGAAGGCGAGATTCAACCGCTGGGAGAGCAGAAGCCGATCCAGATCGATGTGCGAATTATCGCGGCGACCAACACCGATCTCGAAGAGCTGGTCGCCCAAGGCAAGTTTCGCGAGGACCTCTATTATCGTCTCAACGTAATTCGTCTGCGCGTGCCACCGCTGCGAGAGCGCCGCTCGGAAATTCCGACGATGGTGAATTATTACATCAATCATTACTCGTCGAAGTTCGGCCGTCACGACATTCAAATTACGCCGCAAGCCGTCGATCTCCTGATGGTGGCCGACTGGCCCGGCAACGTGCGGCAACTCTGCAACGAGGTGCAGCGGATCGTCGCGCGTGGTGAGAACGGCACCCTGATCACACCTGAGCAATTGTCGCCCGAGCTGCGTCAAATGGGCGTCCCCACAGTTCCGCCGTCGAGTGTGAGCGTGATGGGAACCACCGCCACCGGCCGTTCTGAAGTTGTGCCGATCGAGAATGTTAGTTTGGCCGAAGCCCTTGAAGAAGTTGAACGCCGGATGATTGGCGACGCGATGCGGCGTCACAAAGGGAATATTTCTCGCGTCGCCCGCGAACTGGGCTTAACCCGGCGCGGGCTTTATCTCAAACTCGATCGCTACAACATGAAAGAGCGCGAAGGCACAAACGATTAGGCCCTTCCCCACTCACCTGCTCACGCGGATTATCCGCAACGCCCGCCGTACGTTTGCGACCGATTCCTCAACGCCGAAAGCCGCGGTCACCCCAAAGTACAGCAACCCGTAAGGAACCAGCACCAGTCCGGCAGTGACGATCGGATGGAGGTGCGGCAAAACCAGCTTGATTCCCCAGCCCAACGCGGCGCCGGCCAGGGCGCCGGCCCATAATTTTGTGATGTAAGGAGTGGACAATCCCGTGCGACCGATGCGCCGGTTGAGGCTGCGACGCAACAACGCAAACTCAATCCAACCTGCTATGCCCGCTGATGCCGTTAATCCCGCCGCTCCCCACTTTGGGTCAATTCCAATCAGCGCCGGCAAAGGTATGGCGCACAGATAGCCAAGGCCGGTCGTAAGCGTGACTCTGATAACGGCGAAGCCCAGCGGTGTGCGGGTATCGTGCAAGGCGTAATAGGTTGACGCGTAGAGTCTGCCCAGGGTTGATGCGAGCAGACCGACAGTCGAACCAGCCAGAATCCCCCAGACGTATTTCGAGTCGGCGCGATTAAATCGTCCGGTTTGATAAAGCGCGCCGGTCATGACATCGCCAAAGGCCATCATGGCCATAACCGATGGAACGATGAAGAAAGCGATGCGATGCAGCCCTGCATTGAGGCGATGACGCAACTGCGCGGCGACTTGATCCTGGGACCCAAGGGCGCTGGACATCGCCGGCAACTCGGCAGCCGAAACTGACATGCCGAACAGACTGACCGGCAAGGTATACAGACTTTGAGCGTATGTGATTGCGACCACTGCTTGCGGACTAATCAATCCTGCGAGCATCGTGTCAACGAAAGCCGATATCTGGACCACGCCGCGGCTCATAAAAATCGGTCCGAAACTTTTGAGCACCAGCCGCACATTTTGCGTGGCGATATCGAAAACCGGACGCAGCCTGCGCAGCAGCATAATGACCGTCGGCATCTGCACACCGAATTGCAGCGCACTGCCCACGACTGAGCCCCAGGCCGCAAAGGTCGCGAGATGAAAATCATCGCGCCCGCCGAACCAGATAAGCGTCGCGATGATCGAAAGGTTCCAAACAACCGGCGCGGTATAGGAAAGAAAAAACTTGCGGTGGCTATTCAGCACACCCAGGCACCAGGCCGACAACACGAGCAGACCGGCGCCCGGAAAGAATATCCGAATTAGTTGAATGGTGAGTTCACGCGTTGCCGGATCGAAGCTGGCCGCAAACAGGCCCACGAAGAATGGCGTCGTAAGTACACCAACCAGCACGATGACCGAAGTCGCCAGCGCCAAAAGGGTGAGCACCGCGTCTGCCACTCGGGAGGCTTCCTCTTTATCTCCCTTCGCCAGTAAGTTTGCGTAGACAGGTATGAATGACGCCGACAGCGCACCTTCGCCAAAGACATTCTGCAGAAAATTTGGAATTCGAAACGCGGCGCTGAAAGCTCCCGCGGCATCCGAGGTACCCAGATAATGAGCGAAGACGCGTTGGCGAATGACACCGATGATGCGGCTGATCAAAATGCCCGCGCCAACCATGAAGGCTGATCGGCCCGTGCTCTCGCCCCCACCGTCGTCAGACGCTGCGCGCGGAAATTCGCCGGTGGCTTCACCCACCACATCGATCATTTCACCCGAGATTTCTGCGGTATTCCGGTCCCGTCTTAGTCCGGTAGCATGAGATGAATTGCGTTCGGCAGACTCACCAGTGAGGTCTTCTGCTTTCAATTTGGATGCTGGAGGCTTCGGACTTCCGTCGCGCGCTTCGCTCATTCGCTAGAGATTATACTCTTTAATTTTCGTCAGAAGGGTTTTGTAACTTACGTCGAGCGCTTCGGCGGCGCGGGTTTTGTTGCCGTCGTGCTGGGCCAGAACTTCAGCGATCTTCTGCCGCTCAATCATCTTCACTGCGCGTTCCGTCGCGTCGCTCAGAGTGCCGGACAAATCAAACCCGAAACTTTTTGGATCCTGCGCGCCGGCGGCAACCAAGCCCAGGTCTTTAGGTTGGAGTTCGGAACTGTCAGCGAGGATACACGCGCGCTCAATGGCATTCTCGAGTTCGCGCACGTTGCCGGGCCAGCGATGCGCGCGCAGACCGGGAATGCTGGCTTCGCTCAAAGTTGCTTCCACGCCGCGAGTTTCTTTGCCGAGTTCCGCGGCAAAGTGACGGGCCAACATGATTATGTCGTCTCCACGATCGCGCAATGGCGGGATGTCGATGGGAAACACCGCCAGCCGGAAAAATAGATCACCGCGGAATTCGCCGGCATCGACCGCGGCGCGCAGCTCTTTGTTGGTCGCCGCTACAACGCGCACGTCGACTGGTACCGGGGCCCGTCCGCCGATGCGATCGATGCACTTCTCTTCGATGGCCCGGAGAAGTTTTCCCTGTACCGCCAGCGGTAACTCGCCAATCTCATCGAGAAAGACCGTGCCGGTGGCTGCCAATTCAAATTTCCCGTGACGGCGATCGCCGGCGCCGGTAAATGCACCGCGTTCGTGTCCGAACAATTCATTCTCGATCAGCGTCTCGGGAATTGCCGCGCAGTTAATCGCCACAAACGGTTTCTCGCGTCGCGGCGAGAGATGATGCACGGCGCGCGCAAACAATTCCTTCCCGGTCCCCGATTCGCCCAGCAACAGGACTGTAGCGTCGGTTTGGGCCACGCGTTGGGTTTCTGAGACGGCCCGCTTGATCGATTCGGACTCGCCGATAATTCGCGGAAACCCGTAATGCTTGGACCATTCTTCGCGCAGCAGAATGTTCTCGGTGCGCAAGCGCGACTGCTCCAACGCGCGTGCGACCAGCAACAGCAGGTGATTTGAATCGACCGGCTTCTGCAGAAAGTCGTGCGCCCCGTCTTTCATTGCCTGCACCGCTTCATCGATCGAGCCGTACGCGGTCATCACGATCACCGGCACCTCGCTGTCGGCTGCCTTGGTCGCGCGTAACACGTCGATGCCCGATCCGTCCGGCATGCGCAGGTCGGTCAAGACAATCTTGTGCGGCACCCGGCCGATCTCCGCCACGCCGGCGCGCGCATCAGCCGCCTCGGTCACCGAGTATCCGGCGCGTTCCAGCGTCAAGCGCAAAACGCGGCGCAAGCTTTCTTTGTCTTCAACGAGGAGAACGTCAGGCATGGATGCGGAAAACAGAAGACAGGAGTCAGGAGTCAGGAGTCAGGAGTCAGAAGCCGAACTTTTTCTTTAATAAACAGTTGGGGGCAGGAATAACTTACTAACATTCTTTCTGCCTCCTGTCTCCTGACTCCTGTCTTCTGCCCTTCTAATTCTTCGGCTCATACTCGCCGCGCCCTTTCGCCGCCTCGAACTCTGAGTTGGCGAGACGCATCGCGAGTTTCACCGGTTGATATGCAAACGGCGCCGGGCCACCCAAAGAGTTTTGGATCGAGGTTACGATCGCGTCCTGATTCTGACGAAACCGGACGACGTTGCCGCGTTGATTCATGATCACGAACAGCACCACGCGGCCGCTCTTCGTTCTCATTTGCCCGACAAGCGAACTTGCGCCACCGTCGGTGCGAATCAGCGTTCCGGTCTTCGCGATGACGCTGCCGCGTTCGAGCACATCGGTATATCGCTCTTCGAGCGTGCCCGGATCAATCCCGGCCACCGGCAGAATGTCCGACAACGCAAGTTTGTTTTTCGCCAGCTCGTCGCGCAGCGCCCGAAGAATTTTCATCATCGCGCGCGGCGTCACGCGATTGACTCCCACGCCACTCGTCGACGCCAGAGACAAATCGTCAGCGTTCAAGTTCAGCTTCTTGACCAGTAGCGCGCTGATAGACTCCGGTCCGCCGAGCCCGTCGCCGATTCGTTCGGCCATGAAATTATTTGAATAGCAGAGCAGCGCCTTCAGCACATCGACGAGTTTGCTCGACTTGTGCGTCAGGATTGGAACCGCACCCGGCGGCGCCGTGCCGATATCAACCTGACCGTTGACGACCACGCTGGGAACGCTGCTCAAACTGGCGTTGTCACCAATGAGTGTTCGTTCATCGAGCCAGGCGCGCGTGGCGGTTGCCGGCCGTTTCGCGGAATCCAGAGTCGCCAGAAACATCTCGCCGGAATGCTTCGCCGACCAATCGAAATTCATGGTGAAACTCGGTGTGACGATCAGATTTCCGGTGATGTTACGAATGCCCAGGTCGTTCAACTGCCGCGCCACCATCACCGCGTGCTCATAATGAAGAGACGGGTCACGACCGGTAATCACCAGGTCGCCGGTCAGCGTTCCCGTGGCTTTGTCGATCGGGCCGGCAGTCCAGATGCCGGTTATGAACTTGTGATCGGGACCGAGCGTCTGCAACGCTACCAGAGCCGTGGCCAGCTTCACCGCCGACGCCGGGTTGAACTTGTCATCCACGGCCTGGGCCGCGATCGTCGTGCCGTCGATTGTCTCTGCCAACACGCCCTGGTATCCGGAGATCGGCGTCAAATATGCTGGTTGGGCAATGCCTTGTTTGTTTTCCGCCAGCGGCTGAGCTGACGGTGAACTGGATGATTGCTTTTGACTTGATTGGACTTCAGTCGTTGCAGTTTGGGCCGCCAAATGCGCGCCAGCGAGCGCGAGCAGCAGAAAAACGAACGATAGCTTCCTCAACATTTGGGTCGGTCTAATCATTTGGTCGCTACTGTTCGCCGTTGGAATCATAACACAGAACCTAACGCTCAAAATTCGCGGCTGTCCGTCGTGTCAGAACGGCGAGCGGTAGCGACCCGATCAAATATCAAGTCAACGGGCCACATGATCCCGTCGCTACCGCTCCGGGTTCTGACACGGCTATAAAGGCACGCCGCAGAATGAAAGAGCGGCTCCAGGCCGCCCACGCGTCACTTAAGATGCTCGTTGCTTGCGCGAAGATGTACATGCCGGTTCCCCAAACTCGTTGACAGTCTCACGAACACGCTCCTAGAATTCCAACATTGAAACTCTGTGAGCGCGAAACGTGAACCGATAACGATCGACAGCCTGCTTGCGACTTACGTTGTTCGGAAGAAAGAGATTCGATCACGGCTACGCGAATTTCGTCACGTTTGGCAGACGGCTGGTGATGCGCGCTTGTGGGAGGAGTTGGTCTTTTGCATCTTCACCGCCGGCGCCTCGGCAAAGATGGGACTGCGGTCGGTCGAAGCGCTCAGACCGTTGTTGCAGTCAGGCGCTCATCACGAGATGACGCGCGCGCTGGTCGCCGCGGGCGCGCACAGATTTCCAAATGCGCGACCAGGGTACGTCGTCGTGACGCGCGATTATTTGCGGGAATTATGCTCGATGCGTTTGCGCGAACGCTTGTTGAGTTTCCGTGATCCGATCGAGCGGCGTGACTGGTTGGCGCAAGACCCGCGCGTAAAAGGTCTCGGTTACAAGGAAGCAAGCCACTTCCTGCGCAACGTCGGATTCAAAGGTTATGGCATTCTCGACAAGCACATTGTTCGTTCGCTTTATGAATTGAAAGTGATCGACTCGCCCAAGCCGCCGACTACGCGCGGGCGGTATTTGGACGCCGAAAACAGGATGCGACAATTCGCCACGACATCCGGCATTAATTTCGATGAACTTGATCTGTTGCTTTGGTCGATGAAAACCGGCGAGATTTTGAAGTAGGTATCAACTATGAAGTACCGCTTAAATCGGAACCCAACATTCCCCATCGTCCTGCTCACGTGCGTCATCGTTTTGATCGTCCATGGGTCGGCATCGGCCTTTGGCGATAAGAACAGCAAGCACCTGGCGCGCGCCGAGAAAGCGCTGAAGGCCGGCGACTTTGAACAAGCCGAGCGCCTCTATCGCGAGGTCCTGGCGAAGGATGATCAGGACATCCAGGCGCGCCTGGGACTCAGCCGCGCGCTGCTGAAGGAGCGCCGTTTACAGGATGCGTTCGATCATGCGGCCCGCGTGATCGCGCGCGACCCGCTGTCCGCGCGCGGGCACGCGCTGTTGGGCGCGACGGTGTTGGCCTCCGGAGATTTTCGCCTGTCGGTTGAAGAGTTTCGTACCGCACTGAGCCTGAACGAAAATGAAGCCATCGCCATCGCAGGTCTGGCAATGGTTGATTATTACGAGAACCGAACTTACTCATGCATCATTGGGCTGCGCCGGGCTGTTACGATCGATCCCGATGAGCCCGATTACATTTTCAATCTCGGTCAGGCGGCGGCGCGCTCCGAGCGTTATAAAGAGGCCGCCGATGCCTACGAACGTTTCCTAGTAGTAGCCCCGCGTACCGACGCCGAAAGACGCGCACGCATTCGCGGGCTAATCGACTTTCTACGTTACCTCGGGCAGCAGGGCTCGCTCTACAACCTCGATGGCGCCGACCGCACTGTGGTCCAATTCGACAGCCCCGACTATCGGCCGGTGGTGAAACTGCGCCTCAATGGATCGAAACAGTATCTGCGATTCGTTCTGGACACTGGTTCCGGCATGTCCGTGCTTTCGGAAGAAACTGCGAAGAAGCTCGGCATCAAACCAGTTGCGCGCGGAGGACTGGCGCGCGCCGTAGGCGGCGGTGGCCGTTTTGAAATCGTCTACGGCTATCTGAACTCGATCGACATCGGTGAAGTTCGAGTGACGAATGTGCCGGTCTACATTCGCCATTTCTACGATGAACAAAATGCGGTCGACGGCTATCTGGGCATCGCCGCGATCAGCCGGCTGGTGGCCTCCGTCGATTACGGGACGAACCGGCTGACACTCGCACGCCCGCGCATTACGGACGCCGATACCCAGGCGACCCGCGCTCCGAGTCCGGATACCGACCTGCAGCGACCGGGCATCAACATTCCGGTGCGTACGACGGCGAGCGGATTTCTCAGCGGTGAAGTACGCATCGATGGCATTACCCGGCCCTTGAATTTCATCATCGACACCGGCGCGACGGTGACGGTCCTGTCAGAGCGCGCGGCGGCGTTGGAAGAGGCGCAACGCTTTATCAAACAAGGAAAGATGAAGGTCTACGGCGCCGCTGGAATCGCCGACGACGTAAGAATCGCAGCGCTGCCGCGGGTGGCAATCGGCGGTTACAGTCGCGAAGGAGTAGATGCGGCCGTGCTCGATCTTGAGCCGGTAAACGAGACCGCTGGATTTCAACAGAGCGGAATTCTGGGCGGCAATTTCCTGCGGCATTACCGGATCATTTTTGATTTCCCGCGCAGCGTCGTGCGCTTCGAATCTTTGGAGGCTGATCCGTCAAAGAGTGGCGCGCCGCCTGAAATTCAGGGTCGCCGGTGACTCTCCGAGTGACGAGTTTATGAAGCACAGCACTTATCTGGAAACGTCAGTCATCGGAGCCTATCTCGACAACGGCGAACCGTTTCGGCGCGACCTGACCATGCGCTGGTGGGAGCACGAACTGTCCGAGTATCGCGCCGTAATTTCGCCGCTCGTGATCAGTGAACTTGATCGAGTGAGTGAGCCGCATCGTTCGGCGTACCTGAAACTCGTCAAAGGTCTCGAGCAAGTCGAACTGACAGAAGAGGCGGCGATACTTGCCGAAGGTTACGTGTCGCGCGGCATCTTTCATCGCAAGTACATTGCTGATGCTTTGCATGTGGCGGTTGCTTCGTTTCACAAAATCGATTATTTAGTTACATGGAACTTCGGACATCTTGCGAACGTTCGCCGGCAGGCGCGGATTCGTTTATTCAACACCGCCGCCGGATTTTTTGTCCCAATGATCGTGACCCCCGAGTTCCTGGTCTCGGAAGCAACCGAGGTTGAAGCGAGGAGAGAGTTTTGAGATTTTAGATTTTAGAATTTTGCGTTAGGTTTTAGTTTCGGGATCTTAGTTTTGAGTTTCTCGTTCTTTGTTAGCACCAAGCTCTAAGTTCTAAGCTCTAAGCTCTAAGCTCTCTTGAATCTTGAATCTTGAATCTTGAATCTGAGATCAAAATTATTCTGACTACTGACTTCTGTTTCCCATGTACCGTCGCCCAAAATTCTTAACCGTGCTCCACGAGATTCGCGAAACTATGTCACGTGAAGCAGATTACGACGTCGATCTCTTCGCCGAGATGGTGCGCGCCGGCGTTCGGCCTCAACACGGCCCGAAGCGCAACATCCGCGGCTTCGCCAAACGCGCGCCACGGTCTGAAGAGGTCGAAATCAAGTCCCGCGAAATCCGCGAAAGACGACGAGCAACTTCGTAAAGTGGGCGAGAGCCACGAGCAGAGGGCCACGCGGGCTCTTGCTCCTGGCTCTTTTGCTGTTAGCTGTTTGTTTCAAAAATGGACGCCACGTTCGAAACGATTGGATTGGAAGTGCCCAGCGAGAAGGCCATAAACTTTCTCGCTGAGCGCGCCGAAAATCAGGGTGAACCCACGCAGATTTTACGCCGCGGCGCGGTGCTGCACGGCCGCTGTTGGAAACTGGGCGAAGGTCTCGAGGTCTGGACGGTGCTGTACGAATCGGAAACCGGCGATGTGTTTTATGCCAATTGCCGTCCGGGCTTCCGCGCCCGTTACACGCAGCGCATCGGGCCCTGGGCGCTAACCGAATACGACGAGGAAGGCGAGGCCGTGATTCACGGCTATTGCGACGGCAGCGACACCGAGGTCTTGTTTGAATTGCAAAACCTCACCGAAGTCGGCGCCACCGGTTTCCGGCTACCCGCACTGCACGTGGGATTGTGCGGGCTCGCATATCGCGCGCGCGTCTGCGCACGTGAGATGACGCCGCGCTGGCTGCCGCTCGAGCGCGCCGTACCCTCGCGCGCCGCGCATGAAAATGACTGGATTCTGCGCGGCCGGGTGATCGCCTTCAAACCACTGCGCAATCCGCTCTCCGGCAGCGAACTCTATTGGATCTACGTGGACGTCGGCGCGCTGAAATTGGAAGTGCTCGTGCACTCGCGCGCGCTCGCCGGCGGAGCTCTCCAGGTCGGCGCCACGCTCTCGGCCGAAGTCTGGCTGCAAGGTCATGTTCTCAACGATCAGGATTTGCGCCTCCGCTATGAAGGAGTCGATCACAGCGACGCCAATCATTTCTGGTCGCGTTTCTCGCGCGCGAACTAGCCGCCATCACTTCCCTTGCCTCGTTCAGGCACGTTAACCTATTGACCCGATGAAACGCCTGGCCATCATCCTCATAATTTTGATCGTCGCCGCGGCCGGATACTATCTTCTGAATCAGTACTGGATTCATCGTTACGATTCCGTGATTGCCCGCGAAGCCGCGCGTTACCGGGTCGATCCCGATCTGGTCTGGAGCATCGCCTACGAAGAGAGTTACTTTCGGTCGTGGATGAAGGGCCGCAATGGAGAGATCGGCTTGATGCAGGTCACGCCCGCGGTCGCGCGCGACTGGGCTTCTGAGAACGCCAACGCGAGCATGCAGCAACGCACTGCGACCCAGGTGGACGACGTCCTGGGCGATCCGGTGCGCAACATTCAAATCGCGTGCTGGTACTTGCAGAAGGCCGGCGATGAATACAAAGACGTGCCCGGCCGCGAAGCGCGGATGCTCGCGGCTTACAACGCCGGCCCCAGCCGGGCCACCGAGTGGAATCGGGTCGAAACCGGCGCGCGGCAGCTTAACGAACAGGAATTCATCGCGCGGATCGACATCCCTTCCACGCGTGCCTACGTCACTTCAATTCTCGAACGCTATCGCCGGGTCAAATCGTCCAAAGGTGGATTTGGATTCATCACGCAAACTGCCGCTTCGACTTGCAACGCCAACTGCTAATTTCGCACCGTTGTCTTTTCGCGGAACGCCGCGTCGCAAAGCAACAGTTTGCGTTAATTTAAATGCCGAAAATCTATTCAGCTCGCTGGGTCCTGCCGATTGCTTCGCCGCCAATCGACAACGGCGCCGTTCTGGTAGACGATTCGGTCATCGTCGCCGTGGGTGCTCGCTCTGATCTGCAGACTGCTTTTCCCCACGAGCCGCACGAAGATTTCGGCAACGCGGCGATACTGCCCGGCCTAATCAATGCTCACTCGCATCTCGAGCTGACGATCATGCGGGGCTTCCTCGAACGAGAGGAACACGATTTTTTTGCCTGGCTCAAAAAGCTAACCATCGCGCGGCTGAAAATGACCGATGAAGATCTTTTCGTTTCGGCCGCATGCGGTGCGATTGAAGCAGCCCGCGCCGGCATAACCTGTCTCGGCGATTCGAGTTCCTTCGCGGCGCAATCGATGCGCGCGATCACGAAAGCCGGGCTGCGAGCAATTGTCTACCAGGAATCATTTGGTCCGGATCCAAAACTCGCTGAAGAAAATGTCGACAGACTGCGCACGCAACTCGATGCGATGCGGCCACTCGAAACAAATCTCGTGCGGGCGGGCGTCTCGCCACACGCGCCGTACACAGTCAGCGCGCCTCAACTCGAGATGATTTCGCGGCTCGCCTTGGATGAAGGTTTGCCGGTGATGATGCATGCCGCTGAGTCACAGGCCGAGAGACAGTTCCTACAAGACGGCGCCGGGCCTTTCGCTGACGGATTGAGTGCGCGCGGCATCGAGTGGCGCGCGCCCGGCGTTTCGACGGTGCGTTATCTGCACGATCACGGCGTCCTCGACGCAAAGCCTTTGTTGGCACATTGCATCAACGTTGACGACGACGATCTGCATTTGATCAAAGATGCCGCGGCCGGCATCGCCCATTGTCCAAAATCAAATGCGAAGCTCGGTCACGGACGCGCACCATTCGCCAGCTTTATCGCTCACGGCATCAACGTCGGGTTCGGCAGCGACTCAGTCGCGAGCAACAACGTCTGCGACATTCTTGAAGAAGCGCGGTTTGCGACACTCTTAGCGCGTCTGTCACGCGGGACGACTCAGCGCGTCAGCAAGGGCGACGCCGGCCCGGCTGGCGAGGCCAAGGCCCCGGTGTCGGCCCAACAATCGCTGTTCGCGGCCACGCTCGGCAGCGCGCGTGCGCTCCGTGTTGACCAACAGGTAGGCGCCCTCCGCGAAGGACTGCAAGCCGATATCGCCATCGTCAATCTCGCCGGGTCGCCTCATCAACCCGTCCGCGATCCTCACGACGCGCTGGTCTTCTCTGCGTCTGGAAGAGATGTCCTGCTGACGATCGTTGCCGGCAAGGAAATCTATAGCAATCAACGAGTGCTCTCAGTCGATGAGAAAGACCTGCAGAGTCGACTCGCAGGTCTGAGTCGCAAACTCGATAGCAATTAAGAGCCCAGTCAAGATCGTCCGAACGGTCGCACCCGCGTGCTGACATCGCACCGGGCTCGCTTCCCAATCGCGCCTGCCGAGTCGTATTATTGCGCCGTTATGAGTACTAAAGCTTCCATTCTGCAACGTCGTGTTCGTGCTTTTGTCTTAACGTCGCTCGCGCTCATGGCTTTGTCTGTTTTGTCGTTTGCGCAAACGACTACGTCGAACCCAAACGCGCCGCCGATCAGCCCGGTTAATCCCACGATGTCGGGCACATACATCGACAACGATCGCGAATCGCTCTACGCCAAATTCAACGACTACAAGCGCAATCCAAATCCCGAGCAGCAGCGTTTCGCGTATCCCACAGCCAAAGAATTTCTGCGCCTCTGGGGCGGCGAGAACCGGCCCGAAGTGAAAGAAGTCCGCGCCTGGGTAATTGAGTACGAGCGGCAAATGCACCAGAACACCCTCTTCGCAGCTTACAACGCGAAGGATTATGCGAAGACCTTCACGCTGGGCCGGCCGATGGTCAAAGGCGATCCGGATTACTTCTTTGGCCTGGCCATCATGACTGAAGCCGGCTATGACAACTCAATGGCAGGCAGTAAGAACCTCGACACTGAGACTGCCGAGTACGCGCGCCAGGCGATCGCTTTGCTGGAGGCTGGAAAAGTCACGAAGCCCGATCCATTCAAGAGCATGGACATCGCCCGCAGCTTCCTGAACTTCGCGCTGGCGACGATGGTTAAGGACGAAGCGCCGGCCGAAGCAGCCGTCGCCTACGCCAAGGCGCTCAAAGTTGCGGACAACCCGTATGGCAAAGACCCGATCGCCTACCATCGCCTGGGCATTGCGATCTACAAGGGCCAGCTGGCGCCGCTGTCAAATGAATACAACGAAAAGTTTGGCGGCAAACAATCGTCGGCCGAACAGACCGCGATGATGTATAAGCTGATGAAACTGGCCGACCAAGCCGTCGACGCCTACGCCCGCGCCGTCGCCCTGATGGACAAACCGGAACACAAAAACGCGCGCGCGCAAGCCCTCGCGCAATTAACAACCCTCTACAAAGCCTTTCACAACGGTTCCGAGGAAGGTTTGAATGATTTGATCGCGGGAGTGCTGGCTAAACCGATGCCTTGAGCGGTTTTGAATTTTGAGTTCTGAATTCTATGAGCAAATCTATTCTCTCGACTCCTGACTTCGGATTCTGTGATCACGCAACACACACGTCGACACCACTGCTCACCGTTCACTGCTTACTGCTCACTGCTTTTGTTTGTCTCGGCCCCGGCACGCGGGGCCCAAAGGTGGGCCTTATCAACCCTCTATCGTGGACATCGCCGTTACGGCCCTCTTTTCGTAACTGGCTATGACCGCGAGGTTGCCTTTTTCGACGGCGCTTAACTGCGCGTCGCTGTAACTTGCGTTCGCTTTATACCAGTCGAAGCTCTGGAAATATTTCTGGGTCCACTGGTCTTTGAAGACTTTGCCGTGGCGCGCGTAAATCTCGTCACGCATCTTGCGGACGTCTTCAACGAACAGGCCCTGAAGCAGCGCGGCGGTTATGGGTTTGGCGCTGATTGAATTGTGCAGCTTATTTTCGTAAGCGACGATCGTCTCGATATTCGTTTTGTCGGGGCCGGAAATCTCGTCGTCCTTGAAGTCTTCCTTCGGGTCGTACCATTCCTGGCCACCGAAATACTGTTGCAGCCACATCGTCTTAAAGATGCGGCCGTGACGCGCGTAGATTTCGTTGCGCAGCAGACGCAGCTCGTGCAGGCTCAATCCCCGCAGCATGGTTTCGCCGATTAATTTGTTCTCGAACAACTCCATGTCGCCGGGCATGAGCGCGACTTTACGCTGCTGTTTGCGAATTAGATCGATCAGCCCGAGGTTCTTTTTCTCGACGTCGTTCAGGCCCTTCGCATCGTACTTGTCGACGGCTTTGTACCAGTAGCGTTCGTCAAAATACTGCTGCAACCACGGGGTGTCGTCGAAACGCTTACCGTGAATGGCTTCGATTTCGGAAGCGATCACGGTCCATTCAGCGTTGGTGTGAGTGCCGAGTTTCTTGCGCGTCAGCGTTTTGTTTTCCCACAGACGCATGTCGCCCGGCTGGACCGTCTCGTGCTTCTGGGCTTCGGCGATACGGATGACGTCGAGGTTCTTGCGCTCGGTGTCATTCAATTTCGAGTTGTCGAAATTCTGATCGGCTTTATACCAGCTGCGCGATGTCAGATATCGATTGATTTCGAAATCTTTAAAGACGCGACCGTGCTTGCCGAACACAATCCCGCGTACAAGTTTAAGGTCCTCGAGCGCGAGTGGATTGATATCTGCGGTCGTGATGGTCTTATCGGCGAAGTTGAACGACTCCCATTTGCTGACGGCGGCGTACTCCTGCTGCGCGTGTGCGGCAAATGAAGCCGCCAGGATGATGACGAGAAGGGGAAGAACCGTGCGAATGATCCTGCCAGGGGATTTCATAGTCTGCCTTTCTGCTGAACGCTTCCTGCGGAACTGATTTCTCTCGAAAACCTTTTTACGGCTGGAAACCTGGACAAATTTCAATCAGGTTTAGCCGGCATCAATTAAGCCCCATTAATCGAGCTTTATCACCGTGGCTTCCCTCACTCACCGAGGCGTAAACGCCTTGGGCTGGAGAAATCGACGCTACTTACCAACGTCCCGGTTTAGCATCTTCAGCTGCAAATATCGAACGAGCGACCGATAACATCTTGCGCTTCATGTGCTATCCAAAGATGTCTCGGACCTTGTCGACGAGACGCTTGTCCTGAAGATCCTCTGTTTCGATCTTGGCCAACTGCTCCAGGAGCTTGCGCTGCTCGCGACTCAGGCTGGTCGGCGTAATCACGGAAACTGAAACGAACATGTCGCCTTTGCCGCGGCCGCCCAACACCGGCATGCCCTGTCCGCGCACGCGAAACACGGTACCGGTCTGAGTGCCGGCCGGAACCTTCAACGATTCACTGCCGTGCAGCGTTTTCACTTGCACTTCAGCGCCCAGAGCAGCTTGCGCGAAGGTGACGGGCACAGAAGAGTAGAGGTTGTTTCCCTGACGCTCGAATTCATCGTGCTCAGCGACATGAATGACGACGTAGAGATCTCCCGGCGGGCCGCCGAACGTTCCCGATTCGCCTTCCGCTTGTAAACGGAGGCGCGATCCCGTTTCGACGCCGGCGGGAATCTTAACTTCGATCGACTTCTCTTGTTCGATTCGCCCGCTACCTCGACATGTTTCACAAGGCGAGCTGATCACCTGGCCTCCGCCCCGACAAGCGGTGCACGTGCGGGCCACGGAAAAGAACCCTTGTTGAAAACGAACCTGGCCGGTTCCCTGGCAGGTGCGACAGACTTCCGGTTTTGTGCCGGGTTTAGCGCCTGAGCCGGTGCAGGTCTCGCAGGTTTCGAGTTTGGGAATGCGCAGTTGCGCGGTCATTCCTTCCGACGCCTGCTCGAGAGTTATCTCCAGGTCGTACCTGAGATCGGCGCCTCGCTGTGATGAGCTGCGCCGCGAACCGGCACGGCCCGTATTGCCAAACACATCGCCAAATCCAAACAGGTCGCCGAGAATATCCTCGATGCCGCCAAATCCCGGTGCGCCCCACGAAGCGTTGGCGGCGCTGCTCGACACGCCGGCGTGTCCGAAGCGATCGTAACGCGCGCGCTGATCGGCATTGGAAAGAATTGCGTAGGCTTCGGCAGCTTCTTTGAATTTCTCTTCGGCTTCGGGATCGGTCTGGTTCTTGTCCGGATGATATTGGTGTGCGAGACGGCGGTAGGCCTTCTTCAAATCCTGATCGGAAGCGCCACGGCCGACGCCGAGCACTTCATAATAATCTCGTTTATTGATTGCCATTGTTGACTACTATTAATGAACGGCCAGCAGTTGCGACGGAGAACCGGCAAAGCTACTGACCGTTTTGGTTATTCTAGCTTAACGCGAAAATTCGCTCAATTCGATTTGTTTTCGGCGTCCATGCCCTGAATCATTGCCGACGTCAACTGGCGCGCGAGTCGATCGACCTGATCGAGAGCAATGCGGATGTCACCAATTTCACCCGAGCCCACCGCCTCTTCGCCACGCTGCAAAATCTCCTGACCGCTCTCCTGCTGGTCTTTGGTGAGCAAGCCGCCGAATTCGGTGAAAGCTCGCTGCGTATTCTTGATCAGGCTGGCAAGTTTGTTATTCAGATCCAGACGATCGCGCAAAGCTTTGTCCGCTTCCGCAGAGTTTTGCGCCTCCATGATAATTCTCTCGATCTCGTCCTGGGACAGACCGGAAGTGGGCGAGATGCGCATTGCCTGCTCGCGGCCAGTCGCCTTGTCAGTGGCCGAGACGGAAACGATGCCGTTGGCGTCGACCTCGAATGCTACTTCGATTTGCGGAACGCCACGGGACGCCGGCGGGATGCCCACCAGTTCGAACTTGCCGAGGCTGCGGTTTCCGTTCGATATCTCGCGCTCGCCCTGCAGAATGTGAATCTCAACTGAAGACTGATTGTCGACGACCGTGGTGAAGGTCAGGCTGTTGCGCAACGGAATCGTGGAGTTGCGTTCGATAATCTTCGTAAACAGCCCGCCGCGAGTTTCGAGGCCGAGACTGAGCGGCAGCACGTCGAGCAGGACTATGTCCTTTACTTCGCCACTCAGCACGCCACCCTGGATCGCCGCGCCCATGGCGACCACCTCGTCGGGATTAATTTCTGCAGATGCTTTCTTGCCGAAAATTTCAGCGACTGCGCGCTCGACGATCGGCGAACGTGTCTGACCGCCGACGAGAATCACTTTGTCTATGTCATCCGCGTGCAACCGCGCATCGGCCAGCGCGCGTTCGCAGGGCTCGATGGTTTGTTGGACGAGGTCGTTGACCAATTCTTCCAGCTTGGTCCGGCTTAGACTCTTGTTCAGATGTTTCGGACCCGAGGCGTCAGCCGCGATGAACGGCAGGTTGAAGGAAGTCTCCATTGCTGAAGACAGTTCGCATTTTGCCCGTTCGGCCGCTTCCTTCAGGCGTTGCAGCGCGAGTCGATCTTTGCGCAGGTCAATGCCGGTGTCTTCCATGAACTGATCGGCCATCCAGTTCATGATGCGATCGTCAAAGTCTTCGCCGCCGAGATACGTATTTCCCGCGGTCGACAGCACCTCAAAGACGCCGTTGTTCATTTCGAGGATTGAAATATCGAAAGTGCCGCCGCCGAGATCGTAAACAGCGATCTTTTCAGACTCGGTTTTGCCCAGACCGTACGCCAGCGCGGCCGCGGTCGGCTCGTTGATAATTCTCTCAACGTTGAGGCCGGCGATCTTCCCGGCATCCTTCGTCGCCTGACGCTGCGTGTCGTCGAAGTAGGCAGGGACGGTGATGATGGCGTCTGAAACACCCTCGCCGAGAAAGTCTTCAGCGGCAGCTTTCAAACGTTGTAGCACGATGCCGGACAACTCCGGCGGGCTATAAACGCGGCCCTGGACGCGAACACGAGCATCACCGTTTTGCGAGTCGACAATTTCAAATGGCGCGGTCTCGCGCATTCGTTGCGCCTCGATGGAATCGAACTTGCGGCCGATCAGACGTTTCACTGCATAGACGGTGTTGGAAGCATTGGTCACCGCCTGGCGCTTCGCAATTTGCCCGACCAGGCGCTCGCCTTTATCGGTAAAACCGACGACACTGGGCGTCGTGCGGCCGCCTTCTTTGTTCGGCACAATCTGGACCGTGCCGCCCTCTAAAACTGCGACGCAACAGTTGGTCGTGCCTAAATCGATGCCAATAATTTTTCCCATCAGCGTTGTCGGACAGGTTTCGGATTATTCCTTGCGAGCCGCTACCTTGACCATCGACGGACGCAGCAACCGGTCGCCCATTTTGTAGCCGCGGGCAATCTCTTCAGTTACCGTGTCGGGCTCATAATCTTCAGAAGGTTCGGTTACTACAGCTTCGTGAATGTGGGGATCGAATTTTTGTCCAACTGCTTCGATTGCGGTGATGCCCAACGACTCGAGCACGTCGTTAAGTTGCTTGGTGATCAATTCGATACCGTGCAGGAAATGACGAAACTCTTTCGACTCGCGATTCTCAACGCTCCGTTCGGCATCCAGTGCGCGCGTCAAATTGTCGACCACCGGCAGCAACTTGCGGGCAACATCCCCGACAATTCGATTGTGTGTTTCGCCACGATCGCGCTCAACTCGCTTTCGATAGTTCTCGAAATCGGCTTGCCGCCGGGCTGAACCGTCTTTGGCCTCGGCGAGTTCGGCCTGCAAGCGCTTGAGTTCCGCGCGGCTCGCGACAAGCTCTGCGACTTCCGGGCCACCCGAAGGCATCTCTTCCGCGGCCGCATCCACTGGCGCGTTCGCGAAATCGTCAAGTGAGTCGTTCAAATTAACCTCGGATTCGTTCAATTCAATTACTCCGGAATCGTCGAGCCCAGACTCCGCTCGCTGATCCGCCCCTGATTCCGACTCGTTGTCATCCACAAAACGAATGGGAATGCGAGAGGGCTGCTTCCTTTCGGCTGTCATTTGGAATCGATATCGACCGGGCCCCAAACTATTGCAGAGAGGCGTCGTTTACGAACGCGCGTTCCATAAATCGCCCGAGATAGTTTACCACAGCCATCATGCGGCCATACGCGATACGCGTCGGCCCTACCACACCTAACGTTCCGCATACGTCGGTGCCTACGCGGTAAGAGGTAGTGATTATCGAACAGTGCTGCATCGACGAAGCCGGGTTCTCTCGCCCAATCAGGACCTGAACCACGGCGGTTGAGTCGCCGGCAACGCATTCGTTGAGAATCTTTACCAACCGGGACTTTTCTTCAAAGGTTTGAAATAACTGCCGAATCGTTTCGGTGTCAGAGAATTCGGGCTTACCGAAAATGTTCGACGCGCCGTCGACGAAAACTTCTGCTACGACGGCGTCTTCATCTTGCAGACTGCGTTCGCACAAAAGGATCGCGTTTCGCACCACTGCATCGTACAAGGCCCGCTCCTCTTTAATGCGCGCGACAATCTCGGAACGAATTGCCAGCAGGCTTTTGCCTGAGAACTCCGTATTCAAGAACCGGGCGGCCCGATTCAACTCTTCCTGCGAGAAGTCTTCATCGAGCGTGACGACCTTGTCATGAACAACGTTTGAGGTCGAAACCAGAACCACGAGGATGCGACTGTCGGGAAGTTTTACAAACCGAATATCTTTCAAGCCGTTGTGGGCCAACGACGGCCACACAACGATTCCTACGTTGTCAGAAAGTGCCGACAGCACGTGCGAGGCTTTTTCCATCGCGCGATCGGGGCGCGCGCGCAACTGGTCGCTCAATCCAATATTCTCAATCGCCGCAACGTCGTGCTTTGATAACTTGGCCGAATCGAGGACGCGGTCGACGTAATGCCGATATCCGCCGTCCGTCGGTATGCGGCCCGCCGACGTGTGCGGCTGCTCCAGTAAACCAAGCTCCTCCAACTCCGACATGACATTCCGAATCGTCGCTGAACTCCAACCCGGCGCCCGTGAAAATTTTTCGGACACGACATGAGAGCCCACCGGCTCGCCGGTCACCAGATATTCGTCGATGATGGTGGCCAGTACCGCCTGGCGGCGGGAGTCCGGTTTTGGCCGGCGCACCTTGCTTTGATTGTTCACATCGCTCATAGGCGAAAACTGTTCCCGAACCCAAGTATAACGAATTCATCAATTTCCTAGCAATTATTGACCTGTAAATCTTACCCAGCCGACAGCCTCCCTCACCCATAAATCCCGGAGATCAACCGTGGGCGACGTAAATATTGAAATGTGAGGCCTTAGCGTCAGCCATTAAAACGGGGGAGCCGGCATGTGGCCGAGATGTCCCCGCAAACCGGCTAAAACAAAGAGTTTACCGCCACGATTGGACCACAGTTTGACTGGCTGTGAGGTGGCCCATAAGATGAGTCCGTCTCAGGTTTTCGGATGTCACAGTCGGACCCACATTTGAAGCTCGCCTTCGATGAAGCCTTTCGTCAGTTGGGTGGTTATCGCAGACGCTTCCGCCCGCAAATCGCGGCGATCGAGGTGCGATTCTATCCGTACGCCGGACTGCATCACACGATTCGCGTGCGATCCGGACGAGTCTACGTTCGCATCTCTGACGTCTTTCGTTCGGCGCCGCCGGAGGTGATCCGCGCTCTCGCCTTCTTGTTGGTCGCCCGGCTGCTATCCCGCAAAGCGCCACGCGATTTCGAACGGCAGTATCGCGCTTACGCCTTCAGCCCGGAAATCTTGAGAGCATCGGACATCGCCAGGCGTCAAAGAGGCCGCAAGGTCATTTCAACCTCCATCGGACAGGTTTACGATCTGAATCGCATCTTTTCGCGCGTCAATCGTCGCCATTTTGACGGTGAGATTGAAAAGCCCGTGTTGACATGGTCGAAGCGCAGGACGCGCAGCATCCTCGGGCATCACGATGCGGCTCACGACACCATCACCATCAGTAAGACCCTCGACTCTCCGGAAGTCCCGGAATGGTTTGTGGAATACATCATGTTCCACGAGATACTTCACATAAAGCATCCGGCCCGCATCATCAACGGCCGGCGCTACTATCACACACCCGCATTTCGTGCCGAAGAGAAGAGTTATCCCAGATACGACCAGGCCCAGGAATGGCTCGATCGCGTAATCAGAACGCGCCGGGTGCTGCGGGCGCGAGCGGCGTGAATAATCTGGAACCCCCGGCGATTTCCGACGTTAATTCAATCAGGTAGGTGGGCTCCTCCTGAGAGCGGGCAAGCAACGTCGGCGATCCTCGGATCAAAGCGCGGCTTGCCCGTTCTGCTTTTGGCCGCTAACCGGCTGGACAAGGCCGCGCGCCTGCCGCTAGACTACGTCGTTTGCGGCACACAAGCAGTTCCTGTCCGTGAGCCCGTCACAGTTAGAGACAAAGACAATAAATGGCAATTCCAGCAACCCAAATCAGAAAAGGCATGGTCATCGTTTTCGAAGGTGAACCCTGCCGCGTGGTCGAATTTCGTCATCACACGCCCGGCAATCTGCGCGCGATGATTCAGACAAAGCTCCGCAGCCTCCGCAGCGGCTCTTCGTTCGAGCATCGCTTTCGCTCGGCCGACACGATTGAGCGGGCGGCTCTCGAACAGCATGAGATGGAGTATCTGTATTCGGACGGTTCTCACCACCACTTCATGAATACCGAGAATTACGAGCAAGTTGCTTTGAGCGACGAGGAGCTTGGCGATTCGGCTCAATGGCTTTCACCCGGATTAAAACTTCAAGCTGAGTTTTACGAAGGTTCACCAATCGGTATCGACATGCCGCCTTCCATCGAACTAACGGTCACCCAAACGGAACCTTCGTTAAAGGGTGCAACTGTCTCGAACGTCAACAAGCCCGCAACTTTGGAGAACGGCGTCACGATCCAGGTACCACCCTTCGTCAATGAAGGCGATCGCATTCGCGTCGATCCGAACGAAGGCCGCTATATTGAACGAGCGCGATAGCTGAGATGCTTTCACGCCAGCCCGGCGCCGATTGCGGTGGACCATAAATCCAAGCCGTGTACTTAGTTTATAGTTTTCTACTAACTGTCGGCTTCCTCCTCCTCCTGCCGCGATTCGCGATCGACGCTTTCCGTTCCCGCAAGTACATCACCGGCCTGAGCCAACGTCTCGGAGCAATTCCCAAACTCGATTCGCCAGGCACGCCTTTGATTTGGCTGCACTGTGTCTCGGTTGGAGAAACTGAGGCAGCACGGCCGCTCGTCCGCGCGTTGCGCGACCGTTTGCCGGATCATCGTCTGGTCGTCTCGACCACAACTGTGACCGGCCAGGCCGTTGCGCGCCAGGCGTTTGGCAAAGATGCGGCGGCCATTATTTACTTTCCGATCGATTGGGTATGGACCATTCGCCGCGTCCTCAGAGCGTTGAAACCAACCGCGGTTTTGATCATGGAGACCGAGCTGTGGCCTAACCTCTTGCGTGAATGCCGGAGACGCTCAATTCCGGTGGCGTTGGTGAACGGCCGGATTTCGCCGAACTCTTTTCGCCGGTATCACCGCATTCGAGCCTTCATGCGAAAGGTGCTGACCGATCTTAATGTCGCGCTCATGCAGTCCGATGAAGATGCACAACGCATATCGGCTTTGGGTCTCGCCGCTGAGCGGATCAGAAGCGTCGGCAACATGAAGTTCGACAGCGCGACCTTACCCGCAGCCGATCACACCGTGACATCGAACCTGCGCCAACGCTATGCCTTCAACTCAGAGCAACCGGTCATCGTCGCCGCCAGTACACACGCTCCTGAAGAGACCGTCGTACTCGAAGTTTTCAAAATTCTTCGCGCAGGTAATCCCGTCGCGCGCCTGCTGATTGCGCCACGACACCCGGAAAGATTTGAAGAGGTCGCCAAGCTCATCGCTGATAGCGGATTCGCGTGGTCGCGCCGTTCCGCGCCGCCGTCGCCGAGCGATTTCGATGCCGCGATTGTGCTGCTCGATTCGATCGGCGAATTGCGAGCGACGTTTCAGCTTGCCGACATAGCTTTTGTGGGAGGCAGTCTCATTCCTCACGGCGGCCAGAATGTATTGGAGCCCGCGGCTCAAGGCGTCTGCGTGGTGACCGGAGCGCACACCCACAACTTCAAGGCCATAACCAATGCCTTGCTGGCCAAAGACGCGCTGATTCAATTGCTGGAATTATCCACGGCAGACGCACCCGCGGCGCTCGCGCGTGTAATCGCCGAACTACTTAGCGACGAGGCGCGCCGCAAAGCGATCGGGCACCGAGCGCAAAATGTCTGTGCTCAGAATCGCGGCGCAACCCAACAAACCGTCGACATGCTCGTTAATCTGCTCGGGCCTGCCTCGTCTCTCAACGCATCAGTTCCCTTCCCGGCGGTTGAGCTCACCGCAACGAAATGAACCGCGCGGCCACAATCGCGCTGACGCCATTGAGCGCCCTGTATGGCGTCGGTGTCCGAGTTCGCAATAGTTTATTTCGCCGGGGCATCCGCAAAAGGTTTGACGTCGGTGTGCCCGTGATTAGCGTGGGCAACCTGACCACGGGCGGCACCGGCAAAACGCCGCTGGTGGAGCTGCTCGCATCCCACCTGGCTACCGAAGGTTTACGCGTGTGCGTGCTGACGCGCGGCTACGGCCGCAGTTCGCGTGGCCGCGTAATAGTTTCAGACAACAGCGGCGTCCTCTCAGATGTGACTGAAGCGGGCGATGAACCTTTTCTGCTGGCCGAGAATTTACGAGGACGTGCTGCGGTTGTTTGCGATAAGAATCGGGTCGCCGCGGCACGCTGGGCGATTGAAAATCTCGACACTCAGATTTTTGTGCTCGACGATGCCTTCCAACACCAACAGATACGACGCTCCGTAAACATCGTAACCATCGACGCGACCAACGCCTTTGGCAACGGCAAACTGCTGCCGGCTGGAATCCTGCGTGAGAGTTCATCCGGAATAAGACGGGCAGACTGTATCGTCATCACGCGGGCCAACGAATCAAGCGCCCTCGAGCAGTTGCGTGCCGAAATTAATCATCTTGCCGGATCGATACCCACGTTCGCTGCAAACATCAAGCTTGCGGACGTGCGCGCGCTCGATCGAAGAACTTCCGCCGCAGACCTGACAGCACGCAAGATCCCGATTGCCGCCTTCTGCGGTATCGGCAATCCGAATTCATTCTTCACGCTGTTGCGCAGCGAACGTTATGACGTGGTTTACACTCGCAAGTTTCCCGATCATCACAACTACACTCAGGGCGACATCGAACAGCTCGTTCGCGATGCATCCGCGCGGGGCGCTCAAGCGCTGCTGACGACTTCCAAGGATTCGGTAAAGCTGCAATCACTGACATGCGAACTTCCCTGCTACGTTGTTGACGCTGCGATACAGATCGACCAGGCGGAAGCATTCTTTCGCCTGGTCAACAACTTAATTCAACGATAATAAAAATCAGGGATCGACGGGCGACGCGGTTGGTTTTGGGACCGGCTTGATGCTGGGCATTGTTTTCGGCGTCGGAACGTCGATTTGTCGGGGAGTTGGACGCGGTGTCGGCGCCTCACCCAGATTTGCATTGCGGTTGCTGTTCGAACCGAAGTTGCCGATTACCGTAGCCGGAGTTGATTGCTCACGACTATTTGCGTTGGCGCTCGTGTTCGCATTAGCAGTTGAAATCACCGGCGCAGGTGTCGCACTCGAGATTGGCTGCGGCTGAATATTTCGTTCGCTTTCGCCGTTCGGCGTTCCCATTGGTTGCACGGGTTGGCTGTTGGGATCGGCCAACAGCCCGGGCATATTCACATTTGCGTTTGCCGATTGATTCTGACTGGAACCTCGCGTCAGGAAAAAGATGGCCGCAAAAACCAAAACGAGCGCGATCGCTCCCGGCGCGAGAATCCGCCACGGCCTCACCCCTGACAGCTCGGAGTCACTCGCCATTGTCAGCGGCGCACCTTCGGGCCTTAACAGCGGCGCCGGTTCGCTTACGCGAGGACGCACGAGCGTGGCTTCATCGTCGTCAATCGGCGCTACCGCCGCCATGGACACTGTCGCGGGCGCAGCAAACATCGGGCTCGACTCGCCGATTACGTTTGCGTCCGCCAGCGCCTGAGACAATTCGCCGGCAGTTTCATAGCGGTCAGCCGGGTCCTTGGCGAGTGCCTTCGCGATTACCGATGAAAGCGACGCGGGCAGATCGGAGCGCGCCTCGAGAATAGACGGCGGCGGATCCTGTACCTGCTTCATCATAATGGCGGTGGGCGACTCGCCCGTGAACGGCACGTGACCCGTGAGCATTTCGTAGATGATTATTCCCAGCGAATAAATATCAGAACGCGCGTCGATGGCTACCGAGTGTGAACATTGCTCAGGAGACATGTATTGCGGCGTGCCGATGACCAGGTTGGCAGCCGTGATGTCATCGTCATGAGAATTACTCTGCTGAATCTTCGCGATACCGAAATCAAGCACCTTGGCCCATTCGCCACCGGTCGCTTTGGACAACATGATGTTGTCACTCTTCAGGTCGCGATGCACGACACCCTGTTCGTGCGCAGCATCCAAAGCTCCCGCGACCTGACGCACGATCTCCACGACGCGCTCGAGCTGCATCGGTCCCTGGCTCCGGACGATTTCTTTGAGCGTCCGGCCGTCGAGGTATTCCATTACCAGAAAGACAACACCGTCCTCAGATTCGCCAAAGTCGGTAACACTGACTGCGTGCGGATGCGAAATGCGCGACGCCGCCTTAGCTTCGCGGGAAAAGCGTCGGACCACGTCGTCATCCATCGCCAGCGATGTACGCAGAACCTTGATGGCGACGGTCTTGTCCATCAGGATGTGCTTGCCGAGGTAAACCGATCCCATGCCTCCGCGCTTGATCAGTTTTTCGATTAGATATTTGCTCGCGAGAGTTTGACCGAGCAATGGATCGTCTTTGCGTTCGAGGACAGCTGCGTCAGACGGGCATAACGTGGTGGTGTCCGAATATTCCTTACCGCAGACAGGACAACTTTTCATTTGACTCGTTTCCGTGCGCTTTCAGGGCCAGCGTAACAGAGAAATTTAAGTGAGCAAAGACGATGCCAAAGAAAACGAGCGCGACCCGAAAGCCGCGCTCGCAATCTCTGGCAAGCTAATTCTTACGCGCCTTTGACGACGGTAAATACAATCAGCAACGCAAACAGTACGAGTGATTCAATAAGCGCGAGACCCAGAATCATCATCGTCTGAATACGGCCCGCAGCGCCTGGATTGCGCGCCGCGCCTTCGCAAGCCGCAGCGCCGATCTTCGACTGACCCAGCGCGCCGCCAAATACTGCGATCGCGAAGCCGATACCGGCTCCGATGGCGATGGCACTTCGGTGATTATCAGCGCCCGCCGTCTGGTTCGCTCCCTGGGCCGCCGCGGTCGCTGCCATCACGAGCAGGCCGAGCGTCGACAGGCCAAGCATTTTCAATTTATTCATCTTCATTTCTCCTGCCGGAAACAAAAGACGTCCCGGTTATTGGGTTGACGCGAGCAAAGCAGAACGGCCGTATGATTTCGCCCGTACCCGGTATCCACCGCCCCTCTTACAACGGCGCTCCAGCGATACTGACCCGAAAAAACTATTAATGTTTGGCTCTTGTTCTACGCCAATTCGCGTTTGCCTTGCGCTCCAACGTGTGCGGCGCGGCGCCGCATCGCTCGAAAACGCATTTATGAAAACTCGGTAGCACAGACTTCAGTCTGTGAATCTGCACTCTTAAGTTAATACCGGCGCGACGAACTCCATCCCGTCTTCTTCGTGCGCGTGCTGCGAATCATGCGGCGGATGCGAAACCTCGCTGATGTACAACTGCGAAAGTAATACGAAAACGAAAGTCTGAATGAACGCTACGAACAGACTCAACGGCATCAGCAACACGGGTACAACCCAATAGGTCTTTCCCGGCGCCAGGTGCGCAATGGTGTCGAGCACCTTCTCGTCCGAGAACATGTTGGCAAACAGACGAATGCCCAACGTGAATGGCCGAATCAGGTTGCTGATTAATTCAATGACAAAGATGAGCGGCGCAATCCACCAAATCGGACCCGCAAAGTGCTTGAGGTGGCCAAAGATTCCGTTTTCTTTTATCCCGATGTAGTTGTAGTAAAGGAACGAAGCCAAACCTAAAGCGAAGGTGACGCTGGTTGCTGATGTCGGCGAGATGAACAATGGGAAAAAACCCATTAAGTTCGAGATCATAATCAGCACCGCAAAGGTCATCACGACCGGAAAGTACTGAAGTCCGTGCGGGCCGACGATGTCTTCGAGCATGCCTCGGACGGCCAGCACGCTGACTTCCAAAGTTTGCTGACCGTGGCCGGGTTGGTCTTCCGACAGTTGGCCGCGCAAGATCCAAATCACTATCAAGCTGAGAATGCAGGCGATGACAAACATCACCGTGTACCAGGGGATGGCATTCTCGGGACTGTAAGGTCCGAAAGCAGCCTCCGGGGTCGTCCCAAACTTTGCCAGCAAATTCTTCCAGAGCGGGTACGTGTACTTCATTTCGAAGTTGTAGGCGTACTCGCCGAAGTATTGGTTGACGAGCTTGACCAGAATCGGCACATGCTCAGCCGCTTCTTCCGCGTGCTGCTCTGCCTGTTCAGCAAGAAAAGCGAACATCAAAACGATTCCTCTCGATGGATAATTGCAAAATAGAATTCTCTGACAGCTTCAACAAACAAGGCCGGCACAAATGCAGATAAACCGCCGAGCGTAGCGGGCAACGAAACTAGGTTTAGGTACGAGGCCACAAACACCAATGCGCCCACGACCAGGTACCGGAGAATGTAACGCGATGCGCCGGCACGTGGCCGCTCTGAATCAAGATTGATATTGAAAATCGCCACGACCGACGTATGCAGCCAGCGATAATTCAGAACCGACAGCGCGCCGCCCAGCATCACACCCAAAGTAATTCGCCACGGCGCCACAAACGCACATACGCCGGCGGCGATGACCACAGCGGCGATCATCGAGCGCAAAACGCGCGCTTCCAGAGCGCCTGCGTCATCGCGCACGAGCACCTCGCTTCCGGCATTATCTGCGATTTCCCTCATGAATTAAGCCGTTGATTGTACATGGATGGGCGCAGATTTCCAATTTGCGCCCGTCCAACTAACGCAGCTGTCTCGGTGGTGGAGGCTTGTCGTCTGAACTCTTATTCCCCGTTTCGGAGATCATTTCTTTAATCGCTCCCACGCTGGAAAGCATGGTCGCAGTCTCAACCGGCATGAAGATCACTTTCGCGTTGTTGCCTTTAGTCATGTCGCGCAAGCTCTCGATGTAACGAGTCGTAATCAAGTATTCCGCAGGATTACCGTGCTCGTGCATAGCTTCCGCGACCACAGCGATGGCCTGAGCTTCGCCCTGGGCGTTGCGCTGTCGCGCTTCGGCGGCGCCCTCGGCGGCAAGTATCGCTGATTGCTTTTCGCCTTCTGCGCGAGTAACAGCGGCTTGCTTCTCGCCCTCAGCACGCGTAATGGCCGCCTGCCGGTCGCCTTCAGCTTGCAGCACCAGCGCGCGGCGATTTCGTTCCGCGGTCATCTGCTTTTCCATCGTGATGCGGACGTCTTCGGGGGGATTAATATTCTTGACATCGACGCGCGTCACTTTCACGCCCCACTTGTCCGTGGCTTCGTCGAGAATTATGCGCAGCTTCGCGTTGATTTGATCGCGTTGTGACAGAGTATGATCGAGATCCATGTCGCCCATCACCGCGCGCATGCCGGTGATCGTCAACTGCACGATGCCGCCAATCAGGTCGTTCATCTCGTAAACGGCTTTCACCGGATCGGTGATCTGCCAATAGACCACCGAGTCAACGTGAATCGTGACATTGTCGCGAGTGATCACCGGCTGTGGCGGCAGGTCGATGTACTGTTCGCGTAAATCGATCGAAGTAACGGCGCCCCGATTGTTCGTCCAAAAAACGGCGCGCGGCTTGTCTATAAACGGAACGATGATGTTGAGTCCGCTCGAAGCGACGCGACTAAAGCGTCCAAGACGCTCGATCAACATCACGGTCGCTTGCGGCACAATCTTGATCGTCTTCGCCGCAATCACGAGCAGCACGATTCCGAGAAAGAACAGAAAAAAGATCGTGAGAAACGCAGGCACCACGGCTTCAGATTGCAGCAAGAACAAATTGGTAAATGACATTGTGACCTCCGAGGCTAGTCGTGATTGGCGTGCAGACTATAACGAAACGCGCAGGTTTCGACAATTAGAACCCAGCCGCGCGTTCGATAAGCGCGGCCGCCGCCAGCACCTCGGCCTCCTGGAATGGCCGTCCAATGATCTGAACTCCAAGCGGCAGCCCTTCAGCGGTCCGAGCAATCGGAACGACCGCCGCAGGCAGGCCGAAAACATTTAGGGTTTGAGAATAGCTGCAGGAGCGAAAGACGCTGATTGATTCTCCGTCGGCGTCAACGCGACTCGCACCATGCTTGAAGGCCGGCGTGGCGCTGACCGGCGAGATGATCAGGGGCGTCGTCATCATCCAGCGCAATAGTTCTTCACGTCGACGCTCGCGCTCCACAACGGCCTTGGCAACCGCCTCCGGGGTCTCTACTTTTTTCGCGATCGAGGTCTCACTCTTTGATTCAAGAAACGGTGACACGAGTGGGCCGGCGTGCTGCTCGCAGCCGCGGTAGACTTCGCGAATTTGTTCAGCGGCGGCCCGTGAGAACAACTCGATCCACAATCGTTGGCCCTCCGAAAAGCCCGGTGGTATTTCTTCACGAACGTCATTGCCGGCATCTTTCAAGATCTCAATTGCTTTCGCGACTGCTTTGACGACCTCTTTACTAACCGGTGCGACGCCGTCCGCGATGTACCAGGCAATGCGACTGCGCGGCGAGTCCGGCGTCAGCGTAAAAGAGTCTTCTGATTTTTCGGCCATCGCAGCAAACAGCAGGCTGAGATCCTCGACACGCTGGGCCATCGGCCCGACGCATGCTCCCATACTCAACGTTCCGGTTGCGGCAGGCCGGTGGGCCGCCATGGAAATGAAGCCGGTCGTGGGTTTGAGCGCCGCAATCCCGCAGAAGTGCGCGGGCACCCGAAGCGAACCAGAGAGATCGCTCCCGACGCCGGCGGGTGAAAGTTTCGCCGCGATTGCTGCAGCCTCGCCGCCGCTCGATCCTCCTGCCGTACAAGTAAGATCGTGAGGGTTGTTAGTCCTGCCAAAAATCGGATTATCCGTTTCATAAGGAATCGCCATCTCAGGCACATTGGTCTTGCCGAGAATTATTGCTCCGGCGGCCTTGAGGCGCGCGACCACCACTGCATCCTCAGTTGGAACGTGGTGCGCGAACACTCTCGATCCATAAGTCGTGAGTATTCCTGCTGTATCGATCGTGTCCTTGATCGTGAGAGGTAGCCCGTGCAATGGGCCGGTGGTCTTGCCGGTTCGTAACTCGACGTCTTTCTCGCGCGCGCGCTTCAGAACATGCGGCGCAACCGTGACGATCGCGTTCACCGCAGGATTTATTCGTTCGATCCGTTGGAGGAGTGCTTCGACAACTTCAACGCACGAGATGGTTCCCGCCGCGATTAGCCGTGTGATTTCAGCCGCGGAGTTTGAAGTTAATTCGTCCGCCACGATGTCAGGAGACTTTGCCTAAAGTCCGGGTGCCGGGCTTTATCGTCCGCGAAGCGGACGAAAATGAAAATAGCCCAGCGCTTCAGCGCTGGGGTTAAGATTGACCGACGAACCCAGAGCCCGCGAAGCGGGCGACAGAACTTTCCAACGAAGGTCGATTCTCAAATCCTCTGTCGTCCGTTTCACGGACTTGCGATCCTTTCACGGTCCGACCCCAGCGCTGAAGCGCCGGGCTATTTTCACACCGTCCGCTATCGCGGACGACGTTCCCTTTCACTTTTTGGGAAAGCCATGACTGGATGACTCGAATTTAGACGATCAGCTTGACTGGCTGGCCCGTGATGAGTGATTGGCGCGCGCCGAAGATCACTCGCATTCCGCCGACGAGCTCCGCAAAAGGAATCGGCCCTACGCCGCGAGTGCGGAATGCGTCAATCGTCTCGGCGACCTCGCGCGATTGACCTTTGTCTTGATTAGCGGCCTTCACGCGCGTGGGCTTACCGCCTTTCACGATTTCCAACGATCGGAAATCATCCATCACCGCAGCGACACCTCCGCCGAACACCTGAAGGTGCTCCTTGGGAAAGGCGCTATTGCCGACCGTGTTGTAGCAAAGCGTCCCCACTGATCCACCGTCGAACGCAATCACCATCGACAGGTTGTCATAATCCGAAACCTTCTGGCTGTGGGCCCTGAGAGACTGCGCATAGACCGTGGCCGGAGTTTGGCCGCAGACGAACTGCATTAGATCGACGAAGTGACACATCTCGCCAATCAACATTCCGCCACCTTCGTCCGCGTCATGCAACCACGTTGAAGTTGGGATATTCCCGCTGTTGACGCGATAAATCATTTGCAGCGTGTTGGCAGTTCCCACCACCTCTTTCAATTGCGTAACCAGCGGCGCAAATCGCCGATTCAATCCCACCATCAATGCGGTGGGCTTCTTAGCGTTGGCTTTGTTGTATGCCTCGATGACTGCGTCAAGCTCTTCTTCAGTCACCACCATCGGCTTCTCAACGAAGACATGCTTCCCGGCTTCGAGAGCTTGAATGGTCAACCCAGCGTGTGCGCTATGCCGACTGGCTATGAAGAGCGCGTCAATATTTTTATCGTCCAGGAGTGGTTTGATTTCCGTCGCGCAATAATTGAAGCCAAACCTTTCGGCCTTCTGTTTCGCGTTCAATCCCGTCGCCGAAGCAAGTCCGACCAATCGCGCGTCCTTGTTGCCCTTCAAGTGCGGCAGCAGCTGAGCCGACGCGTAATTACCCGCTCCGACAAAACCGACGCCGATTTGGTTCGTCGCCTGGTGACGCTGAGAGGCAGCCACCTCAATAACTCTTTGCTGTGGTCGATCGAGATCATACTCCAGCACTACACCGACGTATGGTTCAGTTCCGGCGTAAATCATGCTGTACGCCTCAGCTGCCTTCTCGATTGGAAAGCGATGAGTAGTCAGCGACTGCACATTCAATTGGCCTCGATCCATCAAATCCAATGCCGATTCAAGGTTCCGCTGCTCGGTCCATCGAACGTAGTCGTAAGGATAATCCAGCCCACCTTCCTCGTAAGATCGATCGTATCGCCCCGGCCCGTACGACATCGAAATCTTCAGTTCTAATTCTTTCAGGTAGTAAATATCTCTCGGAATATTTAATCCCACGGCCCCGACCGCGACGATTCTTCCCTTACGTCGAGTAATTTCTCCGGCCAACTCGATTGGTTGATTGCTGGTGGTCGCAGCGGTGATCAGTGTCAAGTCAACCCCGCGCCCATTGCTGAACCGGTCGATGGCGCGATGCGGGTCATCGATATCAAGCACCACGCCCTCGTCCAAACCGCAGGTTTTAGCAAGCTCGACTTTCTCTTTGTTGATGTCCAAACCAATCACGCGACAGCCACTCGCCTTCAGCAGCTGCACCGTAATCAAACCGATAAGACCGAGCCCGCTAACGGCGACAATTTCGCCAAGCTCCGGACGTGCCAGGCGTATACCCTGCATCGCAATCGCGGCGATGGTGGTATACGCAGCTTGCTCGAACGAAACATTATCGGGCATCAGAGCGGTCAAATTTCGCGGCACGACGTTGATCTCGGCATGACTCGCATATCCGGCTCCGGCAATCGCTACGCGATCGCCGACCTTCACGTCCAAAACATCTGCGGCAACTTCCTCGACCACACCCGCGGCGCTATATCCCAATCTGAGGGCCTGGTCCAACTTCGACATGATGTTCTGAACCGTCGCGGTCACGCCGTAAGTGCGCGCTCGCTTCAGCATCTGACGAACGAGATCAGGTCGCTCTCGCGCTTTGCCAATCAAGCTCTTCTTCCCAAGTTCGAGCACCATTTTTTCCGTGCCCGGACTGATGATCGACGCGGCTGTCCGCACCAGCACACCGCCCGCCAGTAACGCCGGCGGTGGAACTTCCCTTACTTCGAGCTGGCCATTCTTTACGTTTTGAACTACCTGTCGCATCGATGAATCAACGGGAATCTAAAACACAACAGGGGTCATTTGAGCTGGTCCAACCCCGTGATCTGCATCACGAGAACCTCGCTTGACACTCCTAATGTGCGCCATTAGACTCGCCTTCTTCATACAAATTAGCATTCGATGTTGCGCGGCCATTTCACACTAAGTTGCGCAACTTATCAACTGACCTCTAAGGATTGAATTATGGGAACCAGAAACAAGATTACGGTCGTGGGAGCCGGAAACGTGGGCGCGACGGCCGCGCATTGGTTGGCCGCGAAAGAATTAGGCGATGTTGTTTTGGTCGACATCGTTGAAGGTGTGCCGCAAGGCAAAGCACTCGATCTGGCCGAGGCGGCGCCCATTGAAGGGTTCGATGTGCATCTGACCGGAGCTAATAGCTACGACGAAACCGCTAACTCTGACGTCGTAATCATCACTGCCGGACTGCCGCGCAAACCGGGAATGAGCCGCGACGATTTGTTGCGCACGAATGCGGACATCGTGGGCAAGGTAGTCGACGAATGCGTAAAGCGATCGCCCAACTCGATCTTGATAATCGTCTCGAATCCACTCGATGCGATGTGCCAGGTGGCGCTGCGCCGGTCCGGTTTTCCGAAACATCGTGTAATCGGCATGGCCGGCGTGCTCGACTCGGCGCGCATGCGCTGCTTCCTCGCGGAAGCGCTGGACGTTTCCGTTGAAAACGTTACGGCCTTTGTGCTTGGCGGTCACGGAGACACCATGGTGCCGCTACCGCGATATTCAACTTGTGCCGGCATTCCCATCACCGAACTGCTGTCGCCCGAGCAGGTTGCCGCGATCGTTAAGCGGACCGCCAACGGTGGCGCTGAGATCGTGAACCTCCTAAAAACCGGCTCAGCCTATTACGCGCCTTCTGCCGCCGCCGTCGAGATGACGGAATCGATCCTGAAAGACAAGAAAAAGATTCTGCCCTGCGCGGCATATCTTGAGGGCGAATATGGCGTGAATGGATTGTACGTCGGGGTGCCCTGCAAGTTGGGAGCTAACGGACTTGAACAGGTAATTGAGATTACCTTAACTGCTGAGGAACGAATCGCCTTACAAAAGAGCGCGGCTGCGGTTCAGGAACTGGTCAACGTTCTCGGGATATAAATTGCGCAGACAACTCTGGCGAGATAAAGACTTTTTTCTCTGCTTCAGTCTGGACCGAACATCTCTTTTTCCACTAAGCCACAAATCCCGTGCAGGACTGCGATGTGCGACTGTTGGATAAGAGAGGTTTCAGTAGATGCGACTTGAAGACTGAGCTCCACCCTCTGCGACAGCGGTGAGTCATCGCTACCGGACAAGCCGATAGTTCTCATGCCCAGCCGCTTCGCCGTCTCGACGGCATTCAGCACATTTGCAGACCTACCGCTGGTCGAGATCGCCAGCAGCACGTCGCCCCCTGTGCCCAGCGCCTCGATTTGTCGAGAGAATACTTCATCAAAGCCATAGTCGTTAGCTACTGCCGTTAAGATTGACGTATCTACAGTCAATGCAATTGCCGGCAACGCCTGCCGATCCGCGCGGTACCTTCCCACCAACTCGGCCGCAAAATGTTGCGCGTCGGCCGCGCTGCCGCCATTGCCGCAAACTAGTAGCTTGTGGTTGCTGCGCAAAGCCCCAACAATCATGTCGGCAGCTGTGACAACGCTATTCCTCAGCTTCCAGGCAGTCTGACGAAGGATGTTGCTCCCGTCTATCAGCAGTCGAAAGACGGCATCAGCTGAATCTCCATTCAAGTTTGCTTGCGGCCCCATTTCGGTGGCGGAATTTCTGAGAACGCGTTCCACCATTTGTGACGACGAATACCCGGATACATGCGGAAGAATCTTTGTCGTCCCACCATGCTGCTCAATCACAGCGGCCTCAGGCAGGTCACTGGCTGCGTAGTCGCTCGCCTTGCAGTGGATCTGCGGTCTGATTTGCGCGAGCGTTTCTATGGGCAACAGGTTATCAAACAACACAACGAAGTCTACGGATCGCAAACCGAGCAGGATTGCCGCTCGTTCGTCCTGATTTAGAATTGGACGCGTCGGACCTTTTAACGCCCGGACCGAAACATCTGAATTGAGCAAGACCACGAGAACGTCGCCGAGACTCCGGGCTTGATTCAAAAAAGCGACATGACCAGGATGAATGAAGTCAAAGCAGCCGTTGGTAGTAACAATCCGGTCACCTCGCTCACGGCGCCTTTGCAACTCAGTAACCAACCAATCGAGCGGATGACGATCGGTCTGGGTTAATACAATTTCAGATTGGGTTTTGACACTAGTCATTCGAGGAGCTTTAAGCAGCACTTCTGGCGAGCTCGAGTGAAGACCAGCACGCGCCCTGGTCCGGCAATCGCAACTCGGTCGTCCGATTCATCTGAATCGTATCCGCCTTATCGGTGAACACACAAGCACGGGAAGCATTGATGCCCTCCGCACCCTTTCATCGATGATAAAGGACGCGTGGTCCGCACAGTGCCAACTCTCCGCCCAACCGCTTCGTTCGAGAGACACGTTATCAAAGCTCTGAGAACATGTTTGCGCTGTGCGGGCTGATCGTTTCGTCAGCGGTCATGATGATCCACCAGGGAAAGTAAATAACCAGCATAGCTGGTAGTGCCCAATTGTGTAGCCAAGTCTCTAAGTTGGCCTCCGGTGATGTAACCCTTGTGGAAAGCAATCTCTTCCGGAGAAGAGATCATCAACCCCTGTCGTTCTTCAATCGTCTGCACAAAATTCGAGGCCTGCAACAACGACTCATGCGTGCCCGCATCCAACCACGCGACCCCGCGCCCAATTGATTCAACCTTTAGTTCGCCACTATCCAAATAAGACTTGTTCAAGTCTGTGATTTCCAGCTCTCCTCGCGCCGATGGTCTAAGCCTCCTGGCCCGTTCGACCACCGTGCCGTCGTAGAAATAGAGTCCCGGCACGGCATAGTTGGAGCGCGGCCGCACCGGCTTTTCCTCGATGCCCACGGCGCGGCCCTGCTCATCGACTTCAACCACGCCATACCTTTGCGCATCCCGGACCGCGTAAGCGAAGATAAGCGCGCCCTCGTCGAGTTTAGCCGCGGACTCCAGCTGATCAGACAAACCTGTCCCAAAGAAAATGTTGTCGCCCAAAATCAGACAAACCGGCTCGCGTCCGACAAACTCGCTGCCAACCAGGAACGCGTCAGCCAACCCCCGTGCTTCAGTCTGCTCAGCATAAGAGAACTTCATGCCCCATTTCGCGCCATCGCCCAGGAGCTTGCGGAACGACTCGGCATCTTCGGGTACAGTGATGATTAGAACGTCTCTGATTCCCCCCAGCATGAGGAGCGACAAGGGGTAATAGATCATCGGCTTGTTATAGACCGGCAGCAGCTGTTTGCTAATGCTCACGGTCAATGGAAAGAGGCGCGAACCTTTTCCTCCAGCCAGAATGATCCCTTTCAAATCAATCCCCTTCCCGTAAATACGAATCGCGATTGGATCGGACTAGCGCGGGCCGGCCTCGGCGCCGATTGCGTTAAAGGTGAGCTCCTTATTTTTTGAGCCAACCGAGGAGACCATGAAGCACGGTCTCACGATTTTCTTCATAGATTGCTCTGGTGAGCGGGATATTCATGGGACAGGCTTTCACACAGTTTTGCGCGTTGCCGCAGTTAGTAATGCCGTCGTCACCCATGATCCCTTGCAGTCGCTCATCGCGATCCATGACGCCGCTGGGATGCATATTGAAGAGCCGGACCTGCGCGATTGCCTGCGGGCCGATGTAGTGATCCTCGTCATACTGTGGACACGCTTCGAGACAGCAACCGCAAGTCATGCAACGCGAATACGCATAACGTTCCATCACTTCGTCCTGGTCCATCCGCGGTCCGGGTCCGAGATCGTGAGTACCGTCCAGCTCAATCCACGCATGAACGCGCTTCAGGTGATCGAACATCTGGGACCGATCTACCTGAAGATCGCGAACGTTCGGAAACTTCGTCATCGGCTCGAGCTTGATTGGTTTGTCGAGATTATCGATCAAGGCAGAACACGATTGCCGCACCCGGCCGTTAATCACCATGGTGCAAATGCCGCAAACCTGTTCGAGACAGTTCATGTCCCAGGAGGGCGGGGTCGTCTTCTGACCCGATTTGGTCACCGGGTTTTTGCGAATTTCCATTAGACAGGAAATGACGTTGAGATTGGGACGATAAGGAATTTCAAATATCTCCCAATGCTGCGGGCCGTCCATGGTGGCGCGACGCTTTATGTGTATTTCGACATTTTCAGGCATTTGCAAAAAGATGCTCTCGGTCGAAGGTGAACGTTTAGCTAACTTTTGAGTCACCGGCCGGACCACTAAGGTTGGCTGGCTTCTGCTGCATCTCACTGGTTACGACTTGCGCAGCGCCACCCTTTGGCGTTGAGCCAGACGCAGCTGCGGTTTCTTTCTTTTCGTGCGAATAGTCACGCTTACGTGGCGGAATTAAAGAAATATCGACCGGCTCGTACGAAAAGACCGGACCTTCGCCCGAATACTCGGCAATCGTGGTCCTCAGCCAATTCGCGTCATCGCGATCCGGAAAGTCAGGTTTGTAGTGGGCCCCGCGCGATTCATTTCGGTTGAGCGCGCCGAGCGTGATGACGCGCGCGAGATCCAGCATGTTCCGGAGCTGGCGCGCATGCGGTAATGCCATCGTCGCCCACAGATTAGAATCGTTAATTGAGATTCGATCGTAGCGCTCTGAAAGTTCGAGCAGCTTCTCATCCGTTTGCTTGAGACGATCGTTATAGCGAATCACGGTGACATTGTCAGTCATGATTCGACCCATTTCCTCATGCAGTTCGTACTGGTTCTCGTTTCCACTCTGTGCGATCAGCTTGTCGTTCAGCTCCTGCTGACGTTTGGTTTCCTGCTCGAACATCCGAGAACCGTTCGCGCCGATGCGTTGCACATTCTTCGCCCAATCAATCGCCGCCGGGGCCGCGACAAAACCTCCGAAGACGCAACTCACCAGCGAATTCGCTCCGAGACGGTTGGCCCCATGGATCGAGTAGTCACATTCACCTGCCGCGAGCAATCCGGAAATGTTAGTGTGCTGGTCGAAATCGACCCACATGCCGCCCATCGAGTAGTGAACCCCGGGGAAGATGCGCATGGGTACATGGCGCGGATCGTCGCCTACGAACATTTCGTAGATTTCGAGAATGGCGCCGAGCTTCTTGTCGAGAGTCTCTGCCGGGATGTGAGTTAGATCGAGGAACACCTGGTTCTCGCCATTCACTCCCATTCCCTGCAAGCACACCTGGAAGATTTCGCGAGTAGCGATATCGCGAGGCACCAGATTTCCATACGCCGGATACTTCTCTTCGAGAAAGTACAAACGTTCGTTCTCGGGGATTGAAGAAGGAGAGCGCTTATCGCCTTTGCTCTTCGGGACCCAAACACGCCCACCCTCGCCACGGGCCGACTCGCTCATCAAACGCAGCTTGTCTTCGCCGGGAATCGACGTTGGATGTACCTGGATGAACTCGCCATTGGCGTAACGCGCGCCTTGCTGATAACAAGCGGCCACCGCACTGCCGGTGCAGACCATCGAATTAGTCGACTTGCCGAATATCAAACCTGGTCCACCGCTGGCGATTATCACGGCATCTGCGGGGAAGGCCTTCAATTCGAGCGAGCGCAAGTTCATCGCAACTATGCCACGACAAACCTGATGGTCGTCTAGCACCAACGACATCATCTCCCAGCCTTCATACTTATTTACTTTGCCGCTGACTTCGTACCTCCGCACCTGTTCGTCCAGCGCATACAGCAGTTGCTGCCCTGTAGAAGCTCCTGCGAAAGCGGTGCGATGGTGCTTGGTCCCACCGAACCGACGAAAATCGAGCAGACCTTCATTGGTGCGCGAGAATGGTACGCCCATTCGATCAAACAGGTAGATGATCGCGGGCGCCATTTCGCACATTGCCTTCGCCGGAGGCTGGTTAGCCAGGAAATCGCCGCCGTAGACTGTGTCGTCGAAGTGCTCCCAGGTAGAATCTCCTTCGCCTTTCGTATTCACCGCGCCGTTGATTCCGCCCTGGGCGCAAACAGAATGCGATCTCTTCACTGGTACGACTGAGAAAAGATCGACTTCATGGCCGGCCTCAGCAATCTTCATAGCTGCGGCCAGTCCGGCCAGCCCGCCACCGACAATTGCGATTCTGATTCCCACTCCCATCCTTTTACATGAACCTCGCTAGCAAGCCGCCAGGGTGAATGAAAGCGACTGCCGCGTTGATACCAACTGCGAGCAGAAAAATGCCTACGGCAATACACGCGTAACCCGTCACTCGCTGAGCGCGCTCGCCGATTGTAATTCCCCAATCAACAAGGAAGAGCCAAATTCCGTTGGCCAGGTGCCAAACTGTGGCGGTTATGCCGACGACGTAAACGATAAAGATCCAGACGTTATGGAACTCGCGCGAAACGATATCGAAGCTTTGGTCGGGATGATGCGCAACTGACACCGTATTCAATCCCGGTATCAATCCGAACCGAAAATTCAAAACATGAAAGGTAATGAAGAAAAAGAGAATGATCCCGGTGACGCGCTGGATGGTGTAAAACCAATTTCGCGCGTACGGATAATAAAGGTTGTTCGGCCGCGCTTCGATCGTGATCACCAAGCCGTAAACTGCATGGTAGATCAATGGGATGAAAATCCCTCCGATCTCGACCAAAAGAATGTAGGGGATCGATTGCAGATCCTTGACCGCATTGTTGAAATCAGCGGGGCCGGCCAACGCCTTCGAATTCGTGTAGAAATGTTCTAGAAGAAAGATGCCCAGCGGCATGATACCGGACAATTGATGAAGCTTGCGGAGAATGAACGTTCTGCTCAGACGGACTGCCAACGCGCCACTCCTTTGCGGCACAAGCCCAGCAAGGCATGCAAAATCCGCAGTGATGATTTACTCGAAAGCAATAACAAAAAAAATTATAGAGCGAGTCCCTGAAAATGCAACCGACGCGGCGACGTCAAAGCGATCGTGGAGTAACTTCTACAGTAGCTTATCGCAAAAAGCGACTTCAAAAGTTCTTATCATCCGCCTGCCAGCGAAATACCGCGCCGGAGACGGCCGGGTAGAGTCAACAACAATCGCAACGCTTCGCAATTGAAGTCATCGACCATCGTAGTTTTTTTCAGAGCACATCCACTCCAGAAAAGCTGCCTTTCACTTTAGGTGGTTCATACAACGGTGGGATTTTGAGGGAAGTTCAGTCGGTGGATGCTTGAACGGATATCCTTAAGAAGCTCAACTTCTATTACCGATAGGACGGTTGGGCCTATTCCAATTTCGCGGGGTGCGCATGTCTTTCAATCAGCCTTCGCCAGCAATTTGATCTATGTCTAGAGGGCTAAAGTCTCACGACCGAAGAGCATCTGCTCCACGATGTCACAAGTTGCGTGCTCAATCCTCAAAACCATTCCTGCGCAAATTGTGTGTCAAAACTCGGCACCGTTATCGGGTAATCCAGTTCGCTGATAACACCTGCCTCACCGGTAGCCCAGATCAACGTAACGCACAAGTGGCGACTAAACGCAAAAAGACATACCGCACTAACAAGCGCGGTATGTCTTTAGCTTTAAGACTGACAAAACTAACGTTAGAAGCTAGTGCAGAGCTTGAGCGGACTGGTGGTCTGGCCAGCCAAGCAGGTTCGCAGAGCAGCAAGTTGCGAAGCCAATGTCGCAGCTGACGCCTGGGCCGCCTTAGCATCATCTTCCGCGTTGTTTGCCTTGTTCCAGCCGATAATCGCCCAAATCAGGGCGCCACCGCCGAGAGCGACTCCGGCGATACCCCAATTCTTAGCGCTGTTCCCACCGGCTGGCGCGGCGGCCGGGAGGCTGGCACCGTTGGCGCCTAACACCGTTCCCTTAACTCCGTTCACCGTCGTCAGCGTGGCATCGCCAGAAGCGACCTTGACCGTTACATTCTTTGCGTCAAAGCTCAACGTTACCGCCGAACTGGGCGCAATCATCACTGTTCCAAGATTATCTAACTGAACCGTTGCGAAACTCGCAGCCGGGGTCATGACCTGAGCTCCCGACAAGATGACCGTGCCCGTCACACTTTCGCCGCCATTAACCCAAACCGGTCGGTTACTAGTTGTTATTAGACGCCCTTGAAGCGCCTTTGAAGACAAGGCGCCATTAGCGAACAAACAAACTTGAGATCCGGCAATCAGCATCACCGCTAACAAGACTCTTACGGGACGTACCTGAAATAACATGATTTTCATCCTTCCGTTTGAGGTTAAGAGTAACTACACCCCATCCCCAATCCTTGCGACGTTCTGTGGGGAAGTGGCACTCTACTCTGAGGGCATGCCAAAGTCAAGCCTTTTTTTTGCGAATTGCCTGTAAAATCAGGCTGCTTGTCGTGACCAGTCTGAGGCGCAGGCCGCCGCGCCCAGACACGTCCGGCGGCTGCAAACTTTTCCCGACTGGCTACCTCGCGCAAAGCGAAATTCCAGGGCGATCAAGTTTTGAGATCGGTAATCTCATTACGTCGTCAGGCCCTGACTATGGAGAATTTGCTTAACCATAGCTTGCCGAAGATAGGGCATGGCTGCTCGGTGCATTGTTGCCGTTGTAGACTGACAAGAATCCCGCCGGTAGCTTCACCGGTTGCGAACTCAAAACTATATCGCGACCATTCGGATGTTCCAATAGCGAGAGGCCCTGACTGACCTAATATCTTGAGCGGATTACTATTCACGGCCAGGGCAACCAGAAACGGCGGACCGCCACTCACCAAGTTTTCAGCCTTTGCCATAAAACTCAGTGAGTAGCGCTTGCCGGGTTGCAACAAGACTAGCTGAGTAATGAGCGGAGTCGATGGCGAATTGTCACCTGCATATTCAATTCGCAGGCTTCGAACTGCTTGAGCAGGGCCCCTCGGATCAATTGCCACAGACACCGCAGGATTAGGTTGCAACTGCCAACCGAAGCCCGGATCATCAAGGAGAATAGGATCGAGGAAATCTCCATTGATAATTTGGCCTTCCGCGCTGTTCTTTGCTGACGACGAATGGCTCAACTTCCAAGCTTCAAATGCCGCAGGGAATTCTTGAGCCGATAGAAGCGCTTGTACCGTCTGTTTGGCCAAGCTGCGCTCTGCATCGCCAGTGATTTCGCCAGCTTCACGCACCTGCTCAACAGACGCTTCCCCTTTGCCTTGAGTAGCTAAGAACCGCGCTGCCTCAAGATGACTGCTCTGGATATCCGGCTGCACCATCGATAAAAACGCTGAGACATCGTCGTCTGCCGCAACCCAGGCGAGTCGAAACAAACTCTCAGCGAGATTAGGATTGCTTTTAGCGCCAAGCCGTAGATCGGCAAAGGCTTCTTGATATCTTCCCTGCCTATAATAAAAACTGCCGATTTGCCAGCGGGGCTGCGCAAACGAAGGGGCTAAACGGATCGACTGCTTAAGCGCGGCGAGAGCGCCTTCCTGATCATTCAAACGATCTAGCGTTAATCCTAAATCCAGCCATTCGTAGTAATGATGAGGCCGCAATCTAATTGCCTCACGAAGTTCAGCTTCTGCTTCCGGAAGTCGCTCATGGTTTACCAGGGCAAGCGCAAGCGTGTAATGCGCTTCAGGATCGGCTGGCGTGAGTCTAACGGCGTCAGCAGCCGGCTCAATTCCGGACTGCACCATCGAGACGGTTGATAACAGCCTCGAGTAGCCCGTTTTCGCGGAACTAACCATGAGTCGATAACAACAGAATAAGCCCAGGAGGGCCAAGGCCAAACGAAGGATCAGACGCCACATCATTCGCTTTTTTCCTTGATACGCACGGCTCTGGCGATCCTAATATGTCTCGGATCGGCTGGAATTTCTGCGACCGAAATTACAACCAGCGTTAAGGCAATCACCGCGATTCCGGTAACTTGAAGTCCGAAATCCGCGATACTATGCACGGCAATGCCTAATAGCCCAGCCACCGCGCCGAGCGCGGCCGCGCGTCGGAAAGCATCGGCCGATTTTAGGGAGGACCTGGCCCGCCAGATTATGATTCCTAAAAACCACGTCGCAAGGACAAGGGCAAGGACACCGCCACTCGCCGTCAGGTCTAAATAATCGTTGTGAGCCTGCTCAACTTTGATTGTTCCGGAACTAATTTGATATTGAGGTATGGCCAAAAAATAGGCGCCAAAACCAACTCCGGTCAATGGATTGTGCTTGATTAGTTGCCAGGTAGAATGCCAAATTTCTTTTCGGGTCGCGCCCTCAATGGTGGCGCTCGTGAATTCCTTACGGCCCTGCTCCATTTTCCAGGTTAGGCTCTGTCCCCCCATCCAGGACACTCCGACGATCAGGACTACAACCATCACGAGAATCACCGATATTCTGATTGGCAACGACGTCAGGATAGAAGGATTCGATCCTTCCTTGCCTCGGAGCGAAACTTGGGTAGATCTAAACCAGGTCAAGGCGACAAACGCCAACAGAACTGCTACACAAATGAAGCCGAGAATGGCGCCGCGAGAGTTAGACAATACGAGAGCAGCCCAAATGACCAGACCGATCGCCAGATAGATCAGAATGTGCTGACGCCGTACTCCACCACCCAGGACCACGCCCATCACCAACGCCGAAGACATCTCCGCAAGAAACGCGAAAATAGTCGGAGAAAGAAACTGTCCGTACCCGACGCCGGCATATAGGAATGGCAAGACAAACCCAGTTGTAGAATCTGGAGACTGCAACAACTGCCGCGCGATTGCGAATAAAGCGCTCGCCAAACCCAGTCCTATGACGACGTGAACGAGCCACCAAAGACGCTTGCGGCTGGAAACGTGCAGCAGCAGTAGCGCGGTGAACAGAGTCAAGGCCAGCATCTTGACCGCCGTAAGATAAGTTTGGTACTGGTCTATCGTCAGCGAAGTTTGCGCAGTAGGCGAACCGCTTGTCGGGACCAAAAGCCTTCCCGGCAACGGAACGGTCTGTAGAAAGGCGTAAGCCGTTAACGCCATCATCGGCAGCAGAATCAAGATTCTGTTGACCTGCCAGCTGCCGCGCAAAAGCACTTCAAAAATCCAAATAGCCGTAAGGCCAAACACAGCACACTCAAACACAGCTTCAAACCACTGATCAACGGTTCCGTAAGGTATCGACGTAAAAACAAGCAACGACAGAAGGCCAACGAAAATGCTCTGATCGAGCACCTTTGCTGATCTCTTCACGAAACCAAGTTGAAGATGGTTCTCTGGCGAGATGTCACGTGTTGCTGCTCCGTTGGTTTTCAACATTTCAAGACGCCTTGTCTGACCGAAAGGCTGTGTTTGCGAGCTGTCTGCTTAGGAGCACGATATTTCTTGTGGAATCTCCTCGAACATTTCAAAATCAATCGGGAGCAGCAGCGCTCCTCGCACATGCGGATGCCGGTTCAGCGTCCTCGTGCGTGACCGTTAGGCGCGCCTCAGGCAATAACTGATTGAAGAATCTGCGCAAGTCTTGCTCGTGTCCATTCTGCGACAGAATCGCCAACCGTTGCAGGGCAGACGCTACGCTTTCCCTCGAATAAGTCCCGATCTTCCCGATAAAGATTTTGGGGTGGCCCGTCTTGGCGAGTTGCTCTTCTCCCATTTCCAATTCTTCGAAAAGTTTTTCGCCTGGCCGTATTCCGGTGAAGATAATATCAATGTCTTCGAAGGGTTTAAGTCCAGATAGTGTAATCGCGTCTTTGGCGATATCAAGAATACTCACAGGCTGACCCATATCCAAAATATATATCTCGCCGCCCTGCGCCATCGCACTCGCCTGCAACACCAACTGCACGGCCTCAGGTATTGTTAAAAAATATCGCTTCATATCTGGATGGGTAACGGTGACAGGTCCGCCCTTCCGGATTTGTTCCTGAAAAATAGGTATTACCGATCCGGCCGACCCGATTACATTTCCAAACCGCACCACCACGAATCTCGTGTCAGACCGCTCCTCCAGACTCTGCACTACCAATTCAGCAACTCGCTTCGAGGCGCCCATGACTGAAGTAGGCCGCACGGCTTTGTCGGTGGAGATTAGAACAAAGGCCTCAACCCCAAACTCACTTGCGAGTTCTCCCACCAGGTTCGTAGCGAGCACGTTGTTTTTTACTGCCTCGATCGGATTAGTTTCCATCATTGGCACATGCTTGTGCGCCGCGGCGTGCACAACTACTGCCGGTCGATAGCCCTTGAAAATGGAACGCATTCTAACTTCATCACCCACGTCGGCAACCAGTGGAACGATCGGAAGGGTGGGCCAGATCTCCTTTAGTTCACGGTTGATATCAAACAGCGCGAACTCTGCCCGCTCCACGAGGAGCAGGCTGGAAGGCTTAAACCAGGCAACTTGACGCGCTAATTCTGAGCCGATCGAGCCGCCGGCCCCGGTCACCATCACCGCTTTCCCAGTCAGGAACTCTCTTATGTTTGCTTCTTCAAGGTGTACCGGATCGCGTCCGAGCAAATCCTCTAACTGCAGATCGCGAATGCGGCTGACTTCTACGTGACCCTGTAGAATCTCGTACAACCCGGGAATAATTCTGACTCTCACGGGGATCTGCTCACAGATTTCAACTATCCGTCGGATCTCTTGCCGCGACGTTTCCGCAATTGTAATGACCACATGATCGATTTCCAGTCTCCGGACCAGATCAGGCAAATCCCGAGTGGTTCCCACCACCCTGATCATGTGAATAACCGAACGTTGTTTCTTGGGATCGTCATCAACGAAGCCTCTGACATCCAGATCCATATCTCCCCTACTCTGGATTTCCTTTGCCGCCAAGACTCCCGCGCGGCCCGCGCCTATCAGTAGTACGGGCCTCAGCGGCTTTCGGAAACTTCGTTTCACTTTTTCCTGTTTTTCAAAATGCTCAAAGAGGCTGCGGCGAGATAAACGCAGTAGTAGAATTCCGCCAAATGCCAGAGCGGTGTCCATCAGAATCACGGAGAAAGGAACCTTCCAACCATTGAAACGGTCCGGCAGCCATAGCCGCAGAAACACAAGCAGAGCTCCCGACCATATCGCTGCCTTGATGAACGCTTTTACTTCGGCTAATCCGGTGTATCGCCAAACGAAAGTGTAGACACCCGCCAGCATCAGCATTACCAATTGCACGAGCACTACATACGGCAATTGTTCCAACACCTGGCGGACATAATTCCTGGGAATCTGAAATTCGAAGCGAACCAAATACGCCAGCGTAAATGCTGCGGCCAGAATGATTAAGTCGAGCCCAAATTGGATTTGTTTGCGCGGCAGATTCATGGATTCCAGCCGCAGGCCATTCCCACTTTTCTGAATTGTCTGCATTACCTCTGGTTCAGACAGCATTCTGCTTTTTGATGTTCGCTCGACTCGTCGAACCGCGAGTATCAATGCTGTGTATACCAACACCCAGGTGATCAGTATCGAGAGACGGCCCGATTCCCCGCTCCGAGCATAAGCAACGGCACTGACCCCGCAGAGAATCATGAGGCAATACTCTGACAATACAGTCTTTCGATGGCTCCAGCCTGATAAAACAAGACGCTGATAGTAATGCTCGCGATGGGCCTGCCAAACCTTTTCTCCCCTGAACAGTCGGCGCAAGAGAGTAACCGTGGCATCCACTATGAAAGGCGAAAAGATGAGGACTGGAACCCAGAAATCGAAGGTTCCTTGATGTATTCCGATCACAGAAAGCGAGCCCGCGAGGAATCCCAGCATGACACTGCCGGCGTCGCCCATAAAGATTTTGGCAGGCGGTTTGTTGTGTAGTAAAAATCCGCCCGCCGCTCCCACGGTCAATACCGCGAGCAGAGTGATCAGAGAATTTCCGCCCACTGACAGATAGGCCAGGAAACCAAAACCCAGGACCGTCATGCCTCCAGCGAATCCATCCATCCCATCCATGAAGTTGTAGAGATTACTCATCCAAACCAGGAATAGTATCGTTACGGGCACAGCCAACCGGCCCAAGGACACCTGACCAAGAGCAGGAATAGCGATGACATCGATGATCGATCCAACCCCCACTGCGATCCCCGCAGCGGCAACGCAATGCAGGATCAACCGTACGACTGGATGGAGTTCTTTGAAATCACTCCAAAGAGAGATAGCAGCCATGGCGAAAGCGGTGGCGATCACCCAGAGGCACTGTCGTGCAGACAAACCGATCTGCACTTCGCCGGAAACAAAAAGTACGCCTATCAAGCAGAAACCCAACGCGAGACTCGCCAGGATTGCCAGACCGCCAGTGCGCGGGATGGACGTGTTGTGCAAAGACCGCTCGTTGGGGTGATCGAGCAGCCGAACTCTTGAGGCGGTTGAAAGGCGCCGAGTCAACCAGATAGAAAAGGCAAAGACAAGAGCCGCTACAACGAATGTTTTAAGACTCATATCTGCTGCACCGCAAAGCGGTTTTCCACAATTTCGGGGAATCGTGTTGAAGATGATACTGCTATAACGTCCCCAGGTTCACGCATCCGACGTCGTGAATCTCTTTTATAAGCTCTCTGAATCTGATCGTCCATCTTTTCTCTTCTCGAGCCGCAATCCGAGACAAGGGGAATCTTGCACCGCGTGCAAGACGGAATGCCGCCCGGCAGATGCGCTTAACGCGTTTGGGTCCCCAACCAGGCTTCGGTCTTTTCCCTGACGCGACCAAAGAACTCAAGCCGCCGTTCCTGAAGAATGTTGTCCTTGTAGACCTTAGCTCTATTCAGATTGCGCGCAGATTGGGCCGTCATTCTCTCGGGGCTCTCTAGCACTTCGATGATCTTTTGGGCAAGAGCCTGCACATTCCCAGGCCCTACCATGTCTTCCGCTGCTAATAACTCAGGAATTCCGCCTACCGTTGTGCCAATGCACGGAAGAGCCCGCGCCATCGCTTCCAGCATGGCTCGTGGCACCCCTTCCTGTTTGGAAGGCAGCACGAAGAGATCAGCCCGATCAAGTTGCCGGCGTAAAGCTTCGCCTGCACTCACCCAACCAAGAAAACAGATCCGATCACTCAAACCCAATCTCTGCGCCTGGGCTTCCAATTCCCGCCGGTGTTTGCCATCTCCTATTATTAATACTCGAATGTCCAATCCACGACTCACGCAAACGTTAACGGCTTCTATCAGCAAGTCGGGCCCTTTATAGAGTTGCTCCAGCGTCCCCACGCTGATCAATGTGAATGTCTGCATTTTTTCGTCGTACCGACGTGGCCTCGACACAAATGCGTCGTCTCCCAACTCGACGCTTGAATAGTGCGTCGTGAAGGCACTGCTCGCAGGTGGATATCGTCTCTGTAACGCATGCTCCGTTACATATGCCGCCGCGCATGCAGCCGCGCACTGCCGTCGCAGTTGGGTTGTGAACCACCAACGAAAGATTGGTCGCAGCGGATGCTCGACAGCACCGGGCGCGAACAAGTCGTAAGGGTCATGGACAACTTCCACTCCGAATGGGCGACCGTTCCGGCGAAATATTGGCGCCATGGTGGCGGCAATTTGAGAGCCGACACGCAGGATGACGGCGTCCGACGAACCTACTGCTTCTCGCGTTGCGATACCTATTTGCCGCATGCGCTTCAGATATTGCCACGGGCCAACATAATACGGCACAGCAGCGAAGGACACCGCTTCGCCATCTGCGCGTTTCCACTCGGGCGGCACGGCCGGGACTTCACGTATGCGCGCTACCACGCGCACCTGGTCGAAGATGGCCAGATAGCGCTTCCAGAACGGATAAGCAAACACCGTCTGAGTCCAGACGGCTCCGTCGGGAGTGCGATCAAAGCGATACTCAAGGGGTATTACGACACGCACCGAAGGATGGATTCAGTAGGGCACCGCGGCGCTCATACAGCGATGATTCGTAGTGAAGGAATTTCCTGACAACATTTCCTCTACGCTAAACCATAGCGTAGATGTAAGGCGAAACGTCTTCCGAGATCTCTTCTTGCTGTCTCAATTGACCTGCTAATTCTAAAAGAGGTTCCACCAATTCTATAAGCTCAGAGTAGCCTTCCCGGATCCAATGCTCACGTAGTTGTTGGCCGATGTCCTCAGTATCGATCTTGAAGATATAATCGCTCACATCGTTCCGATCAAGATAGTAAGAAGTGGCTTCCGGATTAGGTTGCAAGGCGAAAAACTCAACGCCACGACTGTGCAAGCTCTTGGCGATCGGCGCGAGCCGTTCCGCATAGAAATCCTGCAATAGGGCCTCTTTCTGTTTATCAATCAAGTTCATACTCCTGTTTCCACGCTTCATCCTTTTCAACTGCGGGCTGCTGCTCTTTCCATAGAATACAATCTTCCAAGACAAGCATATCCATTCCCGTTCGCATGAAACAGCGGTAAGCATCCTGCGGAGTGCAGACAATAGGTTCGCCACGAACATTAAAAGAGGTGTTAACAATCACCGCACAACCGGTGAGTCGCTCAAACTCCTTGATAATCGCGTAGTAGTCGGGTTTGTCGTCCGCGTGAACGGTTTGAATCCGCGCGCTGTAATCGACGTGGGTTACCGCGGGGATATCGCTGCGGGCTTGCTTCACAATCGGAAGGAGATCGTCGCCCTCATTTAAGGCCGTAAGCATCGGAAGTCGGCGGTTGGAATTGACCGGTGCCACGAACAACATATACGGGCTTTCGGCGTCAAGACCAAAGTAGTCGCTGCACTTTTCGACCAATACCGAAGGTGCGAACGGACGGAACGACTCCCGATATTTGATCTTCAAGTTCATCAAAACCTGCGTTTCCGGGCGGCGGGCATCACCAAGAATAGACCTGGCTCCTAACGCTCGCGGGCCATATTCCATTCGGCCGGCCAGGTATCCGATTACCTTGCCGCTCGCCAATGCCTGAGCAATGGTCGTCGCTCGTTCGCCGAGATTCTCGATATGACCGTAGGGATAATCATTTCGATCCAGGAACGCCCGCACCTCATTGGAACTGAAAGTCGGTCCCAAATAACTCCCTTTCTGGGTATCACGGCCGGTTGGATTAAGTTTCCGCCTCGCTCCGAACTTCCGGTAAGAGACGAGGAGGGCTGCACCAAGTGCGCCACCCGCATCACCGGCAGCCGGCTGAACCCAGATTCGGTCAAAAATTCTCTCTCGCTCTAAGACCCCATTGGCCACGCAGTTAAGAGCGACGCCCCCAGCCAAAACAAGGTTAGGAGCTCCCGTGAGATCACGGGCATAACGTGCGCATTTGAGCACGACTTTTTCTGTTATTTGCTGCACAGAGGCGGCAAGGTCCATCTCGCGCCGGGTGATTGAGGTTTCCGGTTTCCGCGCGGGACCGCCAAACAAGTCCTCAAATTTCTCGTTGATCATCGAGTTGGATTCCAAAAACCCGAAGTACTCCATATTGAGACTGAACGAACCATCTGATAGCACATGGATCAGCTTGTCCTCGATAAGGTCGGCGTAGACGGGTTCGCCATACGGGGCCAGGCCCATGAGCTTGTATTCTCCCGAATTAACCTTGAAGCCACAGAAGTGCGTGAAGGCGCTGTAGAGCAAGCCGAGCGAGTGGGGATAGCGAATCTCCTTAAGAATTTGGATCTTATCACCGTCTCCTCGCCCGATAGTGGTCGTCGCCCACTCGCCGACGCCGTCCAATGTGAGAATTGCAGCTTGGTCAAAGGGGGAGGGATAGAAGGCCGAGGCCGCGTGGGAAGCATGATGCTCGGTGAATAGCACCTCAACGTCGATTTGGAGAGCTTCCTTAATGAAGTCCGCGATAAATAGCTTGTTTCCCAGGACGGATCGAGCCGCCTTAGCCCATTGAGCCTCGCCGCGAGGCGCAACTGTTAGTAACGACTTCAGCATCCGATCAAGGGTTAGTAGTGGATGATCGTAGAAGACCACGGCATCCAGCTCACTTGGTTCAACAAAAGCCTCTTCCAGGCAGTAGTTGATGGCACTCCGCGGAAAACGCGGATCGTGCTTCTTGCGACTGAATCGCTCTTCCTGCGCAGCTGCGACAATCTCCCCGTCTCGAACGATCGCCGCAGCCGAATCGTGGTAGAAAGCAGATATACCCAGAATGGTAGTCGACATCACGGGCGTTCTTTCTTCATTAATGGTTCGATGACCGGTGCTAATGACTCCGCCAGGACACGATGAGCGGCACGGGTATAATGCGGGTCACGAGCAAAGCGGAAGCTTCGACGCTCGGAGCGAGGGACGCGTTGAAAGTCAGGTAACGGGTCATGGACCATGACGTTGGTCATTTGTTCCAATTCCCGAAAACGCTTCTGATAGTTTTGCGGGCTAGCCATATCTTCGATGTATTGGTAAAGCGGGAGGGGTGCGATGATGACAGGAACCCTGGTCTCTGCCATCCACTTTGCGATAGTCGCCTTGAGCAGTAGCCAAGCTGGATTATCCGCTTGATCGTACTCCGGAAGCGGTTGGTGTTGAGTGATCGTCTGGGCTAAATCTTTAAAACCGGAGCCAAGCTTTCCAATCTGCTTACGAATCCAGGCGTGATCGCCACCTTGATCGATGTGTGCCCGATCTTCCGAAGAGAGAGTGTTTGCGAGAATCGGACCCTTGGGAACGGGAACATGATGAAGAGTCAAGTTGCCATTTCTGTCCATAAGAAAGTACGGTTTGGCCATAATAATGCTCTCACCGTCTTGCGAAAAATAGACCCTATAACGCGCAACTACTCGACGAATGTTCTCCACCAGGACGCCGATCACAATAAGGTCGCACTCAATTTCGCTGGCAAGCTCACGGTAGATTATATACTGCTGATCTGTCCCCGACCCAGGTAATCCGAAATTGAACACTTCCAGATTGGGCAGCAAGCTTTCCAGGACGTCTCCATATCGATCCTTGTTGCTGACTCCATCACCTGCGGTATTCGAGTCGCCGAATAATAGGACGCGAAATTTCCCCTCGGTCTTGGTTTTTACGAACTCGTGCCGGCAACGAAATCCGGCTTGATTAACACTTACCAGGTAGCCTCCGCCCTCATGATCAACCCGAGTTTGGAGGCCCGGAACAAAGTGGTAACCGAAATCAGGATGGTATTGAAATAGCTGTCGGCGCAATTGGAATCCCTATCGCATCGCGTGATGAGTACGTGCGTTAACCTCGTGAAGAAGCAGTTCGTTTATCATCGTCTGCTTCAGGTCACACCGCTTGGATTTAGAGTGTGGGCGAGGCCTTCATCTAGGGTGAAAGGTGGCTGCCAACCGGTAGCCAGCTGAAGAGACGACATATTAACGGCCAAAGAGCCCACCAGGCGTTTCACTGAGTAGCTGTCCAGTCCGATTGACTTTCCACTCAGACGATTAACCACGTCCCCAATTATTCCCATGCCCCTTAAGACTCCTGTGGGCACCGGAAACAAGTGTGACGATTTGCCGGCATGTCTGGCAAGACGGCGCGCCAATTCAGGCGTTGATACGTTCTCGCCGTCACTGATCAGGAATACACGTCGACTAGCACCGCGATGCGAGATGCAATTCTCGATAGCGTCTAACAAATTTCCTACAAAAAGAAAACTTCGTTTATTTCTGATCGCAGCAAAGGGTAGAGGGATTCCGCTGCGGATGAGAGTTAATAAACGAGCCATGTTGCCAGGATTCCCGGGACCATAGACCAGCGGCGGGCGAATAATACACCAGTCGGCTCGGCTGTTTCTTAGTACGTCCTTTATGGCCTGCTCGGCCGCTCGCTTACTTCGACCATAATTGTTATCCGGAGCGCAAGATGTGTCATCCGTGATTATCTCCTCTGAGATTGACTTCACCGCGCCTACTGAACTGACGAAAAGCAGTCGGGAGACGCTGGGTGAAACAGAAACGGCTTCAGCCAGTCGCCGTGTTCCCTCGGTGTTGACACGAGCGAACTCATCGTATGGTCCCTCGCCATCGGTACCGATTCGGTGAGCGAGCCCTGCTAAGTGGATCACATATTTTACGCCGTCCAAGGCGGCACTCCAGTCTGTGTCCGGGCCAATCTCGCCGGTCTTTATCCATTGCATGTCTGCGGGAAAGCCCTCTGGTTGCCTTTGGTGCAGGGTGCCGCGCACCGCATAACCACGCCGGATGAGGAAAGGGCATAGGTGCCCACCAACAAATCCGGTTGCCCCAGTGACCAAAACTAAACTCAAATTCCGCTCGCCCTCTCAATGCAACGGCACCCGGCGCAGCGAAGTACTATGTCCACGGGTTTTCATCGAGCTTCGCGGTCAAGGCGTTTGTTTCACTCGCCTTTGTGTTTGGCTGGTACGAGTGGTTTGTTCTTGTCGGCTACAATCCAGACTTCTAAAGACGGAAAGATAGGCTTCAATAATTTTGTCGAGCGAGTATTTATTCTCCGCTGCTGAACGTGCGCGGAGGCTCATCTCGGCAAGACGTTCGGGATGCGCCTGGGCGTCAAAAATGGCTTCGACAAGCTTATCGGGCTGTGAAGGTGGGACGATCCAGCCGACTCCCTCTTCCTCAACCACCTTTGCTAGTTCTGAACGAGCGTCAACCACACCAATGATTGGCTTGCCGGCGGAGAGAGTATTGTATGTTCGACTAGGCATCGACACTCCCAACATTCCCGCCACCAGCGTAATTATTGCGGCATCGCAAGCGTTGATAAAATTTGACTGTTCGCCGCGTGGTTGATTCGGCAAAATGGTGACATTTTGCAGCGTGTTGTCCTTGACGTAGTCTTCGAGCCAACGCTTTTTGGCGCCTGAGCCGATGAACAAAAAATGAATGTCTTGCCGACTTTTCAGTTTGCAGGCGCTCTCAGCAATGCTTTCAATATCGTTCGGATATCCCATGTTGCCCGCACATTGAACAACAAACTTATTGGTCAACCTTAGTTCCTGCAGCAAAGCATTTTGATCACGTCGACCGGGAACCACATCTTCCACGTCGGCCCAGTTCGGGATGAAAACAATACGCTGATGGTTACTGCTCAGTTTCTCTAACGCGCGGGTCCTCATATCACGACCAATCACGATGATCCGTTCCATAGACGCATACAAGCGCTTGTTGAGCCAGTTCAAAAAAGTGGTCAGAACACTGTGCGGTTTGACCTTTCCGACCGCAACTAAGAGCTCAGGATACAAATCGTGAATCAGCAGTAGACATTTGGCGCCACGTAGACGGCAGGCTAATACCAGCAAGAATGGTAACGAAGGGGGGTTAGTTACAACCAGAACGCAGTCATCACGACCAATCTGCTGCACCGCTTTCACGAATACTGAACAACTAATAGTGATGAAGTTGATTAGTCGGAATGGCAGAATGTCCTTGTTCAGCGCCGTCGACAAGCAGCGTTGAATTTTGACTCCGTTGTGCATCTCCCGCGCCGGCATGCGCAGCCCACGAGCCGCATAAGTTGGTTGACCGCATAACACATTTACCGGATAGTGTTCGGCAAGTCCCTCCGCGATCTTGGTGAGAAGATAGCCGGTAGAAGTTTCTTCCGGATAGTAAAGTTCAGAAACAACCCAGATCTTCTTAGGCATAAAACACACCTTTTGAGGACTCGCCTGGTGAGAGCATGATGCTAGGGTTGAAGCCCATAAACCTGACGCATCCACTGGGCGGTCAGCTGCAGGCCTTCTTCCAGGCTGTAGCTATTTTGATGATCCAGGTCACGGACGGATTTGGAAATATCCACCCGCTTGATCTTGGTCGTCAAAATCTCGGAGTCGCGGTACTGAACCAGCTCCGGACTAGCACCGGTGACCCTCAGTATGGTGTCAGAAAGTTCTTCGATTGAATGGTGATTGACGCCGCCAATGTTGTACGTTTCCCCGGGCTTGAAGTTGTTTACGATCATTGACAGCGTGCGCACGGTGTCAGCCAGAAAAGTCGAAGTCCGATAGTGACCGCGAAAGACTGTCCAGGGTAAACCGTGCAGAGCACAGTAAAGAAAACGACAATTGACCGACCGGTAGGGACTGTAGTATTCACCCGGTCCATAAGTGTTGAAGAGGCGCACCACCACCGTTTCGGTGCCATACTGCAGGGCCGAGTTCCGCACCTGCATTTCGTTGACCCACTTGGTCATGGCATAGTCGTTTAACTGCTTTATCTCGGAGTCGTCCATCACCGTCTCCACCATCAGTTCAGGCCAGTCGCCGTAGACTTCTGAAGACGAGAAGTGAATCAACCTAAACTTGAGCCGCTCCTGTAAACGAATGATATTTTTTGTGCCAATAGCATTGGTGCGCCAGAGGGTCTCGTAGAAATCCTCCCCATTCCAGCGTCCAAACTCTGCTCCGCAGTGGTAGACGTAATCGAAGGGGCCAGTTCGCTCGAAAACCCGCTCAATCTGACGAAACTCTCCCACGTCGCACCTGGCATAGAGCGGCACCTTTACATCGGTGCGCAGACTAAATCCGATCTCATCAGCCTCGTGGTGAAGGTCACATGAAACCACATGGTGGCCCCGACTTCGTAGTTCTTTAACCAGCCCTGCGCCTACAGTGCCCACACCGCCTGTCACAAGAATTCGCATGTTTGTTGTCGTTAGCTTAGTAGATTTGGTGCGCCAGTCTTCGGAATGTCGTCCGTGTTTTTAATCATTACGACAAAGGAAAATGATTCGCGACCAAACCCCAGCGTCGTTGGACGAATACCAGATCGGAGCGCCCGCCTATTAAGCTTTGTTCCCCTCACCAAGATAATTGTGAAAATAGATCAGTTCTAACCCGGCGTGCAGAACTGTCCGCCAAGACCAGGAATTCTGACGCGTGTAGTTAATTGAAGAAACTCGGATCCTCAGGTGAAACTGTATTGCACTCCGATCCAAAACCAAACTCATGAAAGGATAGCGGCCGCCGGAACGAGACTTCGCGGCCAAATCAAATGGAAGAATCTCACGTCTCGAACCGAATTGGGTTAGCAATTCAACCTTTACATTACGCCAGTCTCGCCAAATGTTTCCGATAGTCAATTCAGTTGGTTCCGCTCAAATTTCTCGGCGGAGCGAGTCTTCGAATTACCACAGGTGTCAAGACTCTCTGTGAAGTTAAGAATAGCCATGCCCGATAACCAGATCCTAATATTATTGCCGCCATCCAACCGCGAATAATGTTCATGTCGCCATACCAAAACCAGAAAAAGGAAGATGTGATGACGGCCCCGTAAACGAGCCTGGACTGGAACGTAGAATCTTGCTTCACCTCCCAACGAACAATTAAGAAACCGAAGATTCCCAGAATTACAAACACCCCTACAGCCCCAAAGTTCTTAAAGGGCACCACGACAGGATGAATGCCGCCGGCAGATAGACCGCTGTACCACCAGGTTGGACCGTTGGTAGCTTCCATCGCCCGCTCTATTCCGAGATTCGTTGTCACGATTCCAGGTGGCAGGGAAACCAAATAATCGACGTATGTCGAGCCGTAGAAATACTCCATCGGCTGATTGCGATATTCGACTGCCAGACCAAGGTTTGTCAGTAACACCGCAGTCCAAGTGGCTTGCTCTAATCCGCTGCCAATCGTGTCCACAAAATTGAAAGGTAAGCTCTCAGACCCGCTCAGCCTGGAACGCACAGCTCCCAGGGATATGAATACCGCGAGAATCAACGTAGCCGGCAGGACTAGTTTACGCATTCTGCGCCAATACACCGACGCGCGGTGAACAGCAGCCTGAGAGAAGTCTGGCCCGGTCAAATACAACGATACGAGGGCGGCTATCAGCCCCGCCGACTCGCGGTCACCCCTCAATATTTGTAAAAAAACAACAATGAACGCGGTGACAGCCAGTATCGCTATGAACTTCCAACGCCTGACACGGCTATCAGCTTTCCGTTCGCGCTCGGCGTCAATGAACAGGAGCACTAATAGGATATAAGAAAGCAAGTAAGCCGAATTAAAATTGATTAATTGGGCAATACTTTTCACCGTATCGCTGGCATAAACTGCATCAAAAATGGTTCCCGTCGGGGCACTAAGCCAGGAGAGCAGTACGGTGAGCGTTAATAATATGTAGAAGGCGCCGGGCTTTAGCGATTTTTGCTCTGCCGAACGGGCTGGGACCGCGACCACCTTTTGAGGTCGACTTTGTAAGCGTAGGGACCCCGCTACCTTCATCCCTGCTATCAATCCTATGAGTCCAATAATTCCAACAAAAATCAACTGACTCATCAACTGGCGGTCTTGAATATACCCTCTCGCTTGAGCTGTTTGCCACCACACATAATCTCGATCAAATAAATACCCGATGGTGGTGCTAAAGGGCAGACTGTAAAGCACAATCATCAGACGTGGCAGTAGAGACAGAGTGCTCACTTTGATCGTCGCCACTCCCCAAAAAGTGAGCGCGACAAAAGCTATCACTCCCAACTCAATCGGCGGTATTATGTCCGCTTGAAATAGGACGAGCAGAATAAACCCGACCAGCACTAAACTCAGTATGATTATGAAGTCAGGGTTACTAACCTGCTCTTTTCGCGATGCCATTACTTGACTCCCCGACCGACGATTTGTCCCGCCCGAAAGACATTAATTTCTTTCAAGCCGGCCAATTTAAACCAGGTCTGTAGCGTTTGGGCTGATTGTGGATGATCGTGTAAGGGAGCAAGCATATCGAAGGTGTCCATAACGGCCCACTCTTCGAGTTGCGCTTTCGACAACGGGTACATGCTTTCGTAATTCACTACTGGTATAGCATAGCGCAGCTTGCGTCCGACGAGCGGTGTGCGCCCAATGAATTTACTGACGGGCAGCAGGGCCGTAACAAGATACTTAACGAATCTCAATAAGCGTTGGGGCGGTAAGCGTTTAGTCAGATAGCGCAACCAGTACTTGGGCCACAGAAGATTCAGAAATATTTTAGGGTAAACATCAACCGCTAGATGACCGCCAGCACGGAGTTGTTTAGGCAAAGACAGAAAAGCCTTCTCCACATCAGGCGTATGCTGCAAGACGCCAAAACAGTAAACAAAATCGAACATGTGAGGTTGAAACGGTAAGCGGTAAATGTCACCTTGCACTACGTTCAACCTCGAATGCGGAGCTAGATTCTGCCAGCACGCATCCGCTGCTGAAGAATAGTCGATTGCCACTAGATTAGCTCCGCAGGAGAGCGCCACCTCAGCGAACCGGCCGGCCCCGCACCCCACGTCAAGGACGGTCTTCCCCATAAGATCCTCAGGCGACCAGCCAGTTTGCAGTAAAAACCGCTCGCGCGAAATGGGAATCCCGGAGTGGCTATCAAGTTGAGTTTGCCGAAAGGTGTTCCACTGAAGACCAAAGCTGGCGGCGTAATTCTCGGCCGGCACAAAACGCGGAATAAAGGAGATGATTGGATATTGTTGAGCGCAGGCGCCGCATACGAGTTGCCCGCTCTCTACTTCGCCCTTTGCTTCATGAGCGTCTCGTAGCACGAGACGCGTTTTACAGTTCGGGCAGCCCAGCAATTCAAGAAGTTCCGGTCTCATAAAATGTGAGGACTAGACGGGAATACTAACGTCGTAATGCCGACGCCATAATTCAAACATCGCCAGGGCAAACAGTCTATGAGTATTGGCGAAGCCTTGACGTTGAGAGGCAAGTAAACGACGAATCATCCCTTGATCAAACAAACGAGGATCGGCTGCGACTAAAATAGACTCGATATAACTGCCCCAATTTCCCTTGAACCAGTTTTTCAACGGAAGCGAAAATCCTTGTTTCCGGGTTAAGTCCAGTTCGCTGGGAAGCAGGCGCCGGGCCAGGTTACGCGGCAGAATTTTTCGCTCCTTTTCGGTTGCTCTCAGCGCATCCGGCACTCGGCTAAATGCAAATTCGATGATTCGGTGGTCCAGCCAGGGGGCGCGAACCTCTAAGGAAGTAAGCATACTGGCCCGATCGACCTTGACTAAGATATCGTCCACCAGATAGGTCATGAAGTCCACGGCTGTCGCTTGTTGTAGCAGCGACTTACCATTTGAAAATAATTGAGCTTTCTGCGATTCGGGAGAGAAATCAAATATTCCTCCATTACGTAGAGCGGGCGATAGAAGACGTAGCCGCGAGCGAGTATCGAAATACATGTTGACGTGAGCGACTCTTTGAGGTGGTTCCGCACCCAATCCGATCAGATAGTTGCGCCCCTTGAAACCGACCGGCAGAATGTCAGCCGCAACCGCCCCCGCCCAGGACTGGAGCACACCAGGGACATAATGTCGCAGGCGCTCCTGTCGTTGTATCCAGCTATAGTGCAAATAGCCTCCAAAGAGTTCGTCCCCACCATCGCCACCTAAAGCTACGGTGGCGTGTTGTCGGATCAGGCGGGAAACAAGATAGGTCGGCACCATCGAAGAGTCAGCCATCGGCTCATCATATTGTTGCGCCAATTCCGGTAGGAGTTCGACTGAGGTGGACTCGGCAACCAACTCCGTGTGCTGCGTACCGAAGTGGTTGGCAACCAGACGTGCGTAAGAGCTTTCATCGTATTCCCCGTACCCAGGAAAAGAGATTGTGAACGTTTTGACCGGCTTGGTCGAGACCTTTGCCGCCAGCGCTGTGATCAAACTGGAATCGACACCACCGCTTAACAAAATGCCGACGGGTACGTCAGCGATCAAGCGCAACCGCACTGAGTCTACCAATAAGTCTTCAAGCTCTTCGACCAATTCCTCTTCAGAAGCCGCCGGCGAACGACCGGGTTCCGGTAGATGCCAGTAACTCCAGATGCGCAGATCGTTTTTCTCAAGATCATAAATCATGGCATGGCCCTGGGGTAGTTTATGAACCCCCTTGAGCATGCACATCTGACCCGGTACATAGCCATAGGTGAGGTAATAATTCAGCGCATCTAAGTCTAACTCGCGCGATAATCCTGGGTCAGCCATCAAGGCCTTGAGTTCCGAGGCAAAAACAAACTTCCCAGAGGTGTGACGATAGTACAGAGGTTTCTCGCCGGCTCTGTCGCGCGCCAAAAACATCTGTCGGGCGTTAGTGTCATACAAGCAGAAGGCAAACATGCCGTTCAGGCGGGTCAAACAGTTCAAGCCCCAGGCGCGATAAGCCTCTAAGATCACCTCGCTATCGCTACTGCTGCGGAACTGATGGCCCAAAGCCTCAAGCTCGCGGCGCAAATCCTGATAGTTATAGATTTCGCCGTTAAAGGTGAGCAAGAATTGCCCCGAAGCATCAGCCATCGGCTGGTGCCCGCCCGGCGAAAGGTCAATAATTGCTAAACGCCGGTGCGCCAATCCAACCTGTCCGTCCTGCGACCACCACATCCCGGCATCATCCGGGCCCCGGTGATGCAAGGTGTCTCGCATGGTCCCGAGAAATTCTCGATTGACAATGGCCGAGCGTGAGGCAATTCCAACGATTCCACACATGGGTTTTATCTTGTGGCGAGCGATCAGGAGATTGGCAAGCTGTACTAGCGGGTGCGCATGTCCATGAGACCTATCTTTGTCGACGTCGCGGCTGCAAAGAATCGCAACGCATACCAACCCCGCGTCAGGAGGCACCCCTCACGATAGGCGTTGTAGGCCATCACAAACGTGCCTGAAAGAATCGCACGTAGCGACAACGGTTGGCGAACGCGGTGGCGAATAAGCGCCTCCTGCAAATTGTGGAACTGGAAGCGACGGTAGCTTCTTAGCCATAAATCATAGTCTTGAGCTCTTCGTAACCGCTCGTCGTACCCACCCATCGCTTCGTAAAACTTTCGACGCAACATGACAGACGAGTGCATAAACGGATTTTCACGATATATATTTTTGACTAGTGCATCATGCTGTTTGGGGCGGAAACCAATCCCCAAAAACCGGCCTTTCTTATCTACCAACTCGGCTCCCGTGCCCAGCACGGCAATTTCCGGATGCGACTCCATAAACCTAACCTGGCGCTCCAATCTCTGCGGCATGCTGACATCATCAGCATCCATGCGGGCGAGCAAGTCGCCCTTGGCTAACTTCCACGCCACGTTCAAAGAAGCCGCCAAGCCACGATTGAAGTTATTACAAATGATTTTGATCCTCGCCTCCTTCGCTGCCAGTTCATGCAAGAGGGGCAGTGTGCCATCGGTCGAGGCATCGTCAATAATCAATAGTTCCCACTCGGTATAGGTCTGCGTAAGAATGCTCTCCACCGCAGCCTGGACCACATCGGCGCCATTATAAACAGCCATCAAAACAGATACCTTCATACGGGAAACTCAAATAATACACCGTCAACTTTTGCGCGCCACGACCAAGGCCCCGTTGCTGTAGACCCGCTCGAGATTACCGGCTGCTTGAAAGTATTCCCAAAATTCTTCAGCATTGATATAGCGTTGATACGCATGATTACCATAGAGGTCGAAGGTATTGGTCCAGCTGGTCTTAAAATCGGACATGAGATCGTAGTGCTGGGCCATCCCACTTAGGCGCAGCAATTTGCCGAGCAGGGGAACATAGGACAGAGCAGCCAGATTGCCAGTCAGCAGCAGCAATTTATAGCGTTCATAGCGGCTTAATCGTTTGCGCAAAGCCATGATGTATGCCAGTTTCATGGACCCAAGCAAACGTTTTGATTTGTCATAGTGTGTGGCGAGAATTGTTCCTCCGGATTTCAAGACTCGGCAAAGTTCCTTCACTGTGAGCGCCGAGTCGCGTGTGTGTTGGATTACTCCCTCGCAATAAACCATATCAAATTGATTCTCGGTAAACGGAAGGGCGGTAATGTCGCCTTGCACTCCCACCCAGCCGGGCTCCAAGCGCAGTTTATGCGCCACCACATCGATAGCCGAAGATAGATCAATCGAAATCACCTGCGCCCCCTGTCGGAGCAACCAGCGTGATTGATCACCCGCGCCGGCGCCGGCATCCAAAACCACTTTGCCTGCGAACTCATCTGGCTCTAGTTGAAACCTTCGGGCGACGCGCCAGCGCAAATCTTCTTCGGAGCGCATCGCGCTGTTCCAGGTCCATTGAAAACCAAAACTGCTAACCGTCGATTCGCTTTGAAATCCAACCTCTTCTCGGCTGGAAGGCGCCGGGGGGACCAAATCTAACGGCGTTAACCACTCTCGGTGGCGCTCAGCCAATTCCGGCGTCACGCGGACCACGGAATCCACAATGGGATAGCCAGAATTGGTACCGGCAATCCTTAGAGCCCCGCAAATCGGCACGCCTGCCGGAGTACGTGCCGAGACAATGGGTTCCAACGGCAAGCCACTCAATGGATCGCGCCAGCAAATGCGGTCAAAAAGAATGTTGTCTGCCGGCATAGGCACTCACGTTTTCATGAATGTTTTTCTCAGCATACGGTGCTTCTGGGGCGCCTGGTTCACCCTCTGCGAGGACTCCCAAAATCTCGCAAACCCGGCGGTAGCGGTGCAGCCAGCGGTGCTCGGCGAGACAGCGCTCACGACCACGCAATGCAATCGCGCGAGCTTCCTCCGGGCGCGATAGATAATAACGTGTCAATTCGAGCATTTCCTCACGATTGCGGTAGCACAGAATCTCCTGGCCGATACTGAAGTGTTGAGCTAGATCCGGATTGAAGGATGTGAGATAAACGCCGCCGCCGACACCCGGTATTTCAAAGTCTCGTGTTTTGACGTTGGTAAGACTCTCCGAGTAACCAATCCCGCCCATGCCCAGGTTAATGACGCTCCGATTAATGATACTAACTTGTTCTTGCCCCCAGACCGGCCGCGTGTGCCATCCCGTGCCGAATACATGAATCGGTATTTGATGCCTTTTCAAGTAGCGTATGATGGATGGACGGAAGCCATAAGCGCCCCCAATGAAACTTATGGGAATATCCTGATTCACATCCATCGGTTTGTAAGTGGATATATCAAATCCTTCGGGCATGTAAATTGGCCGGGCGTTTTCGGCCAGATACCATTCGCAAGCCACGCGCGCGGAGGTCCAGCAGAGATCAAAGGCTGCTGCGATATCCACTTGTCCCAGATGCTGCCCTTCGAGCATCGGACCGGTCCATGACTGTTTGTCGTCAAGACACATATTGACGACGGGGATACCTAGTTCATCTACGATGGCTCGAATAAGTTGGGCCCTCACCTCCAGACCACTTGCGTAGACAAATACCCAGTCCACCGGCCTTCGTCTATGGGCTTCTCGCAGCGCAGCTAAGAATGAGTCGTTCATCTCTCGGCGGCGTTCTGCCGCCCGGCGATCACGCCGTAAAAACTCCTCGGGTCCGTAACCGTGCTCCGCATAATCAAATTCCGTGACCGGCCCCAGCTCTTCAAGGTCAGGGTAAAGCGCCGAATGCCAGCCGAGGCGAGGAATAAAAGCAAAGGTATGGACCTCGCCCATTCCACGTACAGTGGGTACATAGCCACGACTGGCTAATCTGGAGCGGATGGCCGTAGTCACATCGGCCTCACGGTAAACGAATCCCTGCTGCCGGGCCAGCTTGGCGTAATACTCCCTGCGCGAAGCGTACTCTCCCTGAAGTTGCCAGCGCCGAAACGTTCCCCAGGCGTTTTGCAGCACGGGAACTTTTGCAACGTCATCTTTCAAAGGCTCACGTAGACGCATACTTAACCTTGCTCAGTTCTACCTCCAGAATTTCATCAATAATGTTGTCGAGGCTGCGAGTTAACTTCCATTCAGGGAAATGGCCGCTAAACTTTCTGAGATCGGAGATGTAGCAGATATGGTCTCCTCTTCGATTGGTATCTTCATAACGCCAGCGAACCGGTCGACCCAGCCGCTCCTCGATAAGGGACAAGCATTCCAGGACGGACGCGCTGTTTTGTCGCCCACCGCCGAGGTTGTAAACCTCTCCTGCACGCGGGGCGGCAGTGAACGCCTCGAAGGCGGCAATAACGTCGGCACTATGTATTTGATCGCGGACCTGTTTACCCTTATATCCGTAAACCGTGTAATCCTCGTCGCGCACGGCAACTTTGATCAAGTAGCTCAGGAAGCCATGAAGCTCGACACCTGAGTGATTGGCACCCGTCAAACACCCACCCCTAAAAATACCTGCTTTAAGTCCATAGTAGCGTCCGTACTCTTGCGCCATCACGTCGGCGGCCACTTTCGAAGCTCCGAAAAGCGAATGTAAGCACTGGTCGATTCGGCACTGCTCGCTGACGCCATGGAAATCTTCTTGTCGGGAATACTCCCAACGAGTTGATAACTCTTCGAGAGGCAATTCGTTGGGCACGTCCCCGTACACCTTGTTGGTGCTCATAAAAATGAAGACCGCTTCGGGAGCATGTCGGCGCGTAGCTTCTAACAGGTTGAGTGTTCCGACCGCATTGACATCGAAATCATCCAAAGGAATATCGCGTGCGCGATCATGGGAGGGCTGAGCGGCGCAATGGATTACCAGGTCAAATAAATGCTTTTGAAAAAGCGCGAACACGTCGTCACGATTGCGAACATCAAGATCATGGTGTGTGAAATTACGTGTGACTCGTTGTAGGCGCGCGAGATTCCACAGCGTATCGCCCTTGGGGCCGAAGAATTCACGCCGCATGTTGTTATCCAGACCATGCACATCACAGCCCAGGCGGTCATAGTGCTCCACGGCCTCAGAGCCAATTAATCCACTACTCCCGGTTATTAAGACGCGCATGCTAATCCTCTATCCTGGTTTTGATTGCGGTCACATGATAGCTTGCCGTGGCCACACGCTCTAGTTCAAGGCAATCCAACCTCACGCCTGGCGACGGGCTTCAGGCAGGAATTTACGATACCAAGACGGCGGAATCGGTGATCGAATCGGTGGATCAAAGCAGGTTTGTAGCCTGATTCCCACATTGCACGAGACCAGATCGCCGGCGATAAAGACCTAACGGGAAAATAGCCCAGGATCGTTTATTCCTGCAGCCGACGAAGATGCAACAAGGCGACTACCTCGTATCGTGAGAAATCAATATCTTTGATTGCTTCCAGGGAATACTCTTTCCCATTCTGAATAAGTCGGCCCTCGACCAGGGTCAGTTCGGGAAACTTCTTTAAGAAGCCCTCAAGCGTAAAAGCTCGATGAGCATTGAAATAGACCTTACTGCTTAATTCGATAGGAACCGAGACATACAGGTCGCCATTAGGCCCCAGTACTCGTTGCATTTCAGCGGCAGCTAAGTCCGTCCCGCGCGGTTCCAGCGAATCACCATAACGCCCTAAGCCTATATGTTCCAACACACAAAGGGACGAAAGTGACTCGATCGAATGATCTTTGAAAGGTAATGCAAGAATGCTCCCTGAACAAGGTTCGAGACCGTCAAGCTTGACCATTAATGGACGAATATCAAAGCTACAAACTCTGGTAAATCTCGCCAGAATGCCAACGAGCAATGCTGTAGAACCAATGTCCAGGTGCAGCCTGGGGTGGGCAGCGAAGATTTTTCCGGCCGCCCAGGTGTCTTGGTAGAAATAACTTAGATTTATTGGTGTGCCGGCGGTCTTATCAGAAACGTAAGGGTATAAATCAGTCCAATTGATTGCTTCTGCAGATGCGAGAAGCCGATAAACTCGCAAATCCTTAAAGAAGGCGTAGTACTGACGTATGACGGTGAGAGGGTTTGGAAAAGAAAACGGGCCCAACACCCGGTACAACCAGCGTGCGGCTTTATACGCTCTCAAGTTCCGTCGGAGGTAGCCCTTGAAATGGCTCCGTGGCTCCATCCGACCTATCTCCATATTGGTAAGCGTGACTTTCGCAGCCGTAGTATGAGGGGTCACAATTATACCGGGCACGCCTTCTGCGCTTTCATTCGTGTCAAGTACAAAATCCACAAAAAATAGATAGCCGAGAAAGAAACATTTGCGAACACCACACCTCTTAGCCCAAACGCATAAGCTCCGGCAAAATTAAGTAATATGCCTAACGATGCGGTGACGATCTTAGGCACCATCAAGCTTCGTGTATCGAAAGTCATCAATTTTGATTGAACGGCCAGTTGGCCCGCTGCGAACAAACCGCCCGACAAAACCATGAGAGGCAGGAGTGGTGAGACGCTCTGATACTCCGGACTCACCAAGATTACGAAAACTTCATGGTGAAAGAAAAGAGCCATTATGAATCCAAAAATGCTTAACACAATCGAACTAAGAACTATCCAGTTATTTAACTGATGCGTCTGATTCAGCCTTTCCGGGTCGGTCCCATCGCCTGCCCTACTGAAGAGCACTGGAGATGCCAACTGTGTAACGGTAATTGACATTAACATAATGGGATAATAGCCAAGTTGGTAGAGCACGGCGTAAAGACCGACAGCGCTCGTACTCCCAAACGTTTGTAGTGCCCACCGATCCGAGGCCACTTGAGCCCACGTAAACAGACCCCAGGAAGTGAAGGGCCAGGCATACACACGCATTTGTCCAACCCACTTTTGAACTTCACTCTGATTAATCTCAAACCGTGACACGCTCATCGGCAGAAGCTTAAATCGAAAAACCTTACGTCGAAAAAAGATCAACTGTGAGACGATCACCACCAAAGTCGCGAGGGCATATCCTGCCATCGCTACGAAGCTAAAAGCCCCAAGCAAGGCAATCATCGCGGCGGCAGTCAGAAACCGCAACCATTCTCCAAGTCCCTGGTGCCACGCGACAATCGCCCGCTGTCTTGCGGCGTTCTGTATGCCGTCCAGCGCCGCTTTATAGCCAGAGAGTAAGGAGAAGATTAGAGCGGCAAATATCAACCATAGCCATTCAGTCCGACCAGACATCCAGAGTCCCAAGGCAAATAGACATGCGACCCCCAGCAGAAGACAGGTAGCCTGGATCAGCAAGAGCAGAACGCCCCGCAAGTAAGCGCTCGTTTGGTTGACTTGTTGTGCCGGAGCAAAGAAGCGTAGAAAAGCACCTGAGAGGGGAGCTAGTATCACTTGATTGGCCAATGTTGCCACTGTCATGCCGAGTGCCAATTCACCATACTTGGAGGGACTTAGCGCACCCGTCAACAAGCGGACTCCGACAATCCCGGCAATAGCCGCAACCGCCTGACCTAATCCAATCCAGAAAAACTCGCGCCCTAATCGCTTAACGCGAGGATAGATTTGTCTGGCCTGAATTATTCTAGTTGCCATCTAGTGGGCTTTAGAGGGATGAAACCCTATTGAGGATCCGTACCAAGCTGCCCAGGATTATGGTTTGGATTAGAAAGCGCGTAGACAGAGATTTCACGTCGGGACGAATCAAGGAGTGCGGCATTGGCCCGGATGCTCGTGTTCCTGCATCAACGCTGGCCTGCGGAGACTCATCCTGAGGCTCTCTCGCCCACTCCGTCGCTCGCTTCCTTGCCGGGTGCATAGTGTGAATAGTATTGCTGGTGATAATAGTAGCCGTTCAACCCGGCTAACTCCGCCCTATTTAAGACAACACCAATTATGCGGGCTCCGACATCCAACAACAGTTTGCGCGCACGAGCCACAACTTTACGCGAACTCTTCCCACTGTGAACAACGAGCAGGACTCCGTCAACCATTGTTGCGATTAGGACTCCGTCAGTAAACGCCGCGATTGGAGGTGAATCGATCACAACGTGAGCGTAGTTCGGCGTTATCATGGCTATTAGTTTTAGCATCTGCTCGGAACCGAGCAACTCGGCGGGGTTGGGCGGCAACGGTCCGGCGGTGATGACGAATAAACCTGACGCCGGATCGTGCTGGGTGGCTGAAGCCACATCAGCCGGGGTAACTTCGCGCGAAAGCAGTGAGCTCAGACCGATATCTTTATTGAGATTGAAGATGGACTGGAGGCGCGGCCGGCGCATATCCGCATCAATAATCAACACTTTCGCGCCAGTCTGCGCAAGACTCATCGCTGTATTGACCGCGGTTGTCGTCTTTCCCTCGGACGGCACGCTCGAGGTAACCACTAAAGTCCTGGGCGGCCTTCCGGCAGTCGATAGCAATATAGAGGTCCGGAGATGCCGATAAGCCTCGGCTAGTGGAGAGTGCTTTTCGATTTCGGTCAACAGGATCTCTTGGTTAGAGCCACCATTTTGCGATACCAGGCCATTTTTGGGCGCAGCCAGCGACAACCGTTTCGCCTTTGCCCTTCCAATTTGAGGAATTACCGCCACGGACGGAAGACGAAGAAAATTCTCGACGTCTTCAGTTGAAGACACGGTATCATCGAGATATTCAATGAGTAGTGCCAAGCCCACTCCCAAAACAAGCGCGAACAAGAAACTCGTTACCACAATCAAAGTTCGCCTGGGCGCGACCGGGTTTTTCTGCGCTATCGCGTAGTCGACCACCCGTATGTTGTTGGGCGTTCCCGTCATAATGACATCGTTTTCTCTCGTTCGCTGTAGCAACCCGTCCAGCAGGGTCTTATTGTTTTCGATCTCCTGCTGAATTAGCCGATAATTGACGGCAGCCTCATTTTGCGTGAGGGTCTCGGCTCGCTGCTTATCGTAGGACTTCCGCAGTGCATCCTCGGTTGCCAGAGCTTCGCGATAGCGTGTTGCCAGATTGGTAGTCACGATCCCGGTGGCCCGCGCTCGCGTGTCCTTCATCTGTTTTTCCAGGAAGGCAATCTGTTTGTCGACTTCCTTAACAGCCGGCCATTTCTCAGTGTTCTCAACCAACAATTCTGCCCGTTTCTGTTTCAACTCAGCTAGTTTGAGCTCCGCCTCCGTAGTGACTCTGGTCGCCGAGGGCACACCTCGCTCCTCTGATCCGGCTTCGGCCAGAGCTTCCGCTGCTCCGGGCTGAAGGCTCGCGCTGTAAGCGGATTCCGCCAACTTTCGCTTTTCTTCGGCCTCGAGCAGTTGCTTGTTCAGAGTTACCAGTCGTTCGACCACGGTGTTTTGATTGGCATCCAAAGAAAGGATCTCGTGACCGTTGCCGTAATTAATCCTCTCTTCTTCCTTGTTCCTGATCGTTGCCTGCAATTCCGCAATTCTCTTTTGCAGATAACTACCGGTGTTACCACTCGACTCGGTCTTCTTCTCAAGGTTCTGGTCCACAAAGGTCTGGGCTATCGTGTTGACCAGCTTCGCCGCCAATCGAGCATCTGTATGGCGGTAACTAATGTCGATTAATCGAGTCTCGCGCACGGTAAGGCGCGTTTCCTTTACCGGTTCAACTTTTAAATCTCTTTGCAGATCGTCCACATAATCGGAAAGCCGCTCCGCCTCCGCGAGGTCTTGTGCCGATGAGGAAGGACCGGAGGTTACCGGCAGCGAATCCTGTCCGCCAGCCTTGGGATCGCTTGGCGATTTGAATCCCAAGAGGCGCCTAACGCGCGACCACACCGAGGTATTCGCTGATTGATGAGCAGCATTAAAGCTGGGATTATGTTCAAGATCGAGGTTCTTGACGGCCTTGCGCAGCAAACCGGGGCCCGTCAGAATCTGAAGCTGAGTATTGAAATAAGCCGGATCGTTGCTCTCGCTATTCAGAATAACGGAGCCGCCTTTGGACATGCCCCCAAGCAGTGGATTCGCGCTCTCAAGGTCGACCTGAATGCGCGCCTGGGCTTCGTATATGTCAGGCTGTCTGATTAGATAGATCGCGACCAGTGTCGGAATGACTACTGCGATACCAAGGATAAGCCAACTATGTTTGGCTACGATTCGCCAGTAGTCGAGCAGGTGTACGCCCTGCTGAACGCCATCGCCGTATTCGTAGCTACCATGCGAACTTGCATCGCCACCGTTCTTTTCTCGGGACTCCAGGACGACATCCTGGTCTCGGGTAGCAATGGCCTGCCTATGTAGTTGTGTTGCTTCTTTCATGCTGAAGGGTCGTTATTATTAAACCGAAGATGCTGATAGATCGAGAAGCAAGCGCGGATTGAACATCACTCAGGGTATGGCTCGGATCGCACCCTGTGAAAGGACCGCGGGAAGAGTCCCCGTTAGTATATTCATAATCTGCTTGCTGGTGGATGCGCCCACTTCAACAATATCGTTAGGGAGCAAGGTAATGTCCGGGGATTTAAGCTTCAGGATCGCTTTTAAGTCCACGGGAATCTCTTGCTTGCCCCCGCCATCCGCCGTTTGTCTAATAATGCGAACCTTACTTGTGCTCGCCTCACGTTGAGGCCCTCCGGCCATCGCAATCGCCCCCGATACGGTTATCGGCTTATCTTTCAGAGGTATTGCTTTGGGCAAATAAACATAACCGGTGACGAACACTTGATCGGCTTCCGGCAGAGAAACGACATCGCCCGGCTGAATAAAAGGGTTGGCCGCCTCCACCCCCGCCAGGGTATCGTTTAACTTGAAGACCGAGAGACTTTGACCTTCCGCCTTCGCGATATTGCCGGCCGCGTCCTTTGCACAGAGGTTGGTGCCGCCCGCGTGAATAACGTTTATCACGCGACCAGCCTTGTCGGTGTGACCTCCCGCGAAACTGATAAGTTCGAGTAGCCGAACCTGCCTCTGCAAACGAAACTGTCCAGGCTTGTCAACTGCGCCAATGACAGCTACCGGCTGGGACTGAAACTCCTTGACGAAGACTTCAACGCTCGGATTGGTTTTGTACTCTAAATACAACTTCTTGATATCGGCGGCAAGTTCACTTTCGGTTTTGCACGCCGCCGGCACGCCGTCGTCAATCATGGGAATGCGAATCAGTCCTCGCTGGTCCACTCTCACAGCTTCCAGGGAAAGATCGGGAGCCTTTCTCACGACAATTGTAAGCACGTCCCCGGGACCGATCCGGTACCGAGTATCCACGTTGGGCAGCGAAGTGACAGCCGCGGAGGTATTAGCTGATTGGATGGTGTCTACTGCAGCTGATTGAGCTTTGGCGCTGGCTAGAAACGTGGTAGTCACCAAAACTACTGCCGCGCAACTCACCAGCAGCTTGCAGTTAGCAAAACTCAGGAAGGTAGATTCGTTGATCATTATTATCACCTCAACACAACGCGCCACCGGCCACTGACATTCCTTATCCGCGGACAGTTTATTCTTTCGCAAGATAAAACTCCACCCCGGCATCCAGCTCTATAAGCATTTGCCCTTAGAACTAACGCGCACCCAGAGGGAAACCTCTCTCGCGAGGCAGCATTCAATAGTGTCTTACTTCGGCCAACTAACCATCTTCGGCCTCGCAACAGAGGACTTGCGAAATCTCCACGTGGATGCGTTAACAAAAACCGTCATCCTGATTCCCCTTTTCATTGCGAATTATTTCGCCGCAGCAGATTGATTTCCATGCGGCTGTAACAGGATTCTGCCTACCGCGAGAACCGCAAAAACTTCGTCTCACCTGCTGGTGGTGCGCAGGCAAAACCCTCGCTGAGTTGATACTCCTCTGAATGTTAGAAGCATATGAGGCACGTGCCTAAGCGAGCGCGCAGTTTAATCGGTAATCGACTTCGTGTCAAACGGTTCAGTACATTACGGCGAAAACAATAGCTCAAGTAGCGTACTAAGCGTAAACTTTGTCGCAACACGTCCAAGCGAGGAGTGATACGGCCACGCTGAGAACGACGATACAGTAACCAGGCTCTGCACGCCGGCGAGTTGGGCAGGTGCGCTACCTCTCATCGAATCGGCTTGACCTCGGAAAGGTGCGCCGCGAAGAAAATATTCTCTGGGCTTTGCGCCATACGACATTGCAGTGATTCTGCGTCTGATGCACGCGATGCCGTTTCAGGTTTCAGCACACAGCGCCGGTACGTGCACCGAGATATCGCAGATGTGACCATTACCCACATGCTTTTTGGCAACGGCGTGCGCGCGCATTTACGTTTCATGGCCACACCCTTTCAAAGAGCGACGCGTGGTGGTGATTGGCTTGAAGAAAATGGCGAGCTTCGACGACGTGCCGCGGACCCCTATGCGTGGCGAACTCTCTATTAACTTTTCCAAAAGGAGAAATCAGATGCGAATCAACAGAAACTTGGCGAGGTTGGTGATGCTGGCACTCGTGACCACGATCGTCTTGCCGGTGACCCGGGTTATGTCCCAGACCGGAACCAAGACCACGATCGGCGATGTTGCGGACAAAAGTGGGGTAATCAACCCCCAGCAATTGGGCGCTCCCGCTGACGGCAGGGCTACAACTTCATCGAGCGGCTGGCGCACGACCCATGGCATTCCGGCTTCGCTTGCGGGCGCCTACCTCGGCGGAAATACGTTCGGCACTTTGACTTTTGTGGATGGCACTGACACCCAGGATTTTGTGGCCCTGGCCTATGCCGTGTGGTTGGCCGAACAAGCCAGGGGAACCTATTCCCCCGGCTCCGGTGTCGCGCTCGCTAAGTCGATCGCTATCGACATTCCGCCCGGGACTTACAATCTCAACCGAGTGATTGGCCTCTATTCCTCTCACTACTTGAGAGGTGCGAACGCCGTGCTGGTGCGTTCCGGGTCAGGTGCGATTTTCGACGTTAAGGACCCGGTCAAAACGGTGATAAGCGGAATTCAATTCCAGAGCGGGACAAATGCGATTCTGGTCGCGGAGAATAATATCGACGCGACCGAGTTGGACGTTGACAGATGCACGTTTCAGGGACAGAGCGGTTATCCGATCAAGGGGGGATCTACTGCAGTCGGGATGCCGAAGACCCTCAGAGTCACAAACAACAAGTTCATCAATACTGCTGGAGGCGTCTACGCGGCGACGAATCAGACCATCGTTGATGGTAATTGGTTCGAATTCACCA